>Ga0137412_10002384_pt1 | contig 14861 bp, 13 predicted proteins | sample CZODoug2_1_16fun_FD_122160 | JGI IMG/M metagenome (GOLD analysis project Ga0137412, IMG submission 122160) | Vadose zone soil fungal communities from Angelo Coast Range Reserve, California, USA - CZODoug2_1_16fungal (Hybrid Assembly) | ecosystem: Environmental > Terrestrial > Soil > Vadose zone...
TTCAGGCGGCCTCGCAACCGTCCAGGTCACAGCGCCGGGTTCGCCGGTGTCCAACTTCGCTTTCGACGTCACGCCGGCTGCATATGTGACGGCGCTGATCACCGACCGGGGCGTCTGCGCAGCATCGGCAGACGGACTGCGCAGTCTCTTCGGAACGACGGACAACAATCAATGAATCCAGCGAGCTGCGAGATCAGCAACAACGGCTCGGATTGTTAGGTCCTTGAAAAGCTCGATAGCCGCACCACAGGACCCTAGAGTCGAAGAATCCTGCGGCGGCGACTTCACTCGACGGAGGTGTTCGAGAACACCCGGCTGGCCAGCACGTCGGGCGCCTCCAGCGACATGATGTCGTCGGCGGTCAATACGCGATCGAGATCGGCGACGAGACGATTGGCTTGGCGCAGCCGCATGCGGTCGAGCGCGTTGCGGATCGATCTCGCGTTAGAAAACAACGGCTGGGTCTTGCGCAGCGCGATGTAGCGAACAAACGCCTGGCGCGCGTCCGGGCTGAACCTGTAATTCATGTCATGCAGCATCAATTCCGCGATCGCCAGCAACTCATCATCGGAATAATCCGGAAAGTCGATGTGGTGGGCGATGCGAGAACGGAAGCCGGGATTGCTGGCGAAAAACTTGTCCATCCGATCGCCGTAGCCGGCGAGGATCACCACCAGGTCCTCACGCTGCGATTCCATCACCTGCAGCAGGATCTCGATCGCTTCCTGCCCATAGTCGCGTTCGTTGTCGGGACGATGCAGATAATAGGCCTCGTCGATAAACAGCACACCGCCCATCGCCTTCTTCAAAATCTCCTTTGTCTTCGGCGCTGTATGCCCGATGTATTGACCCACCAATTCGTCGCGGGTGACCGACACCACCTGGCCGCGGCGCACGAAACCGAGCTTGTGGAGAATGCTGGCGATCCGCAGCGCCACCGTGGTCTTGCCGGTGCCCGGATTGCCGGTGAACGACATGTGCAAGGAAGGCGAACCGCCGACCAAACCCAGCTGTTTGCGCGCTCGTTCGATCAGCAACAGCGCCGCGATGTCGCGTATCCGGGACTTCACCGGCTTGAGACCGATGAGTTCGGAATCGAGTTCGTCCAAGACCTCCGTTACCCGCGAATCCGCCAGCAGGGCGCTTAAGTCGACCCGGTCCGGAGGGACGGTGCCGGTACCGGCAGCGTCCGCTTTGGCGCGCTCTGTGGTCTCGCTGGCCATCGGGGCCGTCGCATCGTGCACGTGAACTCCCTATTCGTAACGGCGCCCTTCAGGCGCTTGTGCGGCATAACTCTCGATGGTGTATTGAATCTGGCGTCCGCCTACCTCGTGACGCTTCAGAAGGAAACCGGGCTCCGTTGCCGGTCGATTGACGATGAACGACAGCCGCGTCGTCTCGAAGCCGCGCGTCGCGTCGAAGGCGTTCACCCGGATATAGGTGTGCGGATGGGCTTTGCGGCAGGCGTGAACTTCCGTCATCGCGCCGGCCGCGTCGCGCAGGTCGAACATGGGATTTCCCCACATCTCCCAATAGCAATTGCGGGGATGAGGATCGTCCGTGTATTCGACCCCGATCGCCCAGCCCTGCGCCAGTGCGTAGTCGATTTGCGCGCTGACCTCCGTGTCGGTCAAATCCGGCAGGAACGAAAAAGTGCCCTGGGTAATGCGCATGATTCAAGCCTCGGCCATGGTTGGAGTGGGAACAAAATCGGCGGTGTCGGTGGATTGGTAATTGAATGTAACGTCCTTCCAGGTATCGAGCGCTGCGCGCAGCGGCGAACACCATTTGGCCGCCTCGGCCAGGATCTGCGGACCTTCATTCCAAATATCGCGCCCCTCGTTGCGCGCCTTGATCATCACTTCCAAGGCGACCCGATTCGCGGTCGCGCCGGCTTGGATTCCGTCGGGGTGGCCGATCGTGCCGCCGCCAAATTGCAGCACCACATCCTCGCCCAGATAGGTGATGAGCTGGTGCATCTGACCGGCGTGAATGCCGCCTGAGGCCACCGGCATGAGCTTTCGCAAGCCTGCCCAGTCCTGATCGAAGAAAACCCCGTGCTCGAGATTTTGCTTCGTGAAGCTGTCTCGACAAATAGAATATATACCCTTGATAACGTTAGGATCACCTTCGAGCTTCCCGACGACGGTGCCGGCATGGATATGGTCCACGCCCGCCATGCGCATCCACTTGGCGATGACGCGGAACGACACGCCATGGGCTTTCTGGCGGGTATAGGTGCCATGGCCGGCGCGGTGCAAATGAAGAATCATGTCGTTACGCCGGGCCCACTTGGCCATCGACTGTATGGCGGTGTAGCCGATAACCAAGTCGATCATCACGATGCACGACCCGAGTTGCTTGGCAAAATCCGCGCGCTCGTACATATCCTCCATGGTTGCGGCGGTGACGTTCAGGTAATGGCCCTTGACCTCGCCGGTTGCAGCGGACGCCTTGTTGACGGCCTCCATGCAGTACAAAAACCGATCCCGCCAATGCATGAACGGCTGTGAATTGATGTTCTCATCGTCCTTCACGAAATCCAGGCCGCCTTTGAGCGCCTCGTACACGACTCGGCCGTAATTCTTGGAGGACAATCCCAGCTTCGGTTTGGTGGTCGCACCGAGCAACGGGCGGCCGAACTTATCGAGGCGCTCGCGTTCGACGACGATGCCGGTTGGGGGTCCCTGAAAGGTCTTCAAATAAGCGACGGGAATTCGCATGTCTTCCAAGCGCAGCGCTTTCAGCGGCTTGAAACCGAAGACATTGCCTATGATGGACGCCGTGAGATTGGCAATGGATCCTTCTTCAAATAAATCAATGTCGTACGCGATATAGCTAAAGTATTGTCCCGGCGCTCCCGGCACGGGGACTACTCGAAAGGCCTTGGCGCGGTAGGCGTCGCACGCCGTCAGCCGATCGGTCCACACCACGGTCCATGTTGCCGTCGATGATTCGCCCGCCACGGCGGCGGCGGCTTCGATCGGGTCGACGCCGTCCTGCGGCGAGATCCGAAAGACGGCGATCACATCGGTCTCTTTGGGATCGTAGTCTGGGTCCCAATAGCCCATCTGGGCGTATGGCATCACACCGGATTTATAACGATTAGGCGTACTCCCCATCGGTCGACTCCTTAAGTTCAAAAAGCTGCTGGTAACCAAACTCTACCGCGGCGGTTACATAAGGGAAAATCAGTTTATTTTCGCTATATGATAAGATTTAGCTGATGTGTCAGGAGATTTGACCATGTCGATTCAACACGTTTCGTTACGTCAACTGCGGGTGTTCGAGGCCGCCGCAACCAACAGGTCGTTTTCCAAAGCCGCTGAATATCTGCACCTGACACAACCCGGGGTGTCGATGCACATCAAGGAACTGGAGACCAGCGCCGGTTTGCCCTTGTTCGAACGCATCGGCAGGAAGCTCTATGTCACCGAGGCCGGTCAGGAATTGCTTGCGCGTGCGCGCGAGATTCTGCGCGCGCTGAAGGATGCGGAGGACACTCTGGACAGCCTGCGAGGCTTGCGCCGCGGCCGAATCAATCTTGCGGTTGTGAGCACGGCAAAATACTTCGTGCCGCAATTATTGGCACGCTTCGGAAAAAATTTCCCCGAACTCGAAATCCGCCTGGCCGTGAGCAACCGCAACTCCGTCATCGAGCAATTGGTCGCCAACGAGGTGGATCTGGCCATCATGGGCCGCTCGCCTCAAGCGTTGGATACCGTCGCAGAGCCCTTCGCTCAGAATCCCCACGTCATCATTGCGGCGCCCGACCATCCCCTTGCCGCGCAGCGTGGAATCCTGGTGGAGACGGTGGCCAAGGAGAACTTTATCGTTCGCGAACCCGGGTCCGGCACGCGCTTGGCGATGCAGCAGTTCTTCGGGGAGTTCGGATTGGCTTGCAACGTCGGCATGGAAATGGCGAGCAACGAAACCATCAAGCAGGCGGTGATGGCCGGCATGGGCGTCAGCTTCATCTCACGCCATACCACCGATTTGGAGATTCAGACGCGGCGCTTGGTGGTCTTGGACGTACGCGGCACACCGGTCATCCGGCAATGGCATGTGGCGCACTTGGCGAAGAAACGCTTGTCGCCGACGGCGGTCGCGTTCAAGGAGTTCGTGCTGACGCAGGGCCGCGAATTGCTGCGGGATCGAGACACCGCCGCCTGACATGCAAGCAACGATTCGCGCGCCGGCGTCAGTGTGCTTGCGGCCGCTTCAGTAGATCCGTGCGGTCGACCGAACGCACATTGAGATGCAGGCTGGTGCCGCCGCGAACGGTCGTCAACGGCACGCCGACACCCGCGGGACCCAACGACCACAGACGGCGGTAAAAATCAGGCAATGTAGTGACGTCTCGATCGCCGACCTGACTGATGAGGTCGCCTTCGCGAATGTCGGCAATTTGAGCCGGACTGCCATCCGCCACACCGGTTACGTAAACGCGGCCCGTGACCTCCACTGCGTAGACGCCGAGCCAGGGACGCGATTGACGATCCGCTCGGCCGCGAATCATCAAGTCGTTCAGTATCGGTTTCAGCAGGTCGATGGGCACGAACATATTGGCATTGGTCTCCTCGTCGGCAACGGTTTCCCGCACCAGTAGCGATCCCAATCCCACCAGCAGACCGTGATCGTCGATCAGCGCCGCGCCTGACCAATGGGGATGGGCGGGCGCCGTGAAGATCGCTCCGTCGAGAAGATATTCCCAGGCCCCGGCGAATTCACGCCGCGCCACGACGTGCACCGGCTGCTGCTTCGCAAATTGCGGATGGCTCACGACCTGAGCTTTGTCTCCGACGCGCAGCCCCGCGGAGGAACCCAACTGCAGCGCCGCAACGGCAGGTTTTTCCAAGGGGAGCACCAGGCCGAAGCCGGTCACCTGATCGTAGGCCAAGGCGTGACCCGCCACTTCATGCCCATCATTCACCGTCAGCCAAACATCGGTGGCTTCGGTAATGAGATAGCCTATCGTCAAAATCAATCCGTCCGAATTGATGACGATGCCATTGCCTATGCGCTCCGACCCCAACATGCCGGCGGTGAATGCGTCCTCCGGCACCACCGCGCGCAATTTGACGATCGACCGGCCTATCAACTGATTATCAAAAGCCATGGACGTAGACGGTAGCGTGAACTCGCGCGGGTGTCACCTGCGGTACGAATGCGCTCACGGCGCCATGGCGACTTTGGCCGCGGCCGCTTCGCCGCTTTGCAGGGCCCCATGCACCGTTCCCCAGTGCCCGGAAACGCTGGTATGTTCGCCCGCGAAATAGAGTGTGCGCTCGACCGGTTCTGCGATGTTGGCGGAGGCGCTAAGCGCGCCGCAGGGCACGTAGCTATAGGCGCCGCGAGCAAAGGGGTCGGTACTCCAATCGTGGCAATGCCAGCTGACGAGTTGGTCGGACAGAGCTGCGACAGGTACCGCGAAAATTCCGGCGAGGCTGTTCAAACATCGGTCGAGCACGGGTTCCTGCCCGCTCAACGCCGCGAGCGGTCCGGCAATCCAGCCGGTCAATATGGGCGTCTCGAGGGGGTTCGACGTCCACCAGGTCGTCGGTATGCCATGGTCGCTGAACAAAAAGCTAAGCTGATCCAACTCCCGCGCGAGCGTCGGACTCTTCTCGAGGGTGGGCTTATCGCGCCAAAATCGCGACTGGAATATCAGGGAGATCCGCACGACCCGGCCCATTTCCATTCGGCGCGCCTCGGCTATTACGTGCAACGGATCCGGAGCGAACCGCACGCCGCCGGCATGCAGTACGCCCAAAGGCAGGGTGATCACCGCTTTGTCAGCGACGAATTGAAAGTCGCCCCCGGAGGAGTCGATTCCGCTCATGGTCACGGCTCCCGCATGCCATTCGATGCGCGTAACAGGCTTGTCGAGGTACAGCGTTCCGCCCGCGGCTTCAATCCGGCCTTGAAGAAATCGCGGAATCGCATCGTAACCGGCTCGTACGTGAAAAATTCGGTCAGCCGCAATGCGCGCTTCGGCCTCCTGTTGCGCGGCGAGCGACGCTACGCTAATGACGCGGTGATCCGCCGCGTTGAACCCTTCCACATAACGAATCGCCTCGCGGCGCTGCCGCTCGCCGACTGCCGCATGGCCGAGATACTGCGCGAAGGTCTCGTCGCTGCCGTAGGGCTGTTGGGACCACCACCGACTCATGTCGTCGAGCACGGTTGCGGCGCCGTGTTCGGTATGCGCAGGCTGCAGCCGCCCGTCGGCAAACAAAAGGTCGGAGCCGTCGAGTTCATACGTCTGCAACGCGGCCTCGCGAATGACGCGCCAAGATTCCAGCGGCAGCCCGTGAATGAACTCGGCGCCCAATTCCACCGGAATCGTGCCGCCGAACGGCGACGCCGCATGGCGCGTGAAAATGCGCCCGCCGATGCGGCGGCGCGCTTCGATGACTGCCACGCGTCTCCCGGAGGCCGCAAGCACCCGGGCGGCGGCAAGGCCTGCCGCGCCGGCGCCGAGAATGAGCACGTCCGCGGTCACGCGCATGGTGAGCTCAAGCGGGACGCACGACGGTCGCGAGAATGGACTCCAACACCGCGGTATCCATGGGTTTGGTCAAGTGATGATCGAAACCGGCGGTGCGCGCCAGGCGTTTGTTGTCGTCCTGCCCCCAACCCGTGATCGCGATGAGGGTAATGTTCGATCCCCACGATTCGCGCCGTATGTTGGCGGCGACCTCATAACCGTCCATGCCGGGCATGCCGATATCGAGCAGCGCGATATCGGGCAGCTTATTTGCGGCCGCCGCGAGGGCGTCCAAGCCGTCATGCGCCAGATACACTTCGTGTCCCGACATCTCCAACAACATGCCGAGACTCTCCGCGCTGTCGCGGTTGTCGTCCGCAATCAGCACGCGCAGCGGCCGCGCTGGGGACGACGGCATCGAGGCGGCGCCGAGCGCCTCCGTGGGAGCGGCCATTTCGATCAATGAATTTGGCAGATAGACCACGAATTCGCTGCCGCGTTCCAACCCCGCACTGCGAGCTTCGACCCGGCCCCCATGCAACTCGACCAGACCTTTGACGAGCGCCAAGCCGATCCCAAGACCCTCATCCGCATGTCCCTTGCCCGGCGCTACTTGAGAAAACATTTCGAATACTTCGGTCAGGGTATTGGGCGCGAGCCCGATACCGGTATCACGAACATAGATGACGATGGTTTCGGCCTCGGTGCGCGCCCCCAAGGTGATCTGGCCTTCCGGGTCGGTGTATTTTGCCGCATTGGTCAAGAGGTTGGTCACAACCTGTGTGAGTCTTACCGGGTCCGCGTCGATGCGGATGCGCTCGGAGGGCCATTCCAAGGTCAGCGCGTGCCGCTTGGCATCGATCGCCGGGCGCGCGGTTTCCACCGCTGCTTCGAGCAGCCCCTTGAGCCCCACGATTTCCTTCTTCAGAGTGAGAGCGCCGCGCGTGATACGCGAGACATCGAGAAGATCATCGAGCAATGAGGCCATGTGGCGGACTTGGCGAGAAATAATCAAGCGGCTGCGCTGCAAATCCTCGCCGCTGAGCGTGGGGGATTCCAGCAGCCGAGCCGCATTGCGAATCGGCGCAAGCGGGTTCCGCAATTCATGGGAGAGTGTCGCCAGAAAAACATCTTTGCGACGATCAGCCTCGCGCGCTGCCGCCGCACTGTCGATGAGCGCGCGCTGCGCCGCGCGCTGCGTCGTTGCGTCGCGGAATACCAGCACCACGCCCGCGAGTTCGCCGTCGGTCCTATAGATGGGAGCGCCGGAATCCTCGATGGGACGCTCTTGCCCATTGCGGTCCACCAGCACCGTGTGATTGGCCAGGCCGACTACTCTTCGTTCCCACATTACCCGCGCCACCGGACTGTCGACGGGCGCGCGAGTTTGCTCGTTGACGATGCGAAACACCTGATCCAGCGGCAGTCCCTGGGCCTCTTCACTGGTCCATCCAGTGAGCTGCTCGGCGACCGGGTTCATGAGCCGAACGAAGCCGCCGGCATCCGTTGCAATGACGGCGTCGCCGATGCTGCGCAACGTGGTCGCCAGATCGTTTTGCACGCGTTGCAGCCGAGCGCTGTGCCGCATGCTGACGTAGGCCACGATCACCAGGAGGACGACCGCGAGAGCCGTCGTCGCGACGATGGCAAAAGCGACCGAGCCGCGCGCCGCGGCACTGACGCGGCGATGCATCTCGAAGATTGCGTTCTCTTCGTCCTGCATTCGGGCGACGATCGCCCGGCAAGTGTTGAGGACTGCCAGACGATCGCCGCCTTTGATCATGGAACGGATTCCGGCCGTGTCGCCGGCGCGCGCCATGTCCATCAGCTCCCGGGTTTGCCGCACTCGATGCCGGGCGGCCTCGATGAGTTCGGCCTCGGGCGCCTGCAAGGCGGGATCATCGGCGAGCGCCCGATGCAGTTCGGCGAGCTCGGCCGGAAGCGCCGCCAGGGCAGCTTCCTCGTCTTGGAAGGCATGCTCGTCGTGGGTCAGTTCATAGCGGCTCACGCCGCCGCCCATATCGACGAGCAGCTGCAGAACTCTGGAAAGCTGGTAGCGCACTCGCTGGGTGTGAACCACCCACTCGGTGCCCTCGTTGAGCGTGGCCAAACTGCGCGATGCAAACACACCCAGCGCAATCACGAGAACGGCGGACAGCGATACGAGAACGATAATACGATTAAAGAAGAAGCGCCCGGCCGTGCCGGGAAATGTTGCTGCGGACGTCCGGCCTTCGCGCTTCACCCGCAGTATATTACCAGGACCGCGGGGTGGTTGGTGAGCCTGGCACTGGTCTGCCGATCGCAGCGCGCCGCTAGAATCCAAACGCCCTGGGAGAAATGATGTCTTTACCCATCGAGAAGTACGCACTGATCGGGGATTGTCATACTGCCGCTTTGGTCGGCTGCGACGGCTCGATCGATTGGCTGTGCTTTCCGCGATTCGATTCCGGCGCCTGTTTTGCCGCCCTGCTGGGAGGGCCGGAGCACGGCCGCTGGCTCCTGGCACCGACGGCGGTGATACGCCGCGTGACCCGGCAATACCGTGCCGATACCTTGGTGCTGCAAACGGACTTCGAGACCGACGAGGGAAGCGTTCGGTTGATAGACTACATGCCGGCATCCGATGAGCGTTGGGATGTGGTGCGGATCGTGGAAGGCCTCCGCGGCAGCGTCGCGCTTCGCATGGAACTCGTCGTTCGATTCGATTATGGTTCCATCGTGCCGTGGGTGCGCCGCGCCGGGGATGTGTTGTTGATGACCGCGGGGCCCGACACTCTGGAACTCACCGGATCGACGGCCGTCACCGGGGAAAACATGAGGACCGTGGCCGAATTTTCCGTGACCCCGGGACAACGGGAATCATTCGTGCTCAATTACCGGCCCTCGCACCATGCCACCAGGGAGCCGCTCGACGCTGAGCTTTCATTGAAGGAGACCGAGGCCTTTTGGCACGAGTGGTCCGGCCGCTGCAAGTACGAGGGACGCTGGCGCGGTGCGGTGATGCGCTCGCTCCTCACCCTGAAGGCGCTTACCTACAAGCCGACGGGTGGAATCGTCGCCGCGCCTACGACGTCATTGCCCGAGCAACCGGGCGGCGTGCGCAATTGGGACTATCGGTTTTGTTGGCTGCGCGATGCGACCTTCACATTGAATGCGCTATTACTCGCCGGGTATGTCAAAGAAGCGACCGATTGGCGCGAGTGGCTGTTGCGTGCGGTTGCGGGCTCTCCCAGGGACCTGCAGATCCTCTACGGCGTCACTGGCGTGCGTCGTCTCGATGAATTCGAATTGCCGTGGCTTCCCGGCTACCAAGGCGCCGTGCCGGTGCGCATCGGCAATGCGGCGTCCCGGCAGTTTCAACTCGACGTGTACGGCGAAGTCATGGACACTTTGCATCTCGCGCGAGTGAGCGGCTTGGATGCTGAGCCGGCAGCCTGGGGATTCCAACTGGCGATGCTCGAATTTCTCGAATCGAGTTGGAAGCTGCCGGATGAGGGTTTGTGGGAAGTGCGCGGGCCGCCTCGGCATTTCACTCATTCCAAGGTGATGGCTTGGGTGGCGTTCGATCGGTGCATCAAGTATGCCGAGCGCGATGGACTCGACGCGCCGCTCGAGCGTTGGCGGCAAATCAGAACCGCGATTCACGAGGAGGTCTGCCTGATGGGTTTTGATGCGGCGAGCAACACCTTCGTGCAGTCCTATGATTCGCCGCTTCTGGACGCCAGCCTCTTGTTGATACCGCAGGTTGGATTCCTGCCGCCCGATGATCCGCGCGTGCTCGGCACCATCGCGGCCATCGAGCGCGATCTGGTCGTCGGCGGTTTGGTTTTACGCTATTCGACGGAATCCGGAGTCGACGCTCTGCCGGCCGGCGAGGGTGCGTTTCTGCCCTGTTCCTTTTGGTTGGCCGACAGTTTCTTGCTGACCGGACGGCGCGAAGAAGGCGAAGCGTTGTTCGAGCGTCTGCTGGCGCTTTGCAATGACGTCGGGCTGCTGGCCGAGGAATACGATCCGCGCGCGCGGCGCATGCTCGGCAATTTCCCGCAGGCGCTGACCCACATGGCGTTGGTCAACACTGCGCGGCTGGCGTCCATGCCGGCGCATGAAGTGACGCGTGCGTGCGAACGCCGTGAACGGCCTACCGCAGCGCGTGCGACGCCGGCCTCAGGAGCGCGCTAGACTAGGCGTGTCGCACAACCGTATGTCGAGAAATGCCATGCACAGCACTTACCGCAAGCAGTTCGTCGTTCAGGTGGCGCTTGCTTTCGCGAGTCTCGCGGCCGCACATGCGGAAGATCCGCCCGCCGACGTCAAGGCGAGCGCGGCCGGGGAAACGAAGGCGGCGGCCGAAGCGGTCAAGCGCGACGCACAGCTCGTCGGCTCCGCCGTGAAGGACGGCGCCCAAAAGGTCGGCGTGGCGGCCAAGGAAGTGGCGCTCGAGGTCGCCGATGCGGCGCAGAAGGGTGCCCATGAGGTCGCCGCGGCGGCCAAGAGCGGTGTCGCGAAGACCAAAGCGGCGGTGAGCGGCAACCCGCCTGGTAAGGCCGCTAAAAAGCCGAATACCAAACCGAAGCCGGAAGCGGAACCGGACGAGTAGCGAACACCATGCTGTGGTAAAGAATTGACAGTTAATGGACAATGACCCGGCGAGCAGCGAGAAAATGCTGCGTTTCCAAATGTTTCTAAATAGTGCGTTTCTATCGAGAAGGATACCCAATGCGCAAAATTACACGTCGATCGATCGTCAAGAGCGGCCTCATCGCCGGCACCTTAGGTTCAGCGTTTGGTTTGGTCGGCAACGCCGTGGGCGCTGCGGCATTGCCCGCTCTGGATCCGAATGATCCGACGGCCAAGGCGCTCGGTTTCGTGAATGATGCGACGAAGGTTGTCGCGAGCGCCAATCCCACCTACAAACCGACCCAAAAATGCAGCAACTGCGCGCAGTTTCAAGGGAAGGCGAGCGACACGACGGCCGCTTGCAGCATCTTCGCCGGCCACAGCGTGCCCGCCGGGGGCTGGTGCAAAGTGTGGGCGCAAAAGCCCGCCTAAATCACATTCGAATTCGGGCCCGGGCGCGTGCAGCGCGCTCGGGCCGGTGCGGCCGAGGGACCGGGATCACAGTACACGGCAGCGATTTCGGCCACTATGAGCTGGTGTGGCGCCACCCCGTCCTCAAACTTCTGATCGTTGCGTATATCGCGTGGGGCGGCTGGAACTGGTTCATCGATCGGCCGGTCCATCCCCGCGACGGAATTCTCGCACCGGACGAACCGCAGCAGGGCGACTTGCCGTCGGCCGGGACATACCACATCGGCCGGTGGACGCTAACGCCTCGCGCCACCTACCAGGTTACGGCGCGAATTCTGCACGTCGAACGCTATCATTTCGATTTTCTCGCTCCGCTCATCCCTGAGGACCTCGCGCTCGGCTGGGGGCCGATGTCGGACGGCAGCATTCTCAACGGCATGGAGATTTCGCAGTCCAATCGATTCTATTTTTGGCGCTCCCCGATGAACCTACCCGTTCCAAAAGACGCCATCATTTCGCACAGCGCCAACACGCATGTGATTGCGGAGAATTCACTGATCGCACGTCAATTGTCGCATTTGCGCCGCGGTCAAGTCGTGAGCTTGAGCGGCGTACTGGTGGACGGAAAGCGCGACGATGGCGCATCGATCAAGACTTCGTTGGTGCGCACCGACAGCGGCGGCGGCGCCTGCGAAATCTTGTTGGTGCACGGTGTCAGCGTGGTGCCTGAGCCGTGAACCGGTCCCTACGTCGCCATATCCCCAGCTTTTCGCTGTACGGTGAACAGACCGGAACCACTCGGCGCACCGATCCGCTGCATATCGAAGATATTCAATCGCGTAGCAGCAAATATCTATGGAAGATCGACACTCACCAGCATACGGGCCTGTGCCAGTGCGTCTATCTCACGGCCGGTCCGGCCGTCGCCGACCTGGAGGGGTCGCACGCAGATTTCGAAGCGCCCACGGTGTTCATCATTCCTGCGGGTACGGTGCACGGCTTCGGTTTCCGCGCGGATAGCCAGGGCTATGTGCTCACCATGGATCTCGACCGTCTCTTGAGCATGGCCGGCGCCACCCATCGGGCGCCCATTGCCGCGCTGTTCTCGGCGCCGCGCGCCATCGACCTGGCGTCCGACCGCTTGCTCGCGGCGCGCTCGGCGCAACTGTTTGAAACCTTGATGCAGGAATTCAGGCAGCCCGAGAGTCTCATGGTACCGGTCAGCGGCTGGTTGGCTTGCTCGGTTCTGTGGATACTCGCATCGACTTCCATGGCGACGATGCCGACCGGGTTGCTCGGCCGATATGACCTGGATCGACTGCGCCGCTTCCGATTGCTGATCGAGTCCCATTATCTGAGCCACTGGCCGGTGAAGCGCTACGCGCGGCAACTTGCACTCTCGGAGAGCAGCCTGAACCGATTATGCCGCAGCTTGACCGGCGGCACCGCCTTCGATGTCATTCAGCAACGGCTGGCGTTGGAGGCGCGCCGCCGCTTGCTGTACATCGCCGGCTCGGTCGCCGCCATCGCGGCGGAACTCGGATTCAAGGATCCAGCGTATTTCTGCCGCTTCTTCCGCAAGCACAGCGGCTTGTCGCCGATGGCGTTCCGCCGGCTGCAACGTGACGGATAAGTACCAGCAGGGCGCCGAATCGTGCAACAGCCGTCAGGTGGCGCTGCTAGGCTGCAGCGCACGTTGCAGAGAAAGTGCTTTATGGCTCGTACTCAGGTTGCAATCATAGGCGCCGGGCCTTCGGGTCTCCTGCTGTCACAGCTGTTGGATCTGCACGGTATCGACAACGTGGTGCTCGAGCGGCAATCGCGCGACTACGTCGAAGGGCGGATTCGTGCCGGAGTCCTCGAGCAAGGCACCGTGGATCTATTGATCGAAGCGAATGTCGGCGAACGCCTGTTGCGCGAACGATTGGTCCACGACGGCTTCGCACTGGCTTTTGCCGATCGCACCTTTCGAATCGACCTCAAGGCTCTCACGGGCGGCGCCGTGTCCGTGTACGGTCAGACCGAAGTGACCAAGGATCTCATGGAGGCGCGCGTGGCAGCCGGCGCCAAGCTGCTTTTCGAGGCCGGCGACGTCAGCATTGAAGGATTCGAGCGGGATCATCCGGCCGTTCGCTACACTCATGAGGGCCGCACCTACGAGCTCAGCTGCGATTTCGTTGCCGGTTGCGACGGCTATCATGGCATCGCTCGGCGCAGTGTTCCGGCGGCTGCCATGCAAACGTATGAACGCGTCTACCCGTTCGGGTGGTTGGGTATCCTCGCCGACGTACCGCCCGCGAGTCACGAGCTGATTTATTCGAACCATGCCCGCGGTTTTGCGATGTGCAGCATGCGCTCGCTGACGCGCAGCCGTTATTACCTGCAGTGCGGCTTGGACGAGAAATTGGAAGCATGGCCCGACGCGAGATTCTGGGATGAGTTGCGATTGCGCTTACCCGCCGACGTGGCCGCGGCGCTGGTCGCCGGCCCATCGATCGAGAAGAGCATCGCTCCGCTGCGCAGTTTCGTGGTGGAACCTCTGCGGTTCGGCCAGTTGTTCTTGGTGGGCGATGCAGCGCATATCGTACCGCCGGCCGGCGCCAAGGGACTCAACCTCGCGGCCGCCGATGTGCGACTTCTGTTCCAGGCGTTGGTCGAACGCTACCGGACGGGCCGCACGGCCTTGCTCGATCGATATTCCGAACGATGCCTGCGGCGCATTTGGATGGCGGAACGTTTCTCCTGGTGGTTCACGTCGATCACGCACAAGTTCTCGGACGACGCCTTCGCGCAGCGCATGCAGCTGGCGGAACTCGAGTATCTGACCGGGTCGACCGCGGCGCTGACGAGCCTGGCGGAGAACTATGTCGGGCTGCCTTTCGAGGGTCCGCCCGGCATGTCGAGCAGCTAGCTTCGGGAGGTGACTGAGGAATCCCTTCGGTACGGTAAGGTACGCCGACAGTGCAGCCACTGCGGCGAGATGGCATACTTTCGCGCCAAATACGACCGGCCAATCCATGTTCATTCGTCAGCTTGAATATCTGGTGACGCTCGCGCGGGAAAAGCATTTTGCCCGTGCGGCAGAAATCTGCTGCGTTTCGCAGCCCGCCCTGTCCGCCGGGATTCGTCATCTTGAAGAAGAACTCGGCGTGTCCATCGTGCAGCGCGGTCAACGCTATATGGGGCTCTCTCCGGAAGGCGAGAGAATTCTCGATTGGGCAAAGCAAACCGTTGCTGCCTGGGAAGGTCTTCGTCAGGAGGCCTCGAGCGCGCGCGCTCATCTCAATGGCACGCTACGCATTGGCGCCATTCCCACAACCATGCCGATCGTGCCGTTTCT
>Ga0137412_10002385_pt1 | contig 14860 bp, 15 predicted proteins | sample CZODoug2_1_16fun_FD_122160 | JGI IMG/M metagenome (GOLD analysis project Ga0137412, IMG submission 122160) | Vadose zone soil fungal communities from Angelo Coast Range Reserve, California, USA - CZODoug2_1_16fungal (Hybrid Assembly) | ecosystem: Environmental > Terrestrial > Soil > Vadose zone...
AATCGCCAAAACGAAAAGTAAGGCGACGCGCCGTAAACCAGCAGAAGGACAACGCAGATGATCACGAGCCAGCGGACGAGTTTCATTTGGAGCGCGATCGGTTAATGAGGTTCGACCTGTTGTTGGATGTGGTGCACCATCGCGACCGCAGCAATCAGAACGATGGCCGCGACTACCTGATGCGGGTGAAGACTGGCGTGGAAGAAACCCCAGGTGATGCAGACTGCGGCGAGCGTTTGCATCATTTCGAAGTAACCGGCTGTTGATGCGCGGGTGAGATGCAGCCCTTGAAAATAAATCAGGAGCGGAATCCCGCCTGAGATCGACGCGAGGAAAAACAGCAACACGATGGTCTTTATTGGATGCGCTTGCGCGGCCTCCGGCCAGAGCGCTGCGCCGTTCAGTTTGCCGTAGGCCAAAAGAATCAGCGTCATGCAAACGAGTCCGATCACGATGCGCATGCTGGAGGCGAGTCGCAGGGACATGCCAACCATTACACCGCGTCCGGCGACGGTAGAAAGACCCCAAAACAATGCGCAGATCAGCGCGTACCCTGTGCCCACGTTCAGACCCGCGCGCTCAAATGAAACTCCGATCTGAGTCGGATACGCAACCGATACAAACACGCCTGCGACGATTGCGATGCCAGCGTAAAGGAAAAACTGGCGAGCAAGGCGATCACCGAAAAGCAGGAACGCGCCGAGCGTTGAGATAACGGGCTGAATGTTCAGGACCACGTTTACCACGGTCGGGTTGCCGTACTTCAACGCCAGCGTGAAAAAGACCGTGCCCACCGCGGAACCGGCAAACCCCGAGAAAATCAAAAAGCCCCATGTGCGTGCCCGCACTCTGGGGATTTCGTCCAGTCGCGAGATCAGAATCGGCAGGAACATGATCAGGATGAAAACGTGTTCCCAAAAAACGATTACTTTTGCGTCAAATAATTCGTTTAGCGGGATACGCCACGCGCTTTCTGTTCCCCACAGCGCAGCACCAAGGCCAACCAACCACGGGCCGTAAGTTGCGGTGCGTGTTTTGCGATTTTGCATCGAACTGCGTGTAAGTTGCTGGCGCTACCGCTATATCATCGCCATCGAACATCCAACTTCGAATTGAATTCGCGGCGTTGTTATCTCATTCAGTGTTCGATGTTTTTTCGTCGTAAATTGAAACGAAAGCATTGACGCCACAATTTATGGTGTGCTAATTAGCGTCAGACACTATGCGTTGCCCCAAATGCGGGTCGCGTGACGACAAAGTCATCGATTCCCGTCAATCGCGCGATGGTTCCAGCATCCGTCGTCGCCGCCAGTGTCTAAAGTGCAAATACCGCTACACGACCTATGAGGAGATCGAGCGTTCGGACCTGCGCGTGATAAAAACCAACAGAACACATGAGCCGTTCGACCGTCGCAAACTTGCTGCCAGCATCGCCAAAGCTTTTGAAAAGCGTTCCGCCAGTTTGCTTACGTTGGAGGACATGGTGGACGAAATCGTGCACGAACTCGAGACCGGCGGACGCGAAGTTCCCTCTGCGGTGATCGGCGCGAGAGTGCTTGAAAAGCTGCGCCAGATTGATGAGGTCGCTTACTTGCGTTACGCGTCGGTTTACCAACGCTTCCACGATGTCGACCAATTCGTGGATGCCATCCACACGTTGGGACGCCGAATAAAACCAAATGCGCTTCAAAGTGAATTGTTTCCCCCTGAGACAACGAAGGAGAACGCGAACGCCGCCCGTCGTTCGCGCGAGCGCGCAATCAAAGATCATGGTCGCATTTAAAGAAGAGTTTCCATATCTACGGACAACCTCGGGACAGCTCTTCGAGTTCAACCGTGACTGGCTTCACGCGGCGATCACGCGGGCTGCTAACGAAGCGGGTTACCCCGGCTGGTGGCTCACCGAACACGTGACCGAAAGCATTGCTTTTTATCTGCACCTGCGAAATGACGAAAACGTGGTCGCCTTCAGCCAGTTATCGCAAACGGTGCGCGACGTGTTGGAGGCGATCGGCTACAAGGAGATTTGCCGGCACTTTACGCCCGGACCGCCGCCTATTTCTATTTCGTTGGTGGATGTCGCTTATTGTGCCGGTGCGGGATACGAGCTCGCGTTTTTCGGTTTGTTGGAAAAGCGAATCGACGCCTTGATCGAAGCCGGCGCCGACAACCTTCGGCTTTCGTCGCTGCAACTTTGTGTGAAGCACCTTCGAGGCACGAAAACATGGACGCGAGCCTGTGACGCTTTACGCGAGGAAATTGTCTGCTTCGTTCGCGAAAAACTGGCCTTCGCTACCGGACGGGCGCGGCTTGATTGTTCGCTGCGCTAATGAAACGCTACGGTTCATGACAATTTTCGAAAAAATCATCGCGCGGCAAATCCCGGCAAAAATCATTTGGGAAGATGACGACGCGATTGCGTTTCATGACGTTGATCCCCAAGCGCCGGTACATGTCCTGATCGTGCCGAAAAAAGCCGTTACCCGTCTTGCGGACGCGACCGATGCGGACGCCGCGCTGCTCGGCAAACTGCTTCTGGTTGCGCGCGACGTGGCGAAGAAGTTGGAGCTCTCTAGCGGCTATCGAGTCGTGATCAATTGCGGACCTGACGCAGGCGAAAGCGTGCCGCATCTGCATGTGCATTTACTCGGTAAACGCGCACTGGCGTGGCCGCCTGGATAAAAAGCTGAAAACCAAATCCGCTGAGGACAGCGGACACTACAGCGCTTCGAAACGGGCTATTCACGCACAAGCGCCCAGTCGATTCCGATGATGCGCTTTTCCGCAAAGCGCTTTAGCGATTTTGGAAAAACCAGATATCGCGCTTCCCTGCTTTCCTTAAAGGCGACTATCCCGAAATCGGTTCCGCTCTCGCTTTTCAGGATTGTCATCGCACGGTTTTTCTTGATTTGTGCTTGGAGATGGCGGTCAGCGGACGGCTTCTGCCACAGCGTGTAGACGTGCGGCTTACCGCAGTTTTCGATTACCTCGGAGAAGCGCGCCGTTTTGATCTTGAGAAGTTTCATTGCGAATCGCTGGACCGGCCGGACCGAGTGACGCGGTTTAGCAAAAAAAAGCCCGCCAGAGAACTACGGCAAGGAGGATCATACTACCGTTGCTGCATTCCTGCCCTGGCGGGATTTGTAAGTCCTCAATCCATAGCCCCTGACGGAGGAGAAATTTCCTCGCACCAGAGAGATGCGCAACTTGAAAACGCTGCCCAAGGTCGGTGCGATGGTGTGCTCGTGTCGGTAAAGGATCAGCGCATTGACAGTGCGTTGCGCTTCTGTTTGCATCGAGCGCGTGAAATTGCCCGCGTTTCTCTTGCTTGTTTTTGTTTTCGTTGCCGCGACATCCTGCACAACGCTTGTCAATCGGCGTGATCTTTACAGCCCCGAGCCTGCGCCTGATTCGTTAGAAGCGGCCCGGCAGTGGTACGGCGGCACGACCATAAGCACCACGACGACAATCCGAACACAAAGAGCAGCGGGAGAGATCGCGGCGCCGGACTTTCGTTACTAAGCTGCAGTCCCGTTAGCCGAAAGGAAGATTCGCCTTTACTCGCGCTACATCTGTGTGGTCGACAAGCGCTGCTTTGCCCAGCCGGCGTCTGCGCTTTGCGCTTTTCGACGACAATAGATGGCGTCGCGAGGAACGCGACCTCAAGACCTTTCCACGGGCGGTAATCTTGAAGCGTTTCGCCACTGCTTTGCGCGTTTTGCTGCGTGCAATGGGCTTCGGCATACGGCAGGAAAGTTAATTCGGGCAGGCGCAATGACAAACGCTTTATTATGGGGTGTCTGTACCAGCCAGGAATGCTTTCCGGGATTCACAGAATGGAGCCGACGGGTAGCCCGAAGGGCGAGCTCGCTGGCGCGAGCGAGTCAAACGTCGTACAATTTGCCGGATGCAATCTCCCGCCCGGAAACAGCCGCAGGTGATCATTGTCGGTGCAGGCTTTGGAGGGCTTGAGGCAGCGAAGAAGCTTGCCTGTAAAGCTGTGCATCTGACGGTAATCGACCGCACAAATTACCACCTGTTTCAGCCTCTACTATATCAGGTGGCAACAGCAGCGCTCTCGCCCGCCGACATCGCCGCCCCGGTGCGCGCAATCTTGAGCAAATGCAAAAACGTCGAAGTCATCCTCGCCGAGGTGGAATCCGTGGATGTCGAAGCCAGAAAAGTAAAAACGAGTGATCGGGTATTTGATTATGACTATCTTATCCTTGCCACCGGCGCACGGCATTCCTACTTCGGGCATGACGAGTGGGAAAAACTCGCGCCGGGATTGAAAAGTCTCGAAGATGCGGTTGAGCTACGCCGGCGGATCCTTTTAGCGTTTGAATACGCGGAGAAAATTGAAGATGAACCGACACGCAAGGCGGCGATGACGTTCGTTATCATCGGCGGTGGCCCGACCGGTGTTGAAATGGCGGGTGCAATCGCGGAAATCTCGCGCTACACACTGGCCAAAAACTTTCGCCACATCGATCCATCGCAGGCACGCGTGATCCTCATCGAAGGCGCGCCGTCCCTGCTCGCCGCATATCCGCCGGACTTGTCCGAGAGCGCGCGAAAACAATTAGTCGAGCTTGGGGTGGAAGTGTGCACAAACGCACGCGCGACGAACATTACCGAGGAAGGTGTGCAACTGGATGGCGAATTTATTCCGTGCCGAGTGAAAATTTGGGCGGCCGGCAATGTTGCTTCGTTCGTCGGGAAAACGCTCAGCGTACCGGTTGACCGTGTTGGCCGAGTGATTGTGAACGACGACCTCACCATTCCTGGGCATCCGGAGGTGCAGGTCATTGGCGACCTGGCAAATTTTTCGCATCAGACTGGAGACCCCTTACCGGGAGTCTCACCCGTGGCGATGCAACAGGGGCGCCACGCAGCTCGCAACATTTTGCGAATGATCCGCGGCGAAAAGCCGAAGCCATTTCGGTATTTCGATAAGGGAAGCATGGCTACGATCGGCCGCAATAAGGCAGTTGCGGATCTAAAATTTTTTCATCTCAGCGGGCTTCCCGCGTGGCTGGCATGGTTATTCGTGCACATCATCTTCCTTGTCGGGTTCCGCAATCGCTTGCTTGTGCTAGTTCAATGGGCTTGGGCGTATTTGTCCTTCGATAAGGGGGCACGTTTGATCACGCGCAATTTTCAGGCGGAACACAGGCCGCCAGCTTGACGAACAGTGTCATGTTGAGCGCAGCAAAACATCTCTGATTATTGTTCTCATTCGTGCAGTAGCCACGACCAGATATTCTTTGCGTCACTCAGAATGACAGTTCCGGAAGTCACCGTGCACAATTTGCAGCGCAAAATCTCAGTCAATGTTGCCGAACTCGAAAAGTTCACGGGCAACGCCGTGCAACATTCTTTGCAGTTGCAAAAGGGAAAACAAACTGACTTGCGCAAGGCGGGCGAAGTTTCTGTTTCGTTGATTTCCGATCGGCGTATGGCGCTTTTGCATCGAAAGTTTCTCGGACAATGGGGGCCGACTGACGTACTGACCTTTCAACACGGCGAAATTTTTATTAGTGTCGAGACCGCACAACGCCACGCCCGCGCATTTGGGAATTCGCTTTTGCGCGAGTTGAAGCTGTACATCGTCCATGGGCTCTTACATCTGCACCGGTTCGACGATCAGACGCCGAGCAAGACGCGCAAAATGAAAACGGCGCAGGAGAAAATTCTTCGCGCCTGTAGCCGGCATCAGTGATCCGGCCGGCCACAGGTTTGAACTGAGGTCCGCGTATGTTAGCATTTTTCTCATGAGCCTTGAGCCACTTTGCGCCGAAGTGGCCGGGCCTCTAATCGCTGGAGTCGCAATCCTTCCGAAGGAGGCGACGCCATCTACTATTGGTGCGCCGACAATTGAAAAAGAAACGCGTGCGGAAGAGGCGCTCGATCTGCCGTGGCAAGTAGTGGTCCACAATGATCCGGTAAATTTGATGAGCTACGTAACGATGGTTTTCCAGCGCGTCTTCGGTTATCCGCGCGACAAAGCGGAGAGACACATGTTAGAGGTGCATCAGCAAGGACGTTCGATTTTATGGAGCGGCATGCAGGAACGCGCCGAACTTTATGTGCAGCAACTGCACGGTTACCTTCTACTCGCCACAATTGAGAAGGTTTCTTAGTCATGGAGATTTGTCGCCGGAAGAACCAGATCGAAATCTCCGAGCTTGACCCGTTCCTTGCCGAACTGCTTCGGCAAATTCCCGCAAGCGCCAAGACGGAAGGCGCGCCTGCCGCCGAACAACGTATCTTCAGCCCCCCGGCAAACGGAAAAGAATTGGAACTGTGCGCCGAGTGGAAAGTATATGTAGAACCTGAATTGCGCCGTCTCTTTCAGACCGCGACCCAGACCGTGGGCGCCGATCTGGAGCAACTAAATGGAAATGAAAAAAGTCTCGCAACCCGCACTCTGCGTATTCCCACCAAACATGCCGACGCATGGTTGTGCGCGCTGAATCAAGCCCGGCTCGTCATCGCTGCAAAAAACAATTTCACCGAGCTAGAACTGAACGACCACCTTCGCTCACCCATTGGATCCCGCCGCGACCTGAGCTTGTTCCAGGTAAACTTTTATGGCTTTCTGCAGGAATTTATCCTGCGGGAAATGGACAGTTGACAGAAAACGAACCCGGCAATGCGGCGCCCGGCCACGCAGTTGCTGCTTGCCCGCACATCGCAGACCTGCGCAAGGACGTCCCGATTGACAGGGTTATCGATCATTTGCGACCACTTGCGGTGCCGGCCCGCTCACTTTCAGTTGGACGCTCACCTTCTCGATTTGCGCTGCTTGCTTTTCCAAACGCGCGTTGACTGCGTCGAGCGCCACTTCCAATTTCTCTACCTTGCGGTGCTCCTTGAGGAACTCGTTGAGCAGCATTGCGTTCACCGCGTCGTAGCGGACAGTATAAATCGCGCCGTTGTTATCGCGTACTACCAGGTCCGGATTTACCTTTGCCACATCCTCGGCGATGAGGCCAAATTGTGGCGCGTCTTTCTTGCTCTTGTAGTGAAACGTCACCGGCTTTAGTGAGAGGATCGCTTTGCTGACGTTATCCATCGGCTGGATGTCGCTCTTGAATCGGCGCGCGGAAGCGACTGTGCCGAGCTGACCGAATGCATCAACCACGACAGGTGCTGCATCCATACCTGTTGTTACGCCGAAAATGTTTCCAATGAAGCATGTGTCGCTCACGTTCGCACCTGCCACATTGCCCCCGATACAGATAACGTTGCTAGCAGTGGTGACGTTAGCTGCCGTATTCGCGCCCAAAGCGACATTGCCGCCGCCGGTGCCGTTGAATGCCAGTGCCAGATTACCGACAGCTGTGTTGTTGTCACCGGTAGTGCTGTTTATCAGGGCCTTGTAACCGATTCCAGTGTTGCCGGTGCCAATGGTATTGATATTCAGCGCATTCCATCCGTCGGCGGTGTTATTGGAACCGGTGGTATTGCCAAGGAGCGCGGCAAGACCAGTGGCCGTGTTCGCGCTACCGCTGCTGTTGGCAAACAGCGCGTAGGTACCAGTAGCCGTGTTGCCCCCGCCGTCGAGATTGTTCGTGAGTGCGACCTGACCAGTCGCGGTATTGTAACTGCCGATGGTGTTATGAAGAAGCGCAGAATCGCCGGTCGCCGTGTTGAAGCTCCCATTGGTGTTGCTAAGAAGCGCAAACGCTCCATCAGCCGTGTTGGAACCCCCGGAGGTATTGCTTAAGAGGGCTCCAGCGCCGGTGGCGGTATTTCGTTCGCCATCAGTGTTAAAAAACATCGAGCCACCGCCAGTGGCTGTGTTGAAGTTACCGGTGCTGTTGTTCCTGAGCGAAACGAAACCAGTGCCGGTGTTCCAAATCCCATTGGTCAGGCTCACCAGTACTCCAATGCCTTCGCCATTATTGGCTCCCGGTATGGCGCCGCCGGTATCGGGGCCGACCGCTTTAGCGGTTGGGGAGGACACAAGCAGAACAAACGCAAAAAAGATGAGAAGTGATGGAGTGGTCAATCTATTGTTCGGTAATGGTTTCATTTGATTTCTATTTTTGTTAAGCAGAGGTTCAGTTTCGGTTGCAGAAATCATCTTATATAAGGCAGCTCCGAATTCTCGCGGGCAGTAAGCGCGACCACTTGCGACGCGGGCTTGCTCATCTCAAGTCCGCCACGGGACGCACTCGACGCGGCAAGCTGGGCGTTCACTTTCTGAAGCCCCGATGCCACCGCTTCGATTTGCTTTTCCTGTTGCGCAAGCCTCGATTGAAAGCTCTGCCGTTGCTGGGCGACGGTCGCTTGCAATTTCTGCACTTTGCGATGCTCCTTGAGGAATTCATTGAGTAACATCGCGTTCACCGTATCGTAGCGAACGGTGTAGATCTCGTCGTTCTTGTCTCGTACTACCAGGTCAGGACTTACCTCAGCTACTTCTTCGGCGACTAAGCCAAATTGTGGTGTGTCTTTTTTGCCGTTCTTGTAGTGAAACGTTACTGGCTTAAGCGAGAGGATTGCTTCGCTGGCTTTGTCCATCGGCTGGATGTCGCGTTTGAATCGCCGCGCGGAAGCGACCGTGCCGAGCTGACCGAGTGCGTCGACCACCACCGGTGCCGCATCCATACCTGTTGTGATTCCGAAAATGTTTCCTATAAAGCAGGTGCCGGTCACGTTCGCACCCTGGATCCCCGTGCCGATGCAAATAACGTTGTTGGCTGTGGTGACGTTGAGTCCGGCGTTGAACCCCAAGGCGACATTACCGCCGCCCGAGGTGTCGTTGTAGAGTGCCTCAGCTCCGATGGCCGTGTTGTAGCCTCCGAGGGCGCCGACGTGGTTGTGGAGCGCCCGATACCCGTCGGCCGTGTTGTAGCTGCCGTTGACATTGCTGAAGAGCGCTTCAACGCCCGCGGCCGTATTCCGGATGCCATGGGTGTTGCCAACGAGCGCGTTGACGCCGGTGGCGGTGTTCTCGTAGCCAGACTTATTACTACCGAGAGCTTCTACACCGGTAGCGGTATTGGAGTAGCCTACTACATCGCCGATACGTGAGTTGTCAAAAAGGGCGAATGCTCCGGTTGCGGTGTTATCCGCACCATCCGTGTTGTGAAAAAGCGCCCCGCTGCCGGTGGCCGTATTTCGGTCTGCGGTGTTGCTAAGGAGCGTCGCTGCACCAAACGCCGTGTTGAAACTGCCTGCCTGGTCGCTAAAGAGCGAAAACCAACCACATCCCGTATTGAATCCGCCGGTGGTGAGATTGGTCAGGACGCGAAAGCCGTCAGCATTGTTGCTTCCTGGCAGGACCCCGTCCAAATCTGTCGCTCGTGCTCCGGGCAAAAGCCCAAAGCAAGCGAGGGCGAGCGCGATGAGAGGGAAACCCAGTCGCAAAGGCGACTGGCCGATTGATCGAGTTTGTGGTCTTTTCATATACTTTGTTTTCATTTCGTTGAACTGCCGTTTTACTGATGATTGAGAACCACCTGCGGCGAAGATTTATGCGCCTCGAGCTGTGCGCTGACCTTCTGGAGTTGCGCCGCTTGTGCGTTGAGGCGCGCAGTAAGCTTTTCAATCTGCTTCTGCTGTTCCCGCACTTTGCGATGCTCTTTGAGGAACTCGTTGAGCAACATCGCGTTCACCGCGTCGTAGCGCACAGTGTAGATCTCGCCGCTTTTGTCGCGCACTACCAGGTCCGGGTTCACAGCCTCGACTTCCTCGGCGATCAAACCAAATTGCGGTGTGCCCTTGGCGTCGCTCTTGTAGTGGAACGTCACCGGCTTAAGCGCCAGGATCGCTTCACTGGCTTTGTCCATGGCTCGAATGTCCCCCTTGAACCGGCGCGCCGATGAAGTGGTGCCGAGCTGACCGCCGTCGGACACGATGACTGGCAGCGTGGTGCCACTTACGGTAGTTGTGTTATAGATGTTGCCGATCCAAGTGCTGAGGCTCACGTCCGCACCAGCGGCGCCGATACAAATGACGCCGCTGGCACTCGTAACGTTTCCACCCGCCGTAGCGCCTACTGCTATGTTGGCCACGCCAACGCCACTGTTGCTGAGCGCACCAGCACCCACGGCTGTGTTGAAGCCGCCCGGGAAGGTGTTGTTCGCGAGCGCGCCGGAACCGATGGCCGTATTCCCCCCGAGGGTAGTAAAGTTTCCGAGAGCACCAGCACCAATGGCCGTGTTGTCGTTGGCACCGGCGTTAATCGCGAGCGCGCCATTACCTACAGCCGTATTGTTGGAGCCGGTGTCGTTGTCAATAAGCGCGAAATTACCGATAGCTGTATTGCCGGAGCCTGTCGTGTTGGTGAAGAGTGCCGCATTACCGATGCCGGTGTTGTCCGCCGCGTTGTTATGAAGAAGCGCGAATGCGCCATTGGCTGTGTTGCGGAAGCCACTGGTGTTGAGCAAGAGTGCCCCCGCGCCAGTGGCCGTATTTTGGTCGGACGTGTTCAAAACGAGCGCCCCAGCGCCGACACCAGTGTTGTAGTTGCCTGCTATGTTGCTCTTGAGGGAAGACCAGCCAAGGGCGGTATTGAAAGTGCCGCCGGAGAGGCTTAAAAGAGCTTGTTGCCCCTCGGCCGTGTTGGCCCCGGGGTAGCCTCCGTCAGGTGGCGGAACGACCGCTCGCGCCGTTTGGGAAAACGCAAGGCAGGCGAAGAGGATCGAAATAAATTGGAAAGATAGTTTTGTTTTCATACGCGGCATTTTCCTTGTTTTGGCTTGTGATTTGTCTTCCAACTGGATAAACGATAAACGGCGTCGAAACCGATCATTGGACGAGGAGTAATCTGCAGAGACAAGCGAATGAGCAGCGAACCGGAATCTGCTAATCCCATGACTGAGGGGCGGAATCCCAGGGAACCGCGCCCGGCGGGCCTGCCTGCCGAAGCGTCGGCGCAGGCAGATACGCACGAGGTGACCCAGCTATTGGTAGACTGGAGCCACGGTGACCGTGCCGCGTTCGAAAAGCTGATTCCGCTGGTTTATGTGGAACTTCGGCACCTCGCTCACCGTTATATGGAAGGGCAACGTCCCAGCCACACGCTGCAAACGACTGCGCTGGTGAACGAGGCTTATCTGCGCCTGGCGGACCAGAGCCAGCCAAACTTTACGAACCGATCACATTTTTTTGCCGTGGCGGCGAAAGCGATGCGTCAGATTCTGGTCGATTACGCGAAAGCGCAGCAGCGCCAAAAGCGCGGCGGGGGTGCAACCAAAGTAGAATTAGACGAGGCAGCGCTGATCTCGCCGGAACAAACAAAGGCCATTCTCGACGTCAATGAAGCCCTGGATCGGCTGGCGATGCTCGATTCAAGAAAGGCCCACATCGTGGAGCTGAGGTACTTTGGCGGACTTAATCAGGATGAAATTGCTGAGGTATTAAAGATTTCGACGGTGACCGTTCGGCGCGATTGGGTATTTGCCCGAGCGTGGTTGTACACGGAATTGCACAGTACAGCCTGAATGAGTTAGAGTTTTCGCCGCCACAAAACAGGCGGCTCAAACATGATGCCGGCGCACTTACGAGCGGTTGAGGAGACCTTTCACGCGGCGCTGGATTGCGAGCCGGATCAACTGAGCGCATTTCTCGATCAGACATGCGCCGGCGATGAAGTTTTGCGCGGCAAAGTTGAAGCGTTGTTAGCTTCACATCAACGAGCGGGGAGTTTCATCCAAAACCCGGTCGCCGCGCTTGCTACGAGGATCGTCGAAAACAGACAGGCTGATTTGCTGATCGGTCAAATGATCGGCCACTATAAAATCTTGAAACGGATCGGCGCTGGCGGAATGGGTGAAGTCTATCTTGCTTTGGACACCACCGCCGGCCGACAAGCCGCGCTCAAAGTTCTGCCCTCGCACCTCACGGGCTATGCGGAGCGGCTGAAGCGGTTTCAGCAGGAAGCGCGCGCCGTAGCCAGCCTTAACCATCCGAATATTCTGACGGTTTACGAGGTCGGAGCGCATGGTTCTGTTCAGTACATTTCGAGCGAGCTGATCGAAGGCGAAACGCTACATCAACGCCTCTTGCGCGGAAGCACGCAGGTTGGTGAAGCGGTTGAGATTGCGATCCAGGTGGCCACTGCCCTCGTTACAACTCATCAGGCCGGCATCGTACATCGCGACATCAAACCCGAGAACATTATGCTGCGACCAGATGGCTACGTGAAAGTGCTCGACTTCGGGATTGCAAAGCTTGCCGAGCACGAAGTCCCGGCCGCAATGACGGAGCACCAACCGTTTTTATTAACCGAGACCAGCCTTGGTTCGATACTTGGCAGTGTGCATTACATGTCTCCGGAACAAGCACGGGGTGCGCCCGTTGACAGGCGTACCGATATCTGGAGCCTCGGTGCAGTGCTTTATGAGATGGCGACTGGCTGCGCGCCGTTTACCGGTAACACACCGAAAGAAGTGCTCGCTGCGATTGAAACAACCGAACCGCCGCTGCTCAGTCGCAACAGCTCACAGGCTCCCAGCGAGCTTCAGCAGATTGTCACCAAGGCGCTGCAAAAAGATCCCGGGCAGAGGTATCAGAACGCGGGCGAAATGCTCGAAGCGCTCAAAGGTCTTCATCATAAATTGGACTTCGCAGCCGAATTAAAGCGCTCCACCGCCAGGCATTTCTGGCTTCGCTGGGCACAATCACCCACCGCTTTAACGCTCACATCTTTGGTCGGCGTTCTCGCTTTGGCGTTCGTGTTCTACTGGATGCGAAATCCGACAACAAGTTCGATGCTGGAGAAGAGCATCGCCGTTCTGCCATTCGAAAATCTAAGCAGCGACAGAGAAGACGCTACCTTTGCCGACGGGCTCCAAGACGACATTTTGACCAAGCTGGCAAGAATTGCCAACCTAAAAGTCATTAGCCGCACCAGCGTGATGCAGTATCGCGGCAAGCAGGACACGCACGAGATCGGCAAGGCACTGCATGTCTCTCACGTGTTGGAGGGCAGCGCGCGCAAGACCGGGGCCTGGCTGCATATAAACGCTCAGTTGATCGACACGCGCACCGATACGCACGTCTGGGCGGGACAATACGACCGCGATTTGAAAGACGTGTTCGCGATCCAAAGTGAAATTGCGCACAAAGTCGCTGAGCAACTGCACGCGAAAATTTCATCCGCTGAGAAAGTGGCCATTCAGCGCCCGCCGACTGCCGATCTCTCCGCCTTCGAACTTTACACACGCGCAAACAATCTGCTGCTGACGGCGACCCTGAGCAGTACCGTGGGGACAGATTTACTGAAGGCGACCGATCTGCTTGACCGGGCTGTCACCCAAGACCCATCGTTCTTTCAAGCCTATTGCCTGCTCGCTTGGTGTCATGGCCTGCTCTATTTCTACGGCCGCGATCACACGTCCGCGCGGCTAGCCCTGGCAGACGCGGCTGTCGAGGCAGCATCTCGTCTCCGTCCGGATGCTGGGGAAACGCACCTGGCGCGTGCGCAAAATCTTTATCGGGGATACCACGACTATGACGGAGCTTTAACTGAACTCGAAGTTGCCAGCAAGACGCTGCCTAACGATCCCGAGCTATTGGAGGTGAGAGGCTACATCCAGAGGCGCCAGGGCCGCTGGGAAGAGTCCACACGCAATATGGAGCGCGCGCTCGAGCTCGACCCGCGCAACGTTGAAACGCTTCAGCAAATTGCGCTCAGTTATGAATTTCTCCGGCGCTATCCGGAAGCAAAACTGACCTTGGATCGCGTGTTGGCCATCGTGCCGAACGATGCTGCTACCAAAGCGGAGCGCGCGATGGTCGAACTGGATTGGCACGCTGATCCACGCCCCTTGCATCAAATGATCGATTCGACCCAAGCCACAGATCCTGCCGCGATCCCGCAGCTCGCCGACTCGTGGCTCAAATGCGCACTCGCCGAACGCGACGTTGATGCAGCAAAGCATGCACTGAACGCGTTCGGCGAAAACAAGCCCACCCTGACCGGCGAGAACGTTCCTTTGACTCGCCTCTTCCTGGAGGGCGTTACTGCTCGCATGACGAAAGACGATGCCAAAGCGCAGTTAGAATTTGCTGCTGCACGTGCCGAGCAGGAGAAAATCGTCCAGGCGCAAGCGAATCATGGTCCGGCGCTCTGCCTGCTCGGCTTGATCGACGCCGGGCTTGGACACAAAGAGGAAGCGCTACGCGAAGGCCGCCGCGCAGTTGAGCTTCTTCCCGTGGAGAAAGACGCAATCAACGGCCCGGCCATGATCAGGTATTTGGCGGTGATCGCTGCGTGGGTCGGTGACAATGATCTGGCTTGCGAACAACTTGCCGCGGCCAGCCGGCTTCCGAATGGCGGAAGCTACGGCCAATTGAAGCTGCTGCCGTTTTGGGACCCGCTGCGTGGCGACCCGCGATTTGAAAAAATCGTTGCCTCGCTTGCGCCAAAAGCGAATTAACCAGGAATGGCATCGAGGCCGATCTCGCACGGGTGCTGTCATGTTGAGCGAAGCGCTGCAACGAAATGCGAAGCGCGAGGCTAGGCTTTCAAACATCTCGGACATTCGCTTGTTGTTGGACAGCAGGAATCCGAGATTCTTCGCTCCGCTCAGAATGACATTTAGTGGAGAGCTAGGATTGCTTCTTGGCCTTTACCATGGCCATGAGGCGCTCTTTGATCGCGTCAGACGACTTCGCTGGGCGCAGGCTCAGCGCGAATGCTTCGTGCAACGCATAGCTTTTGCTGATGAAGTCTTCGGCTTTTTTGCCGAATTTCTTCCGCGCTTCCTCGAACTCCTCGAGTTCTTCCGCTTCCAGCGCGCCGATCACGTAAAGTCGGGACTGATTTTGAAACTGCTCAAAGTTCATCTTTCAGGTCCTTGAGGCCGTCATATATTTTTTTCAGTCCCAATTCAAGCCG
>Ga0137412_10002386_pt1 | contig 14860 bp, 8 predicted proteins | sample CZODoug2_1_16fun_FD_122160 | JGI IMG/M metagenome (GOLD analysis project Ga0137412, IMG submission 122160) | Vadose zone soil fungal communities from Angelo Coast Range Reserve, California, USA - CZODoug2_1_16fungal (Hybrid Assembly) | ecosystem: Environmental > Terrestrial > Soil > Vadose zone...
CAACGCTTCGGGAGCCGTGGTCTTGGGCACCCTGGCCGGTTTCGGCCTGGCGCGCTTCACGAAATTCAGGGGACGCTTCACGCTCAATGCGATGACCACGGCGCCGTTGGTCATGCCCGAGGTCATCACAGGGTTGTCTTTGCTGCTGCTATTCGTGGCGCTGGAACAGTCGATAGGATGGCCGGCGGGACGCGGCATTACGACCATGACCATCGGCCACATGACGTTTTCCATGGCCTATGTCACGGTCGTGGTGCAATCGCGGCTCGCGAGCTTCGATACCGCGCTCGAGGAAGCCGCCATGGATCTGGGGGCGCGCCCGTTGAAGGTGTTTTTCGTGATCACCCTACCGATCATTTTTCCCGCCATTCTGTCGGGCTGGTTGTTGGCGTTCACCCTGTCGTGGGACGATTTGGTGATCTCGAGTTTCACCTCCGGTCCGGGCAGCAGCACGCTGCCGATGGTGGTGTTCTCGAAGGTGCGATTGGGCGTCAGCCCGGAAATCAACGTGCTGGCGACGATTACCATCATGGTGGTGACCTTGATGATCGTGGGGGTCAGCCTTTGGATGACGCGGGCGAGCAAGGTCGAGAAGGCGGCGTAAGGAACGGCGATGAGCACCAAGATTTCCATGGCGGCGGTCCGGCTCGACGATGCTGCGGCAATGACGGAGTTTTTATCGGCGATCCCCGATGGCGACCAGCTTGCCAAGTTGCTCGAAAAGAAGGATCCCGTCACTTCCCGTGCCTATGACGATGACGCTTGGACCGCGCGCTTCGTTGCCAGCGATGGGACCACGGCGACGTGCTTCACCGTCACCGATATCACGATCGACCAGGCCGAGATGATCGCAGCCGCGTGCGCGGACATTCGGGAGCTGGACCTGATTGCATTTCGCCAGGCAGTCGAAGCAGCCCTGGGACCCACCTTCGACCCGGCCGAATAAACCTAGCCGTTCAGCGCCGAGTACCTCGACGCTCAGCGCCGCGCCGCGATGGCGTTGCCGGCGTCGCGGGCAAGCCGGGCGTAGCCTACGATGGCGACCAATATCAATAATCCGGCGGCGACGAACGCCCAATGGAAGTCTCGTAGGGCGAAGAGGCTGGATTCAACTCCGTATTCCGTCCGATTGAACGAGGCGGCGATGCGCAGGCTCAGGGCACCAAAGGCGATCCCCATGCCGATGGTCATTTGCTGCGCGACGCTCCAGAGCGTGCTCGCCGCCGCTTTCTGGTCATCGTCGACATCGGCATAAGCCAAAGTTGCCAAGGTCGTGAACTGCAGCGAGCGGGCCAAACCGTAAACGAACAGGACTACGAGCATCACGCCAAGCGCCGTTGACGGCAACAGCCAGCCGCAGCCGATGACGAAGGCCGCCGCGATCGCGCTGTTGACGATCGCGACCGTCCGGAAGCCGAAGCTGCGCAGAATCCGCGTGGTAAACAGCTTCATGCCGAGATTGCCGCTCGCGGTCGCCAGCAGCAGTAGGCCGGAGTGGAATGGCGACAACCCGAAGCCGATCTGAAACAGCAAGGGCGACAGGTAAGGTACCGCTTCGATGCCGATCCGTGTGGCCGAGCCCCAATATACGGTGGCGGCGAAAGTCGGCACCCGAAGTGTCGTGAGGTCAAGGAGCGGATTGCGAACCGTTCGAAAGTGCCGAACGGCGACGAAGCCCACCAGCACACCGGCGAGCATGAAGCCCGCCGCGTAAACGAAGCTTGCACCCGGGTGGCTCGCCAGCTCAGTTCCATAGAGCAGGCAGATGAGGGCCGCTCCGCTCAGCAGGAACCCGACGAGATCCAGCGGCCGCCCGATGGCATCCCGCTGATTGGGGACGCATTTTGCGATGGCGATAAATGCCAAAATCCCAAAGGGCACGTTGAGAAAAAAGACCCAGTGCCACGATGCGTACGTCGTGATGAAACCGCCGAGCGTCGGACCGACCACGGGGGCCAGGATGGCAGGCCATGTTATGGTCGAGATCGCTTGCATCAACCGGGATTTGTCGGTGTTGCGCACCACGATCATGCGTCCGACCGGCACCATCATTGCGCCGCCGATCCCTTGCAGCACGCGTGCCGCCGTGAACGATGCGATCCCCGCCGAAAATCCGCACAATACCGAGGCGACGGTAAAGATGATGAGCGCGCCGCCGAAGACGGTGCGCGATCCAAAGCGATCGGCAATCCAGCCGCTGATCGGGATGAAGACCGCGAGCGTGAGCATGTAGGCGGTCATTCCGAGGCTCACCTCGTTCGGGCCCACAGAAAACGACCGCGCCATTTGCGGCAGGGCTGTCGCGATGATGGTGGTATCCAGGTATTCCATGAAGAAGGTGGCCGCGACGATGAACGGCAGAGCCGCGTTCGCGACGGCGGCTTCGCCCGTACCCAGATTTCTGATTGTCACCTCCTCGATTAAACGAGCACCCGCTCTATCCCGCCCTCATTGGCTTGCCGCACATACTTGGGCAGCCAGTCGGAACCGAGCAGATTCTTCGCGATTTCAACGACAATGTAATCCGCATCGAGTTCCGCGTCGTCGTTGTAGCGCTTGAGACCCTGCAAGCATGACGGACAGGACGTCAAGACCTTGACGTCGCCTTGATGTCCGCCAGCCCGAATCTCCGCCACGTCGATACGCACTTCCTGTTCCTTGCGGAAACGCACTTGGGTCGAAATATCCGGCCGCGATATCGCCAGGGTACCCGACTCGCCGCAGCATCGATCGTTCTTTGCGATGACGCCGTTCTGCGCGCTGTTCATGAGCGTGTTGACCACGTCGAGGGCATCGTACTTTTTCATCGGCGAGTGGCAGGGGTCGTGATACAGATAGCGCACGCCGGTCACATTCTCGAGCTGGACGCCCTTTTCCATCAAGAACTCGTGAATGTCCATGATTTTGCAGCCGGGAAATATCTCGTCGAATCCGTAACCCTGTAATTGATCGAAGCACGTCCCGCAGCTGACCACGACGGTTTTGATGTCGAGATAGTTCAACGTGTTGGCGACCCGGTGAAACAGCACCCGATTGTCGGTGATGATTTTTTCGGCCTTGTCGAACTCCCCGGCGCCGCGCTGCGGATAGCCGCAACACAGATAGCCGGGCGGCAACACGGTCTGCACGCCGACATGCCACAGCATGGCCTGCGTTGCGAGACCCACCTGGGAAAACAAGCGTTCGGAACCGCAACCGGGAAAATAAAATACCGCCTCCGATTCGCTGGTGGTGCCCACGGGGTCGCGAATGATGGGCACGTAGTTGCGGTCTTCGATGTCGAGCAGGGCGCGCGCGGTTCTCTTCGGCAACCCGCCCGGCATGCGCTTGTTGACGAAGTGGACGACCTGTTCCTTGATGGCAGGCTTTCCGGTCGTCGACGGAGGACGCTTCGTCTGCGCCTTGGCGAAGGTGTTCAGCGCGCGATTGGCCAGGCGCTGCGCCTTGTAGCCCCAGTCGATCATGACCTTGCGCGTCATCTTGATGGTCTGCGGGTTGGTGGCGTTCAAGAAGAACATGGACGCGGCCGTACCCGGATTGAAGCGTTTCTTTCCCATGCGGCGCAATAAATCGCGCATGCCCATCGAAACGTTGCCGAAATCGATGTCGACAGGGCAGGGGGTCAAGCACTTGTGGCAAACCGTGCAATGGTCGGCTACATCCGACAGTTCGTCCCAATGCTTGATCGACACCCCGCGGCGCGTTTGTTCTTCGTAAAGAAATGCCTCGATCAGCAGCGACGTCGCCAGGATCTTATCGCGCGGCGAATACAGCAAATTCGCGCGCGGCACGTGCGTCGCGCAAACCGGTTTGCATTTCCCGCATCGCAGGCAGTCCTTGATGGCATCGGAGATGGTGCTGATGTCCGATTGCTGCATGATCAAGGATTCATGTCCCAATAGACCGAAACTCGGGGTGTATGCACGGCGCAGATCGCTGCCCGGCATGAGCTTGTCTTTGTTGAAGCGGCCTTCGGGATCGATCCGGTGTTTGTAGGCGCGAAATGCGGCCAGCTCCGCGTCCCACAGGTACTCGAGTTTGGTGATGCCGATGCCGTGCTCACCCGAGATCACGCCGTTCAGGTCCCGGGCAATTCGCATGATGCGCGCGACAACGAGATTCGCGGTTTTCAGCATGGCGTAGTTATCGGAGTTCACGGGTATGTTGGTGTGCACATTGCCGTCGCCGGCGTGCATGTGCAGGGCGACGAAAACGCGCCCCTGCAAGATCCGCTTATGGGCCGCGTCGCAGTCGGCAAGAACCGGCGCAAACGTCGCGCCTGAGAAAATGCCCGCAAGTTCCGCGCGCAGTTCGGTTTTCCAGCTCACGCGTATGCTGCGGTCCTGCAAGCGAGCGAACACGGTGCCGGAGGCATCGTCCGGCGATTCGATGCCCAGCGTGTCGAGCGCAGCCCGCGCGGCAGGCGTGGTCAAGTCCATGGAATCGAGCAAATACTGCCAACGCGTGCGCACGCGCTCGACCAGTTCGCGCGCCGCCGCCCGCCGATCGACGTCGCCGCCCTCGGCAATGCCGGACGCCGCCACCGGGCCCGGGCCGGAAGCCGAGAAATATCGCGCCAACTCGTCGGCCAGTTCAAGTTTGTTGCGGATCGACAGTTCAATGTTGATGCGCTCGATGGCGTCCGTATATTCACCGAGGCGCTCGAGGGGAATGACCACGTCTTCATTGATCTTGAATGCGTTGGTGTGCTTGGCAATTGCAGCGGTCTTGGCGCGATCCAGCCAGAACTTCTTGCGAGCCTCGCTGCTGACGGCAATGAACCCTTCGCCCGACCGCGCATTGGCGAGCCGCACGACTTCCGAGGTGGCGGCGGCGACGACGGCATCGTCCTCGCCGACGATATCGCCCAACAGCACCATCTTCGGCAACGCGCCCCGTTTCGACTTGGTGCTGTAACCGACGGCCCGCAAATACCGTTCGTCCAGATGCTCGAGGCCCGCCAAGATGGCGCCGCGCGCCTTGCCGTTGGTTTCCAGGTAGCGCTTGATGTCGACGATGCTGGGTATGGCGTCGTGCGCTTGACCGAAGAATTCCAAACAGACGGTTCGAATGTGCTTCGGCATGCGATGCAATACCCAGCGCGCCGCCGTGATCAGGCCGTCGCAGCCTTCCTTCTGCACGCCCGGCAATCCGCCCAAGAACTTATCGGTGACGTCCTTGCCGAGCCCCGCCTTGCGAAACTTCGCTCCCTCGATGTTGAGCCGCTCGCTGCGCAAGGTCTTGGCTTGGTCCGGGTGCGCGCTGCCGTCTTTCCAAACCAACTCGAAGCTCGCGACCAGCACGTCGTGGATCTTGCCCCGATTGTGGTTGAGGCGGGTCACCTCGAGCCAGTTGCCGTCGGGATCGACCATGCGCCACCACGCGAGGTTGTCGACCGCCGTTCCCCACAACACGGCCTTCTTGCCGCCGGCGTTCATGGCGATATTGCCGCCGACGCAGGACGCATCCGCGGAGGTGGGATCCACGGCGAAGACGAAGCCGGCACGTTCCGCCGCTTCCGTGACCCGTCGGGTGACCACGCCTGCCGCCGACAAGATGGTGGCGGTGGGCGCCGCGGACTCCGCAGTCTCCGGTCCGCCGGGCAATATCATCATTTCGACTGGCCCGAGCGTCTCGAGTTTCTCGGTGTTGATCACCGCCGACCATGGCGTCAGCGGCACCGCGCCTCCCGTGTAGCCGGTACCGCCGCCGCGTGGAATTACCGTAAGGCCAAGTTCGACGCAGCCGCGCACGAGATTGGGAATCTCGGCTTCCGAGTCGGGCGCCAGGACCAAGAACGGCAAATCCACGCGCCAGTCGGTGGCGTCTGTGACGTGGGTGACCCGTGCGTACGCGTCGAAACGGATATTGTCTTCGCGGGTATGCCGGAGGAGCGCACGCCGGGCGCGTTTTCGCATGGCGGTCAGATCAGCGAAGTGCTTTTCGAAACGCCGGACGGCATCGAGCGCCGCGGCAAGCAATTGCACGACTTTGTCATCACGAATCTTATCGACCGGATCGCGGCGCTTCTGCACCTCGTGCAGCCGGTGATGCATGGCCTCGATGAGCTGCCTGCGCCGTTTTGGGCTGTCCAACAGATCGTCCTGCAAGAACGGATTACGCTCGACGACCCAAATGTCTCCCAACACCTCATACAGCATGCGGGCCGATCGGCCCGTGCGCCGCTCGCTGCGCAGTTCGTTGAGCAAATCCCAGGCCGCGCTGCCCAAGAGGCGGATGACGATTTCGCGGTCGGAAAGCGAGGTGTAGTTGTATGGTATCTCGCGTAAGCGCACTTCCGGACCTGCATCCGAAGGCTGCAACGCGCGAGAATGGGGCAAATCGGGGACTGCATTCATGTCCGATCGATTTTACCCACATATTTTGGGTCACACACGATCATCAAAGGGTCCCACGGCCATCACCGGAGCAACGCGCCGCACCCGCCGCCAAAGACCGCGCGCCGCGTGATGCCGGGAGCGCTTTCAATGGGCGTGCGGCTCGATTATCGTGTCTGCATGAAAGACAACACCTTTGTAAATCACCCGCCGGAAGTCGCGGTGCCCGCCGACAATCGTCCGTTGGTGGCGCCGATCTACCAGTCGGTCAAGTTTTCGTTCGGCGACTCGAAGGAAACGCTGCGCAATCTGCGCGGCGAACGCGCGGGCTTTTTTTACTCGCGCAATTCGAATCCCACCCTGAGGCAATTGGAACTCACTCTGGCGCGGATGCAGGGCAGGGACGAGTGCCTGCTGGTCGGCTCAGGCGTGGCTACCATTGCCGCGACCCTGTTGTCGCTGTGCAAGCAGGGCGATCACATTCTCGCCTTCATCGAGTCGTATGGGCCGACTCGATACATCGTGCAGCATCTCTTGGCCAAATATGGGGTGGCGCACACTTTGCTGTCGATCCAGGACCTGGCCGGCATCGAACGGGTGCTCGGCGAAACGCCGACACGCTTGGTCATATTCGAGAGCCCTACCAATCCCGTGACCAAAATCGCGGACGTCGAACATCTGACCAGCCATGCGCGGCGCGCAAACTGTCTCACCGTGATGGATAACACCTTTGCCGGCTTCCACAACCATGGCCGCTACGACATCGATGTCTTTGTGCACAGCCTGACCAAATTTGCGTCGGGTCACGGCGATGTCATGGGCGGGGCCATCATCGCGAACAGCAAGCTGATCGCCGCGATGCGCAAGGATGTGGTCTCCATGGGTCCGACGCTCGACCCGCATGCCGCCTTTTTGATTCAGCGCGGCGTGCGTACGTATTTTTTGCGTTACGAGCGTCAATGCGCGAACGCTCAGGCCGTGAGCCGGTTCTTGGACGATCACCCGAGGATCAAGCGCGTCTTCTATCCGGGCCTCGAGAGTCACCCGCAGCATGCGTTGGCGAAAAGCCAGATGCAGGACTTCGGCAGCGTGGTGAGTTTTGAATTGGACGGCGGATATGAAGTAGGCAACCGGTTTGCGGAAGCCTTGCAGTTCTTTTCCATGACCTCGAGCGTGGGGTCGACGGAGTCGCTGGTGATGCCGCCGCAGTTGCTGGGGGGGCAGGAATACACCGCGGCGCAGCGCGAAGCCTCGCTGATCTCCGGCGGCACGGTTCGTTTGTCCGTAGGCATCGAAGACGCCGCAGATCTCATTGCCGACTTGACCCAGGCTTTGGATAAAGCGTTCGTTTAACTTATCGCACCGACGTTGCGGAATTCCCTCAAGCATAGCCGCCGCTTGCCGATGTATTGATGTCGACACAGGGCAGGTATTGATGTCGGCGCTGGCGTTACCGGGGGTATTCCTTGAATCTCGAACCAATCGTCGTTCCGTCGCCTCTCCATAGCCAGGCGGCACGGGAATATATGCGCGGTTCCCTGTCTATCCCGCAAAATATCGCGCCGCTGCCGCGCGTGTGTGCACAGCTCGCGGAACTCACGGCGCAGGCGGCGCTCGATGCCGCGCCGTTGGCGCGCCTGATCCAATCCGATTTGGCGTTGGCCGGGGAGGTCATGCGCGTCGCGAATTCCCCCGCATTGCGGCCTCGGGCTCCGGTGGTCTCGCTGCGCCAAGCCGTGTCGTGGCTTGGTGCTGCCGAGGTCCGAAATATCGCGATGGCGGTGATGCTGCACGGCGAGGTGTTCGTCGCGCCGGGGCATGAACCCGAGTCCGAAGAGTTGTGGCGCGAGGCATGGCTTGCCGGTCTCTGGGCGAAGGAGATCGCGCGCGAACGGCGCAAGCACGTCGAAAGTGCATTTCTGGCGGCCTTGATGCACCGGACCGGCGCCGCGCTTGCACTGAAGATATTGTCGCGCTTCGAGGCCGAACAGCGCACCGTGATCGATACCCGCTCCTTCGCCGAGCTCGTCGTGGAATTCGAGCCCGCTTTTGGCCGGCTGCTCATGAACAAATGGAGCTTGCCGAGTGACGTTCAGGATGCGGCGAGCGACTGGCGCAACTATCAAGACTCATCGCACAGCGATCTGGCCGGCACCGTGAACGCGGCCCACTTGTTGGCTACCCATACCATGTATCCGCAGTTATTGAGCGAGGAAATCGTGTTCGAGAGCCCGGTGTTCGAGCAATTGGGCGTATTCCCCGATGAGCGTCGAGCCATGCTGGCAAAGCGCGATCGAGTACTCAGCCTCGCCGGTGTATGAAATGACCCAGCCGCCGGCCGATTTTGATTTGATCTGCCTGGGGTCGGGCCCTGCGGGTCAGAAGGCTGCGATTCAGGCGGCCAAAGCGGGCTTTCACGCGGTCATCATCGAACGTGAGCAGCAGATCGGGGGATCGTGCCTGCTGTTGGGCACCATTCCCAGCAAAGCGTTGCGCGAACAGGCGCTGCGGTATCGGCGCATGCGGGGCGATGCCAGATCGCTTGCGGTCGAGCTGCTCGGCGATGCGCCGTTGTCGGCGTTGCTGCAGGGCGTCGACACCGTGATTGCCTCTCAAGACCGTTATCTTCAGGCGCAGATCGGGCGCAATCAGGTCGAGCTGGTCCGCGGCCGGGGGATGCTGCTCGACGCGAACCGCGTCGAAGTGCAGCGGCTGGATGGAACGCGCAGCGTGCTGCATGCGCCCCGCATCATTCTCGCTACCGGTTCCAGACCGCGCCACGTCAGCGCCATCGAAGTGGATCATGAATACGTGCTCGACAGCGATTCGATCTTGAGCCTGCCGTACTTGCCCAGATCATTGATCGTGCTCGGCAGCGGCGTCATCGCTTGCGAGTACGCATCGATTTTCGCCGCACTGGGTTGCGCCGTCACCATGATCGACAAGGCGGCCGAGCCGCTCGGCTTCCTGGATCCGGCGTTGCGAGCGGGGTTTTTGGATGCATTCTGTGCGATGGGCGGCCGTTATCGCGCCGGCACAGAAGTCGAAGGGGCGCGTTTCGACGGATTTTCACAGGTTGAGGTGCTGCTCAAGGACGGCACTGGTCTGAAGGCCGATATCGTGTTCGCCGCGTTCGGCCGAGTCGCCAATCTGGATGGTATTGGATTGGATCGACTCAAGCTCGCCATCAATTCACGCGGGCACGTGCAAGTGAATGAGCGCTTCGAGACCAACATCCCCGGAATCTATGCCGCGGGCGATGCGATCGGACCCCCGGCCCTTGCCTGTGCGGCGGCCGATCAAGGCCGGCGGGCTGCGCTTGCCGCGTTCGGACTACCGCCGCCCGCGCTCACCAGCCTGGTGCCGACCGGCGTGTACACGATTCCGGAAATCGCCTGCGTCGGCCTGTCGCAAACCGAGGCGGACGCCAAGAAGATGGACGTAGTCGTAGGGCGCGCCGACTTCGCCGAGGTGGCGAGAGCGCACATCATCCGCGAACCGATCGGGTTCCTGGCGCTCATTTGCGAGCGCAGCACGGCGCGGGTACTCGGCGTTCAGGTGATCGGCGACGGCGCCACCGAACTCGTGCACCTGGGGCAAGCCGCAATCGCGATGTCGGCGACCGCCGAGTTTTTCGTAGAGCAGATCTTCAATTTTCCCACGATGACCGAGGCGTATCGGATCGCCGCATTCGATGTGATGAAGCAGCGGGCCCAGATGCATCCCGCCGTGCAGCGCGCCCATTTGACGCGCGCGCGTGCGGTGGGCTGAGCATTCGCCCGGCCGGCACGCGCGACGGTACTACAAATTGCGAATCAGGAGGTCGCCGAACTCGCTGCATTTGACTTCGGTAGCGCCTTCCATCAAGCGCGCAAAATCGTAGGTGACGGTTTTCTGCGCGATGGTTTTGTCCATCGCGTTGATGATGGCGTCGGCCGCCTCGAGCCAGCCCATGTAGCGAAGCATCATCTCGCCCGACAAGATCACCGAGCCCGGATTGACCTTGTCGAGATCGGCGTACTTGGGCGCCGTACCGTGGGTGGCTTCGAAAACGGCGTGGCCGGTCAGATAATTTACGTTGCCGCCCGGCGCGATGCCGATACCGCCGACCTGAGCCGCCAGTGCGTCGGAAATGTAGTCGCCATTGAGATTCATGGTAGCGATGACGTCGAATTCGTCGGGGCGGGTCAATATCTGCTGCAACGTGATGTCGGCGATCGCGTCCTTGATGATGACCTTGCCCGATTTCTTAGCGCCTTCCATTTGTTCATTGGCCGCTTTTTCACCCTGTGCGGCCTTGATGCGCTCCCATTGCTCCCAGGTGAACACATGAGCGGGGAACTCGCGCTCAGCCAGTTGGTAGCACCAATTGCGAAATGCACCTTCGGTGAATTTCATGATGTTGCCCTTGTGCACGATCGTCACGCTCTTGCGTTTGTTGGCGATCGCATACTCGATGGCTGAACGGAACAGCCGTTCGGTGCCTTCCTTGGAGGCTGGTTTCAGGCCGACGCCGGAACTTTCGGGAAAACGAATCTTCGCGAACTGTTTGGGAAAATTCTGCTTGAATAAATCCAGGAATTTCTTGCAGTCGGCGCTGCCCGCCTCGAATTCGATGCCGGCGTAGATGTCCTCGGTGTTTTCGCGGAAAATGGTCATGTCGACCTTCTCCGGAGTCTTGACCGGCGACGGCACACCCTTGAACCAGCGCACCGGCCTCAAGCATACGTACAAATCGAGCAATTGCCGCAGCGCCACGTTGAGCGAGCGGATTCCGCCGCCGACCGGTGTGGTCAGCGGCCCCTTGATGGACACCAAGTAGTCGCGGCAGGCGGTGACGGTCTCATCCGGGAGCCAGCTGTTATAAGCCTTATTGGCTTTCTCGCCGGCGAAAATTTCCATCCAATGAATCTTGCGTTTGCCGCCATAGGCCTTCTGCACGGCGGCATCGAAGACCCGCACGCTTGCGCGCCAGATATCGCGGCCCGTGCCATCGCCCTCGATGTAAGGGATTATCGGCTGGTTCGGCACGTGCAACTTGCCGTTCGCAATCGTAATCTTTTCGCCCCCTACGGGGACCTGCACGTTTACCGGCATTGCTTCAGACATTCGTCAACTCCTATATTTGCAACCGCAATGCTAGCATGCGCGGCCGGAGGCTCGCATTGCGCACACTGACATCCACCCCCACGAGAGACGGCTTCCGAATGCCCGCGGAATACGAGCGGCATTCGGGTTGCTGGATGCTATGGCCCGAGCGCCCGGATAACTGGCGCGACGGTGCGAAACCGGCGCAAGCGGCGTTCGTCGCGATCGCGGCGGCGATTGCGCAGGGCGAGCCGGTCACGGTCGGCGCTTCTGCGGCCCAGTTTCAGAACGCGCGAGGGCGCTTGCCGCCGCAGGTTCGTGTCGTCGAAATCAGCAGCAACGATGCGTGGATGAGAGATTGCGGGCCGACTTTCGTGATCGACGCCAAAGGCCGACGCCGCGGCGTCGACTGGACCTTCAATGCGTGGGGCGGTTTGGACGGGGGGTTGTATTTCCCCTGGGATCGCGACGACGAAGTCGCGCAAAAGGTGTTGGCGATCGAAGGGGCTGATCGCTATCGAACGTCGTTCGTGTTGGAAGGCGGCGCGATTCACGTCGACGGTCAGGGAACGTGCTTGACGACCGAGGAATGCTTGCTCAACCCGAATCGCAACGGCAAGGTGGCGCGGGCCGATGTCGAAATCATGTTGCAGCGTTATCTCGGCGCGACCACCGTGATTTGGCTGGGGAAGGGAGTCCACCTCGACGAGACCGGGGGTCATATCGACGAACTTGCGTGTTTCACGGGCCCGGGACAGGTCGCGTTGACCTGGACCGAAGACCGCAAGGATCCGCAGTACGAGATTTCCCACGATGCGTACCAGCGTCTAAAAGCGGCCCGCGACGCGCGCGGACGTCAACTCGTCATCCACAAAATCCATCAGCCGGGGCCTCTGTACATGACCGCGGCCGAGGCAGCCGGAATTGACCTGCGGCAGGGCAGCCGTCCGCGCCGGGCGGGCGACCGCTTGCCGGGCTCGTACATTAATTTCTACATCGCCAACAAGTGCGTCGTGATGCCGCTGTACGACAAACGCTGGGACGGCGCGGCAATGCGCACGCTCAAGCGCCTGTTTCCGACCCGCAAGGTCATCGGCGTGGCCAGCCGCGAGGTTTTGCTGGGCGGGGGTAATATTCATTGCATCACCCAACAAGTACCTCGATCAGCGAGCCCTTGAGCCATAAGTTTCGTCAAATGGAACTTTGCTGCGCGCAGGCTCTCGAAAGCCATTATTCTACGCAGCCTTAATCCTTCAACCCGCCATAAAATATTGGAAGCTGTAGTGCACCCATCGTCAGGAATCAACGAGCCCCGCCCGCAACCGCCTAGCGAGGCTCGCAGGCAACCCGGCAAGGTCGGCCCAGCGGCTCGTCGAACCTTGGGCGCTCTGCTGTGCGCCGCGTTTTTCGCGGCGGGGTGCGGCAACAACAACATAAACAGCGGCTATGGTATTGCCTGGGTCACGCTAACCGATGAGCCGGGCGACTTCACGAGCTACATCGTCAACGTCGACTCGATAACGCTGACACGCAGCGATGGCGGAGTCTATGCTGCGATCTCCTCCAATCCCGAGACGGTCGACTTCACCAAACTCAGCAATATCGCCGAAATGTGGGGTTCGGGGTCGATTCCGGTCGGCACGTACACATCGGCAAGCATCGTTCTGGATTACACCAACGCGGTGATCTCCGTCATGGTCAACGGCCTACCGCAGAAAGCGACCGTGGTCGATTCAACCGGCGCGGCGGTGACCACGCAGACCATCAACGTGACATTGGATCCGGCAAATCCGCTCACCGTGGTCCCGACCTACGCGACCAGCTCGGCGCAGCGATTGGCGGTGGATTTCAATCTCGCCGCGTCGACCTCCTCGATCAATTTTACGACCAGCCCGGCTACCGTGACGGTCAAGCCTTACTTGACCGTGGGCGTCTCTGCTCCGGACAACAAGCTCATCAGGGTGCGAGGACCCCTCATCAACTCGAGCGTGAACGTGGGTACGTATACGGTGTATGTGCGGCCGTTCAACGACGTTTATTCCAGCTTGGGCTCGCTCAGCCTGTTCGTCGACCCCAGCACGATCTACGCCATCAACGGCACGGTCTCCACCGGTACTCCCGGCATAACCCAGCTGTCGCAATCCTCGGCGGGCACTACCATGACGGCGGCCTATGCGACGTATGAACCGACCGCGAGCGCCGGCATTTTCCACGCGAAATACGTGGTCGCCGGCAGTACCCTGGAGGACGTTTACACGTCGGGACTCGAAGGCGACGTGGTCGCGCGCACCGGCAATACGCTGACGGTGCATGGCGCGCACATGCAGGTCGATGATCACGGCGACAGCGGCGATCATGATGGCAGCGATGACTTTGTCGCGGGCAACTCCACCGTGACCATCGCGGCGGCAACGGCGGTAACAGTGCAAGGCCAGACCGCGGCCGCAGCGGCGCACAGCGTCGCGGATATCTCCGTGGGATCGCTCATCGATGCCTTTGGCGCCGCCGCGAAAGACGGCTCAGGGAAAGTCACCGTGGATGCGACGGCTGGGCGGGTGCGGCTGGATTTCACGCAAGTGCAGGGTGCTTTGAATGAACTCGGCACCAATCAGATCACCATCCGGTTGAACTCGATCAACCGGATGCCTGCATCGCTGTTTAATTTCGCCGGCACGGGCTCAGCGGGCGCAGCCGTCAGCAACCCAGCCAAGTATGTGCTGGCCACGGGAAACTTGAGCCTGACGCCCTTCACGGTTGGCAATTCGCTCATGGGAATCGGCTTCGTCGCGCCATTCGGTTCGACGCCGCCGGATTTCAACGCCATCACGCTTGCCCTGGGTTCGCAAGGCGACATCGACGACAACGATGACGGCGACGACAATCGGGGCAAGGGCGCACAGATGGATATCGATTGGGGAAATTCGGGCACGACGGCCCCGTTCAAGGCGTTGGATGCCTCGCACCTCGATCTCGACGTGTCGAATTCCAGCATCGGCGACCACCATCGCATCCAAGTGGATCCGCAGGATATCGACATTACGGCCCTGGCGAGCGATCCGTCGATTGTGGCGGACAGTTCCGGCATGACCCTGTTCGCCATCACCGGCCAGCATGGCCGCGCTACCGACAACTTCAATAACTTCGTCCGCGAGCGCCTACACGGCATCTTGCCGAACAGCCTTCTCGTCAGGCTCATGATCTGGTCCGCCTGGCTGAACAAGGCTGCGATCGTCCTAGAGGAGAACCCCGCCCTTCGGCAAGGCGATTTGCCGGACCCCCGCTTCCTGTTCGAGCGCTCGATCGTCGATGACCGGACGATTAACGGGATCCTTTTCAGCGCCGACGAGACCGAGATTGACCGGCTTGGCAGGGCCTGGTCGCCCGCGGCCGGGCCGAACACGTCCGCGCAGCAGACGCAGAAGATCATGGGCGCG
>Ga0137412_10002387_pt1 | contig 14858 bp, 12 predicted proteins | sample CZODoug2_1_16fun_FD_122160 | JGI IMG/M metagenome (GOLD analysis project Ga0137412, IMG submission 122160) | Vadose zone soil fungal communities from Angelo Coast Range Reserve, California, USA - CZODoug2_1_16fungal (Hybrid Assembly) | ecosystem: Environmental > Terrestrial > Soil > Vadose zone...
TCGACCTTGTGGGCAAAGTCGATGCCTTCGATCTTCTCCAGAAAGCCGTGGACGAAATGCTGGCGCGCCTGCTCGCCTTCGGTGACGATGTCGACGCCGGCGTCTTCCTGCAGTTTCAGCGCCAGCAGGGTGGCGTCGCGCTTGGCGCGGGCCAGCTCCGCGCCGGACGATTTCCAGGGTGCCCACAGCGTGTTCGGTTCGGCCAGCCATTCCGGTTTCGGCAGCGAGCCTGCGATCGTGGTTGGAAACAGCATAGGGGCCTCCCGGTCGGTTCTGATTGAGCGTCTGTGTGCCATGTTCGCCATGCGCCCGACAAGGCCGCAAGCTGACTGGAACAGGGTGACGCCGCAGGCTAGGATATCGGACGCCTGCCTCAGGATGATCCCATGATCGACCTCTATTACGCGCCGACGCCGAACGGCTGGAAAATCTCGATCATGCTGGAGGAACTCGGCGTTCCCTATACGGTCGTTCCCGTCAACATCCGGGCCGGCGACCAATTCAAGCCTGACTTTCTGGCAATCAGCCCGAATAATCGGATTCCGGCGATTGTGGACCATGCGCCTGCCGACGGCGGCGAACCGTTTCGGTGTTCGATCCTTTCGATCGGCAAATTCGTGAAGCCCGTCATTCCGGGATGCGCCACTTGGCGCAGGCCCGGAATCCATAACCACGATCGGGAGTATGGATTCCGGGCTCGCGCTCCGCGCGCCCCGGAATGACGAATAGACAAAAACAACGCCGCGAACGCGGCACCACAAAAGGAAACACCATCATGATCGAATTCTTCTTCGACTGCTCCAGCCCCTGGACCTATCTCGCCTTCCACAACATCCAGCCGCTCGCCAAGGAGCTCGGCGCCGAGATTTCGTGGCGGCCGATCCTGGTCGGCGGCATCTTCAATACTGTCAATCCCAGCGTCTATGCCTCGCGGGAGACGCCGGTGCCGCTGAAGTCGCGTTACATGAAGAAAGATCTCGCCGACTGGGCGCGCTCCGCAGGCCTTGCGATCAAGATGCCGCCGACGGTATTTCCCGTGAACAGCGTCAAGGCGATGCGCGGCTGTGTCTGGCTGGGCAAGGAAATGGCGCCGTTCGCGCGCGCGGTGTTCGAGGCCTATTGGGGCGGCGACAAGGACATCTCAAAGGATGAAGTGCTGACCGAGATCTGCAAGAGCGTCGGCGTGGACCCGCAAAAGTTTTTCGCAGGGATAAGCGAGCAGGCGACCAAGGATCAGCTCAAGGCCAATACCGATGAAGTCATGGTGCGCGGCGGGTTCGGTTCGCCGACGATTTTTATCGACAAGACCGACATGTATTTCGGCAACGACCGGATGCCGCTGATCCGCGAAGCGCTGCAGCGTCGCAAGGCGAGCGCGGCCTGATGCCGAAGGCGGTCGTCTGCCGTGAACTCGGTCCGCCCGAGAGTTTGCGTCTGGAGACTTTTGCCTCTGCGCCGCTGGCGCAGGGCCAGGTGCGCGTCGCCATTCATGCCGCCGGGATCAACTTTCCCGACATATTGATGGCGGCGGGCGAGTATCAGCTCAAGCCGCCGCTGCCGTTCACACCTGGCGTAGAGGCCGCGGGTGAGGTCATCGAGGTCGATGGCGCGGCTGATGGCGTCGCGGTCGGCGACAGAGTGATCGTCAAGATGCGGCATGGGGCTTATGCCGATGAGGCCGTCGTCGCCACGTCGCAGTTGACGCCGTTGCCGTCGACCTTCGACTATGCCGAGGGTGCGACATTTCTGGCCGCCCACGGAACGGCGTATCACGCGCTGATCGATCGCGGCCAGCTTCAGCCTGATGAAGTGCTGCTGGTGCACGGCGCCGGCGGCGGCGTTGGCCTTGCCGCGGTCGAGATGGGCAAGATGCTCGGCGCGACCGTGATCGCGGCGGCCTCCAGCGAGGACAAACTCGCGGTGGCGCAGAGGCGGGGCGCCGATCATCTGGTGCTCTACGGACGCGAACCGTTCCGCGATGCCGTCAAGCGCATCACCGACGGCCGCGGCGCCGATGTGGTGTTCGATCCGGTCGGCGGCGAGGTATTCGAGAACAGCGTGCGCTGCATCGCCTGGGGCGCGCGCATCCTGGTGGTCGGTTTCACCGGCGGCATTGGGCTCGCCCGCACCAATCTCTTGCTGATCAAGGGCGCGAGCGTGCTTGGCGTCCGCGCCGGCGAGGCGGTGCGGAGAAATCCGGCCGCAGGCGAAACGCGTCTGAAGGCGCTTTTGGGGTGGGCGGAAGCCGGCAAAATCCGCCCCCACGTTTCACACCGGCTGCCGCTGGAAGATTACGCGCAGGCGATGCGGCTGCTGGTCGATCGCAAGGCCATCGGGCGCGTGGCGCTGATGATGTGGTAGTTCGTCATGCCCCGCGAAGGCGGGGCATCCAGTAATCACCGACCTCGGCGTTTACTGGATCACCCGCCTGCGCGGGTGACGACAACCGAGGGCGTAAACCGCCCCGCCCGAAGAAACGCGATGGTCTGCTCGACCGCCAGCGCGTTTCGCAACAGCGACGGATGCGATACGCCGATCACAACATGGTCAACCATGCCGATGAGCCTGGTGTTCTCAACCGATACTCGCCCGTCATGGGGCTTCGGCAGCAATGCCGACGATATCGGGTAGATCGACCGGTTTCCCGCGATGATGCCGACCGGGTAATCGACCGGAGGAAGGATCGCATCGAGCGCCGCATCGCGCTGGGTGATGAGTTGCTGTCCGGCCGGTCCGAACCAGGCGCGATAGGCCTTAACGTTTTTCAGGCGATCGGCAATCTCGCTTCCGCCATTGGGGGTGCCGAGCATCACCACCCGGCCCAGCCGCTTTGGCCGATATTTGCCGAGATAGGCTCGCGCCAACAGGCCGCCCATGGAATGGCCGACGAAATGGATCGAGCCTTCGATGCCGGCGGCGAAGCCTTCGATGGCCGGATGGATATCTTCGGCCAGCTGTTCCAGTGCCTTCCGGCGGCTGGCGTAGCCGAGATTCAGCGTAGCGAATCCACAACCCTCGATCGCCGCCTGCATCTTGCGAAACGAACGCGACGTCCGGCTGATTCCATGAAGCAGGACCACGCCGTCCCGTGGCGCGCCTTTCCGGCCGGGATCCGCCGCGCCGTCACTCATACTCCCGCTCGTCCCACCACGGGAAATAGTCGGGCATGTCGGCCGAGACCTTGTTCTTGAAGTTCGCGGGACGCTTTTCCAGGAACGAAACCACGCCTTCCTTGACGTCGTCGGAACGCCCGCGCGCATAAATGCCGCGGCTGTCGACCTTGTGCGCTTCCATCGGATCGTCGGCCCCTGACATCCGCCACATCATCTGCCGGATCAGCGCCACCGACACCGGCGCGGTCTTCGCGGCAATTTCCTTGGCGAGCGCGCGCGCGGTCGGCAGCAACTCGTCCGGCGGCACCACCTTGCTGACCAGACGGCCGGCGAGCGCCTCCTGCGCCGGAAATACCCGGCCGGTGTAGCACCACTCGAGTGCTTGTGAGATGCCGACGATACGCGGCAGGAACCAGCTCGACGCTGCCTCCGGCACGATGCCGCGCTGGGAAAAGACAAAACCGAAGCGCGCGTTCTCGGAGGCAATGCGGATATCCATGGCGAGCTGCATGGTGACGCCGATGCCGACCGCCGGGCCGTTGACCGCGGCGATCACTGGCTTGAGGCACTTGAAGATGCGCAGCGTTACCATGCCGCCGCCGTCCCGCACCTGGGGATCGCTGTAATCGACTTTGCCGTCGGCCAGGCGTTTCACCGGTCCGCGCCGAGCGTCGCGGTCAAAAGTGTCGGCGCCGGAAGAAAGGTCGGCGCCGGCGCAGAATCCGCGCCCCGCGCCGGTGACGATGATGGCCCTGATATCATCGTCCTTGTCGGCGGCATCGAAGGCGTCGATCAATTCCTTCTGCATGGTGCCGTTGAAGGCGTTGAGCTTGTCGGGCCGGTTCAGCGTGATGGTCAGGATCTGCTCGGCGACCTCGTATTTGATCGTCTCATACGCCATTGGGTGTGTCCTTCCTGTTTTTGTTTTTTGCAGTTGCCGTCATTCCCCGATGTGCAATTGCACATCGTGGATGCGCCGAAGGCGCAGGCCCGGAATCCATAACCACGACGGGGAGTATGGATTCCGGGTTCGTCGCTTCGCTCCGCCCCGGAATGACGAAAGAAGTTACTTGGTCGGCGGCGCCGGCCACGGCCGTTGCGGGCCGCGCAAGCCCTCGAACGCCTTCGCCATTCCGAGCACACCGAGATCGTCGAAGCGGCGGCCGACAATCTGCACGCCGATCGGAAAGCCACTGGCGCTAAAGCCGCCGTTGATCGAGGCCGCCGGATTTTCCGACATGTTCCACGGCACGGTGTAGGCGATGTGCTCGAACGGTTTTTCGGGGTCGTTGATCGGCGCCGCCAGCTCGGCGGCGAAATTCACCACCGGCGAGACCGGCGAAATCACGTAGTCCAGATCGCAGAAGCGTTTTGCCGCCGCTGCGCGGATCGCCATGGTGGCGTTGAAGCCCCTGATCACATCGACGCCTGACAGCTTCGCGCCGGCCTCCGCCCATTTGAGGATATAGGGCAGCGCCTTGGTGCGCTCGGCCGGAGTCAGCCTGGAAAGATCGTCCCACATGCGGGCGCGCCAGAAATTATCGAGCCCGTCGAGCATCTCGCGTGTCAGCACGCCATCGACTTCGGTGACAACGGCGCCGGCGGATTCGAACGCCTTCGCGGCCTTCACGGCGACATCACGCACGTCTTTCTCGAGCGCCTGGCCAACGCCGAGATCGAGCATCAGGCCGATGCGCAATTTGCGTATGGATTTGTCGAGCGCTTTCCAGTTGATGTCATTCGGCGGCAGGCTCATGCCGTCGCGGCGATCGGGCCGCGACAGCACACTCATCATCAATGCGGCGTCATCGACCGTGCGGGTCATCGGTCCGGCGACGCGGCCGACATAGGGAGGGTCGACGGGAATCCGCCCCAAGCTCGGCTTCAGCGCGACGAGGCCGCACCAGCAGGCGGGCAGCCGTACCGAGCCGCCGATGTCGGTGCCGAGATGTAAGGGGCCGTAACCGGCGGCGGCGGCAGCGCCGGCGCCGGCGCTGGAACCGCCGGGGTTTTTGCTGAGGTCCCAGGGATTGCGGGTGAGGGGATGGAAGCTCGAGAGGCCGGACGACAGCATGCCGTAATCCGGCATCGTGGTCTTTGAAAAGATCACCGCACCTGCTTCGCGCAAGCGCGCCGCCGGTGGGGCATCGACCGCTGATGGCACCAGCGTGGCGGTGGCGGCGCCGAGCGGCACCGGCACGCCCTTGGTGGCGATATTGTCCTTGATGGTCACGGGGACGCCGTCGAGCAGACCTGTCGGCTCACCCTGTTGCCAGCGCTCGGTCGATGCCTTGGCGGTGGCGCGCGCGCCGTCGGGATCGAAAGCGTAGAGCGCCTTGATGTGCGGTTCCCACGCCGCGATGTGCGCGATCACGTCCTCCAGTACCTCGGACGGTGAAAATTGCCTGGCCCGAAAGCCTGCGATCAGGTCGACGGCGCTGAGATCGTGCAGCGACGTGACAGCTTCATCCGATGCCGGTTCACGCATGGGCGCTTACCGGCAAGCGGGTTTCAATGATGCGCGCGAACATGCTGGCTCCAATCGGGAGAATCTTGTCGTCGAGCACGTAACCGGGATTGTGCACCGGCACCGATCCTTCATGGCCTACCCAGAAATAGGCGCCGGGTATCGCCTGCATCATGTCGGCGAAATCCTCGCTGCCCATCTTCGGCTGCGACCTTAAGAAGACGTTGGCAGGGTCGACCACCGTGCGCGCCACTTCCGCGACGACCTGGGATTGCTCTTCCTGGTTTACCAGCACGCTGAAAGTGTCGCGGATGTCGGCAATGATCTCGACCTGGAAGGCGCTGGCGATGCCGGCGCAGATCGCGCGCATCCGCTGGCGGATCAGCGCCCGCACCTCGTCGGAAAATGCGCGGACGGTGCCGCAGAGTTTGGCCTCGCCGGGGATCACATTGTAGGCGGAGCCGGCGTGAATCTGGGTGATCGACAGCACCGCCGATTTCAACGGATCGACGTTGCGGCTGACAATGGTCTGCAGCGCCTGCCCGAGCGTCATCGCGATCACAACCGCATCCTTCGAGCGCTCCGGCATCGCGCCATGCGCGCCATAGCCGTTGATGGTGATGTCGAAGAAGTCGGCGCCCGCCATGGCGGGCCCCGGCAGAATCGCGATCTCGCCATGGTTCAGATCGGGCGCGTTGTGCAGCCCATAGACTTCATCGCAGGGAAATTTCTCGAACAGGCCGTCCTTGATCATGGCGCGGGCGCCGCCGAGGCCTTCTTCGGCCGGCTGAAAGATGAAATGCACGGTGCCGTCGAAATTTCGCGTCTCCGCGAGATAGCGCGCGGTGCCGAGCAGCATGGTGGTATGGCCGTCATGGCCGCAGCCGTGGAAGCGGCCGGGAATGGTCGAGCGCCATTTCAGGTTGGTATTCTCTTCCATCGGCAGCGCGTCCATGTCGGCGCGCAGGCCAATGCGCCTGCCGCCGCTGCCTTTGCCCTTGAGCACGCCGACCACGCCGGTGCCGCCGAGGCCGCGATGTACCTCGATGCCCCATTGGGTCAGCTTGTCGGCCACGATGCCGGAGGTCCTGACTTCCTCGAAGCCGATTTCGGGATGGGCGTGCAAATCCCGGCGGATCGCGGTGAGTTCCTCGGCATAGCCTTCGATGCGGTCGATGTTGGGCATGTCTGTTATCCGGTTGCAGAAGATGTTGCAGAAGACCTTGAACGTGATTTGGTTTCGGGAGCGAAGGCGGGACCGTTCGGCTTGATGCGAATGCCCGGACGCAGCCGCGTCCACGGCAATGCGGCAGTGTCGGCGGGCATCGCGCCGGGAGCAGCGCAGATGATCAGCTTTTCGGCGATCGGTTCGAAATCGGCGCGGAAATGCACCGAGCTTTTGTTGACCAGGATGGATTGCTCGGTCGGCTCGATGCCGACATAGCGGAACATCGCCTGATCCGCGAGCTGCGCCTTGCGTGACCCGACGACCACGCGGACGCCGCCGATGCGCAAGGCTGCCGACGGGCCGAGATTCATCCTGCTGCCCCCGAAATAGGGTCCGGGCGCGATGAACTGGCCGTCGGAAAGTTGCTCGACGATAAATGTTGCCTCGAACGGCGCGTCGCCGGGAATTCCGGATTTGCCGCCGAGCGCGAGCCTGATGGTCGCGCCTTGTCCCGCCGCGTGAGCGGCTTTCGCGGACTCCGGATCCACGATCACGCCAATCGCGGCCTTGGTGGCGCCGTTTCGGACCAGCGCGCGCAGCATGCCTGTGGTGTCGGAATCGCCGCCGGCGCCGGGATTGTCCTGCGTATCGGCAATCACGATCGGCTTGCTCGCGCGCGTTGCCAGCTCCATCGCGTGGCGCACCCCCTCGTCGGGCGTGTAAATGCGGCCGTCGAAATCGTTTTCGTGGCTCTCGATCAACGCGGCGATGTTGTCCGCGGCGGCGTCGGCGTCGGCTTGCGTCTTGCCATAGGCGAATACGGTCGCACCGCAATCGGGGAAATCCGCCGCCGGAAAGCCGGGCGCGAACGATAGCGTCGGCACCGCGTCGCTCTCCAGCGCCGCAAGCTTTTGGTAGATGCCCTTGGTCGGCTGGTCGTTGGTGCATTGCCAACTGATCGGAATCAGAAACGGCAATTGCCGGAACGCTTTCGCAAGGCGCTGCCTCTTGCGCAGCAGCAATGCGAGATGTTTCGCGGCGGCGCGACCGGTGTCGGCCATGTCGATGTGCGGATAGGTGCGATAGGCAATCAGCGCGTCGGCATGCTCCACCATCTCAGGCGTGACGTTGGCGTGCAGGTCGAGGCTGACCACCAGCGGCAGGTCCTTGCCGATCACCTGGCGAACGCGGGCAAGGATTTCTCCTTCGCCGTCGTCGATATGTTCTGCGACCATCGCGCCATGCAGATCGAGATAGACGCCGTCGATGGCGCCGGCGGCTTTGATGCCATCGACGATGGCCTTGGCGACGCGCTCATAGGCATCCTTCGTGACGTGCGCCGATGGGCTTGCGGCGCACCAGATGGTCGGCACCAACTCCCAGCCTTCCGTTTCCGCCGCCGGCACAAAGCCGGCCATGCCGACATTGACGTTGCGCATTTTCTCGAGCAGCTTCGCGCCTTGCAACATCGGCGGCCATCCGCCGCCCTGCACGAACGCGTCATAAACCGCCTTCGTCGGTGCGAAGGTGTTGGTCTCGTGCAGGAAGCCGCCAACGGCGATACGGGTCATCAATTCTGTCTCAGTCAATTGTTCGTGGGCGCGACGTTAGACTCGTCGTTGCGAGAAGCGCAAGCGACGAAGCCAATCCAGCGCTGCATGGCTTCGCGCTATTTCTGGATTGCTTTATGACGTCGCGGCGGCGGCCAGCGCAACCGGCCGGAAGTTCGCAAAATCCCATCCCCGGCCGGGGGCGGCGTCCAGCAGCTGCCGTGTATAGGCCTGTTGCGGATTTGTCAGGACTTGCGCCGCCGGGCCCTGTTCGACGATACGGCCATGCTGCATCACAGCGACATCGTCGCAGATTTGCGCCGCGACGCGCAGATCGTGGGTGATGAACAACAGCGCGATGCCGAGCCGGGTCTGGATTTCGTCGAGCAGTTCCAGCACCTGCGCCTGCACGGAGACATCGAGCGCCGAAACCGCTTCGTCCGCCACCAGCACGTCGGGATCGAGCGCCAGTGCGCGGGCAATGGCGATGCGCTGGCGCTGGCCGCCCGAGAACTGGTGCGGATAGCGCGAGACGGCATCGACAGGCAGATCGACCAGTTCGAGCAGATCGCGCGCCTTCGCCAGCGCGTCGTCATGCGACATGCCGTAATTGATCGGACCTTCGGCGATGCTCTCGCCGACGGTGATGCGCGGATTGAGCGAGCGATAAGGGTCCTGAAAAATGATCTGGATGCGCTTGCGGTGCGGCTGCAGCAGCCGGCGCGACAGTTCGGAGATTTCGCGGCCGACCAGGCGAATGCCTCCCGATGTCGGATCGATCAGCCGGACGATGCAGCGCGCCACCGTCGATTTGCCGGAGCCGCTTTCGCCAACGATGCCAAGCGTTCGGCCCTTGCGCAGGGTCAGCGTCACATCCTGGGCCGCCGCCACTTCACGGACGCCGCCGAAGAAGGAGCGTTCGCGGTAGACCTTGCCGAGTTCGTTGGCTTCCAGCACCACCGGTTCTGACGACGCTTCGCGCGCTGCGCGCGGTATCAGGCTCGGTACCGCCGAGAGCAGGTTGCGCGTGTACTCCATGGTTGGCGTGCGCAGGATGCTGTCGAGCGCCCCGGTCTCGACCAGCCGTCCGTGACGCATCACCGCGACGCGGTCGGCGATCTCCGCGACCACGCCCATGTCATGGGTGATGAACAGCACCGCGGTACCGTGATCCCTTTGCAGGTCGCGGATCAGGGTGAGTATTTGCTTCTGGGTGGTGACGTCGAGCGCCGTGGTCGGCTCATCGGCGATCAGCAATTTCGGTTCCAGCACCAGCGCCATCGCGATCATGATACGCTGGCGTTGGCCGCCCGACAGCCGATGCGGGTAGGACGCAAAAATGCGCTCGACCTCGGGCAGCCGCACCTGTTCCATCATGGCCAGGATGCGCTTGCGCCGCGCGCGCCCGTCGAGATCGGTGTGGACGCGCAGCACCTCGTCGATCTGGCGGCCGACCGGGACCACCGGATTGAGCGCGGTCATCGGCTCCTGAAAAATCATCGCCATGGTGGTGGCGCGCAACTGCCGCAGCCGCCGGTCGCTGGCGGTGAGAAGTTCCTCGCCAACCAGCTTGATGCTGCCGCCGGAGGGCACCAGCGCGCCCTTTTGCAATAGCCCCATCACCGTCAGCGAGGTGACGGATTTTCCCGATCCGCTTTCACCGACCAGGCAGAGGGTTTCGCCCTCGCGTACCTGCAAGGAGACGCCGTCGATGATGCGGGTGCCCTGAGGCTTCCTGCCGAGGCCGACCACGAGATTGTCGATGTCCAGAACGATGTTTGTCATCTCATCGCTCTCCGCCGTCATTGCGAGCGAAGCGAAAAGGCAATTGGATTCGGTCATTCCGGGATGGTGCGTTAGCACCAGACCCGGAATCTCGAGATTCCGGGTTCGATGCTTCGCATCGCCCCGGAATGACGGAGCCTGGACTTGCAGCGCTCACTTGCCGCCCTCCCGCTGCTTCATGCGGGGATCGAGCGCGTCGCGCGCGGCGTCGCCGATCAAGTTGACGCTGAGGATCGCGATCGACAGCAGCAATCCCGGCCAGAAGATCAGCGACGGTTTGATTTGAAAATAGGCGCGGCCCTCGGCCATGATGTTGCCCCAGGTCGGCGTCTCCGGGCTGATGCCGGCCCCCAGGAACGACAGGATCGCCTCGGTCAGAATAGCGGACGCGCAAACATAGGTGCCTTGCACGATCAAGGGCGCGATCGTGTTGGGCATCAAATGCCGCCACATGATCTTCGGCAGGCTGGAACCGACGGAGATCGCGGCTTCGACATAAGGCTCCTCGCGCGCTGACAGCACCACGGAACGCACCAGCCGCGCGACGCGCGGAATCTCCGGGATGGTGATGGCGACGAGCACCGTCATCAGGCTGGCGCCGGACAGCGAGACCACGGCAATGGCGAGCAGGATGCTCGGGATCGCCATCAACCCATCCATGACGCGCATCATCACCGCGTCGACCCATTTGAAAAAGCCGGAGACGAGGCCGATCACGAGGCCGATGCCGATGCTGACGACGGCAGCGCCAAGTCCGATCAGGAGCGAGATCCGTCCGCCGTAGAGAATCCGCGACAACACGTCGCGGCCATAGCCGTCGGTGCCCAACAGGAACTGCGCGCTCGCGGGCTTCAGCCGCTGCGCGGGAGCGAGCAGCAGCGGATCGTGCGGCGAAAGCCAGGGCGCCAGGATCGCGGAGGCGATCACCAGCGCAAGGCAGATGGTGGCCGCGGCGATGATCGGCGTCGCCGTGAGAAATCCGAGCCCCGGCCGGAACGGCGTGGTGATCGGGATCGACGGCTGTGGGACGGTTTCAATTGCCATCAATACCTAATCCTGGGATCGAGCAGAGTGTAGGCGACGTCGATCAGAAGATTGACCGTGACATAGACGCCGGACGTCAGAAGGATCATCGCCTGGATGACCGGATAGTCGCGCGCCAGCACCGCATCGACGGTGAGGCGTCCGACGCCGGGCAGGTTGAACACGCTTTCGGTGACGACCACGCCCGAGATCAACAGCGCAAAACCGGTCCCGATCACGGTGATGACAGGCACGGCGGCGTTGCGCAGCGCGTGGCGCAGCAGCACTCCGCTCTCGTTGATACCCTTGGCGCGCGCGGTGCGCACATAATCCTCGCCGAGCACATCCAGCATCGCCGCCCGGGTCATGCGCGCGATCAGCGCGACATAGATGAAGGACAGCGTGCAGGTCGGCAGAACGATGCGTTCGAAAAATGGGCCGAAGCCCGCGGTGATGCTGCGGAATCCCTGCACCGGCACCCAGCGCAACTCGATGGCGAAGATCTGGATCAGCATATAGCCGATCACGAATACCGGAACCGAGAAGCCGACCACCGACAAGCCCATCACGAAGCGGTCGATCCAGGTGCCGTGCTTCCACGCCGCGATCACGCCGAGCGGCACCGCGACAACGATGGCGAGGATGATGGTCGACACCGCGATGCTGATGGAAGGCTCGACGCGCTGGCTGATCATTTTCAGCACCGGCACGTTCGAGATCAGCGACACGCCGAGATCGCCATGCAGCAGCTTGCCGATCCAGGTGAAGAATTGGGCATAGAGCGGCTCGTTTAATCCGAGCGAGGTGCGAATGCGCTCAAGCTGCTCGGGGCTGGCATTGTCGCCGGCCAGAATGGCGGCGGGATCGCCCGGGGTCAGCCGCAGCAGCAAAAAAACGAACAGCGCCACCACGCCCATTACGGGAATGGCGGCGAGGATGCGCCGAAGCAGATATCCGAGCATCGTTATCCCTTATCCTGTGCGGTCCTTGCGGCGGTTTCCGACGCAGCAAATACTATGCCATTGCCAATATCTTGGGCCGCCGCGAACGATCCGTCAAAGCTTCTGCGCCGGGTAACTTCGTCATGCCGGGACAAGCCCTGCCGTGACGGAAAACGCATTTTTTCACGTACCTAATCCAGCGTTGCCAGCAATCCGGCCATCAGGCGCCCGCGCTCGGCGAGACTGTCGACTTCGATATGTTCGTTCAGCGTATGCGCGTCAGCGCCGCGAACGCCGAGGCCATCGAGCGTCGGGATTGCCATCGCGCCGGTAAAATTGCCGTCGGAGCCGCCGCCGGCGCTGCCGTGCGGAAGCTCGATGCCCATTTGTTTTGCCACACCGCGCGCCTTTTCATAAAGCGCCATGGTTCCCGCGTCGGGCTCCCATACCGGCCGCGTCACGCCGCGTGTCACTTTGAACGTAACATCGTTGGCGGTTCCTGACAGCGCCAGCATCCGCTCGACGCCGCGGTTGAGATCATCCTGGCGCTTTGCCATGCTCAGCGCTTCGCCGCTGCAGGTGGTGGCGACGCAATTGACCCACTGGCCGCCATGCACGATGCCGACACTGAAGGTGCAATCCTCCGTCGTCATGCCGTCGATGGCGATGATCTGGCGCGCCATTTCGCGAATGGCAGAACGGCCCGACGACAGCGTGGCGCCGGCGTGGCTCGGTTTGCCCGTCGCTTCAAGGTTAAACCGCGCGATCGCATAACGCCCGGTAACGACGCCGTTGTTCGGCCGGCCCGGCTCCGGCACCAGCACATATTTGTTGCGCGCAGCCTCGGCCTCGATGATGTCACGCGTTGACGGCGTGCCGACTTCCTCGTCCGGCGTGAACAGCACCGTGATCGGCAGCGGCGTCGTGAACGAGGCGCGCGCCAATTGCCGGATCGCTTCCAGCGTGAGGTAATTGCCGCCCTTCATGTCGAAGATGCCGGGGCCGAAACATTTGTTGCCTTCGCGGCGCCAGGCCAGTTTTTCCAGTGTACCGACGGGATGCACGGTATCGAGATGCCCGGCGATCAGAACCCCGGGCTCGCCTTGTTTGGGATGCGGAAAGCGCGCGCGAACGCAGCCGCCAAAACCCTGCCGGCCGGCGATGCGCTCGATCGACGCACCCATGATCGCCATCTCGCGCGCGGCGATGTCGAGCATGCGCTCGACAGCACCTGCATCCCAGGTCGGGCTTTCGCATTCCACCCAGCCGCGCAAGCCCAGCAGCATGGCCTCGGAATCAAACGGAAGGTTGGCGGGGTTCATGGGATTCTCTTGAGCTTCGGAGGGGATGTTTCATTGGCGCAGATCGATCGACGAATGGATACGAGGATGTTCGGAAGGTAATTTGTAAAGTGAAACATGCGCGCGTAGCCAGCCCGTAGGCGACCCCCCGGTCATGCGCCAAAAGCCGATTGACGCGCAAGGCGCTTGGTGCAAGTCTCAAATACCCAAGATTTACAGCGTGTTAGTGCGCCTAAATAACGCGCCGCATGCATAACAAATCATCGGATTTTGACCAGTTTCACGTCAGGAGAGATCGAATGTTCCATATCTCGCGTTGGAGACGTCCCACGATAGCGTCGAGCGTCGCGCTGGCGGTCCTCGCGCTTGTCGCTGCGTTGACCTCGCAGGCGATGGCCGCGGGCAAGACCATCACCGCGGTGATGCATTCCGATCTGCGCATCATCGATCCCGGTTTCACCACCGCCTACATCACGCGCGATCACGGCTACATGGTCTATGACACGCTGCTGGCGACGGATTCCAACTTCAAGATCCAGCCGCAGATGGCGGACTGGAAAATCTCCGACGACAAGCTGACCTACACCTTTACGCTGCGCGACGGCCTGAAGTGGCATGACGGCGCGCCGGTCACGGCGGAAGATTGCGCGGCGTCGCTGAAGCGTTGGGGCAAAAGCGACAGCATGGGCCAGAAGCTGATGGATTTCACCGCCAGCATCGAAGCCACCGACGCCAAGACCATCACGTTGAAACTAAAAGAGCCCTACGGCCTGGTGCTGGAATCGATCGGAAAACCGTCGTCGTATGTGCCGTTCATGATGCCAAAGCGAATGGCGGAAACGCCGGCGGGCCAGCAGATGAAGGAACAGATCGGATCCGGTCCCTTCAAGTTCGTGGCTGCGGAATTCCAGCCCGGCGTAAAGGCGGTCTATGAGAAGAACACCGACTATGTACCGCGCAAGGAGCCGGCGAGCTGGACCTCCGGCGGCAAGGTGGTGAAGGTCGATCGTGTCGAGTGGATCACGATGGCGGACGCGCAAACCGCGGTGAACGCGCTGCAATCCGGCGATATCGACTTCATGGAAAACCCGTCGTTCGATATTTTGCCGGCGCTTGGCGCCAACAAGGATCTGAAGGTCGAGACCCTGAACAAGCTGGGCTTCCAGACGCTCGGGCGAATGAACTTCCTGTATCCGCCCTTCGACAACGTGAAAGTTCGCCGCGCCGCCCTCATGGCCATCAACCAGAAGGACGTGCTGGATGCGCTGGTCGGCAACCCCGAATATTACAAGATCTGCGGCGCGTTTTTCGTCTGCGGCACGCCGCTCGCCACCGAAGAAGGCTCGGAGTCCCTGGTGAAAGGCAACGGCATGGCGGAAGCCAAGAAGCTGCTTGCCGAATCCGGCTATGACGGCACGCCGGTCGTGATCATGGCGCCCGGCGATGTCGTGACATTGAAGGCGCAGCCGATCGTCGCCGCGCAAGCGCTGCGTGACGCCGGCTTCAAGGT
>Ga0137412_10002388_pt1 | contig 14858 bp, 12 predicted proteins | sample CZODoug2_1_16fun_FD_122160 | JGI IMG/M metagenome (GOLD analysis project Ga0137412, IMG submission 122160) | Vadose zone soil fungal communities from Angelo Coast Range Reserve, California, USA - CZODoug2_1_16fungal (Hybrid Assembly) | ecosystem: Environmental > Terrestrial > Soil > Vadose zone...
GTCGCTGTCGACCCGGGGAATCAGCTGACGGGCCGCATTATGGGCGTCTTCATGTCCTACGTCCTCGTGCCTCAGGACCACGACACGACACGTCTGCTGCTCAAGCTTGTCATGCGGACCAACCGCTGGGTGGCCCTCGGGCTCTCGATCGGCGATCTGATCATGGCTCGACGGCAGTTACTCAACTTCAAGCATCTCGTCGAGAGCCACCGACACCAGGACACGGACCGTCTGTGATCGCCACCGCGCGCTGGTCAGTCGCCCGGTGATCTTCTGCGGGACCGATCTGAGTCCGGCTTACAGGCCAGCTCGTCAGCCCCGCTTCTCCAGGCCCAGTTCCGACGTGGTCTTCGGTGGTTGACTCGGACCGTCCTCGACTTTCGCACTTTGGTCGAACGTGCGTTTGCCCCAATGTGTGTCCGACCTCGCACTTGGGCGGGATCGACCACGGGTGTTCGATTCTCGGTTATCGCTCTATGGCGGCAGGCAGATGCTCGGTCAGGTCGGCGCGTCGGTTGATGCCGAGTTTGCTGTAGGTGTTGTTGAGGTGATTTGCCACCGTGCGTCGGGAGAGCACCAGCCGCTGGGCGATGTCGGCGTTGGACAGGCCTCGGACGGCCAGTGCGGCGATTTCCCGCTCTCGGTTGGTGAGCGAGGCGGCGGTTGGTGGTTGCCCGGCCCGGGCCAGTAGCGGGGTGCGGGCGCCCTCGCATCGTTCCGCCCAGCGTCTGGCCTGGTGCAGGGCGGTCAGCTCGGCGCCCCGGCGGCCGGCTCGAGCGTGTGCTTCGGCGGCTTGCACCGCGGTCTCGGCGGCCAGCAGCAGCGCGCCGTGTTCGGCGAAACCGCGCGCGCAGTCGGCTAACCCGGCGGCGTCACCGCACGCCAGCGCCGTCGCGTGGGCCGCGTAGATGGGCGCGAGAAGGTGGTCGGTCTTGGCGCTGAGCTGGGTGAGCCGGAGCTGGAGGTTCGGCTCGCCCAGTCGGGCGGCGTCGTACAGCGAGGTCAACTCGGTGCCGACCCAGCCCATCGAGGCTGCGGTATCGGCGGCGTTCATGGCCTGCGCTCGCGCGGCGGTGTGCTGCCCAGCGCCGGCGGATACCCAGGCTTCGGCCAGCAACAGGTCGGGTAGTGACATCCGCACGGCGGGGTGGTAGCACCGGTAGCTCTCGGCCAGCGCTGCCTCGGCGTCGTCCTGGTCGCCCAGGTGCGCGGCGCTGCGCGCGAGCCAGGCCAAGAAGATGGGGAGCATGCCGAGGACGTCCTGGTGTCGAAGCAGTGCCGTCGCCTCGCGGAGTCGGTCTCGGGCCGATGAGATCAGCCCTTGGGCCAGCAGCGCCCGGCCGAGTTGACCGGCCACTAATCCGCGCAGGTCGTGAGCCTGTTGGGCGACCATGTCGTCGTAGAGGGTGGAAGCCAGGCTGGCCATCTCGCGGAACCGTCCAGCGTGCCAGTAGGCGTTCAGTCGGCCGGCCGAGACGCGCTCGATGAGCAGCGGTTGTTCCGCCGCAATCGCCGTGCTCGGCCCGGTGAGCACATCGTCTGCCAGGGCGATGGCACGGTCGGCGGCGCCCAGCCCGCCTAGGCTTGGCACTAGTGGGCCGAGCAGGCGCAGTCGGCTGGCTTCGCCGATCCCGGGGCGACGCAACGCGGGTTCGGCGATTGCAACGGACTCGCGGGGTCGGCCGCTGAGGAACAGCACTGTTGCCTGCTCGGCCAGCAGCTCGTCGCGGAGTTCGCCGACGGGCACCCGGTGTTGCGCGTCGCGCAGGATCCCCTCGGCTTCGGTCACGTCCTGGCGTCCCCAGAATGCGTTCGCCGCCGCGACTACCGCCCACTGGCTGATCAAGTCTGGGTCACCGGAGTACGGGTCGAGCCCGTCGAGCACCTGCTGGCATTCCGCCGCCCGGCCCTGCACCTGCAGTGTCTGGGCGACCACCAAGCCCGCCGGCAGGCCGCCTCCAGCGTCTAGGGCCGCCCGGGCCAGCCGTTCCGCGAGCGGATGGTCGCACAACCAGACGGCCCGGCGCGCGGCGTCGGTCAGTACGACCGGGTCGATGGCGCCGCCCCCGTCGAGCTGCCACATCGCCGACCGGATGACATCCAGTTCGGAACCGGGCAGGCCATCAACGGTCAGCCGGCGGCAAGCCGATCGGTACCCCACGACACCCAGCTTGGTGCGCAGCGCCTCGGCATACAGCGGATGCGCTACCCGGGCGACGGCCCGCCGCCCATCAGACGCGGCGGCCAGCAGGTCGGCCGCCTCCAGGTCGCGCGCCACCTGCGCGCCGACCATGGTCTCGAACATCGACAGCGGAAGTGGCTCACCCACCGCGAGCAGGTCCATTGCCGCGCGCTGAGACCCCGGGAGCCCGCCGAGGCGGTCTTCGATCAGCTCGATCAACCGACTGCCCACGGCCAGCGGCCCCTGCCAGCTCCACACCCCGTGCCGCTCAGCGAGGCGTCCCTGCGCGACACCGAGCAGCACGAGCTCACGCAGCAGCAGGACGTTGCCCGCACTGGACTGCCACAGCCGGTGCGCGGTCGCCGTGTCGACCTGCCCCCGCACAACATTGCCCAGCAGCACTCCAACCTGGTGCCAGGACAGAGGTTGCAGTTCCACCCGGTCGGCGAGGCCGTCCTTCCACAACGCACGCACGCCCTGCGGCACCGGCTCGCCCACGCGGACCGTGGCCACCACGAACGCCGCCCCCGAGGCCGCGAGATGATGCGCCAGACCGGCCGAGAGGTCGTCGAGCAGGTGTGCGTCATCGACGCCAAGCACCACCGGCCGTCCACCGCCGAGCCGACGCAACGCCGCCCCAGCCCGGCGCACCACGTCCAGCGGACTGCTAGTGGCCGCCCCCGCGCTGTCCGGCAGCAGATGCGCGAACGCCCCGAACGGGACTCCGGAAAAGGACCGGTTCGCCGACACCCACGCCGTGGCCCGTCCTTGGTCGGCGCCGGCCCGCTCCACCAACTCCGACGCAAGCCGCGTCTTGCCGACTCCGGCCGCGCCGCATACCACGGCACCCCGGCTCCGGCCGTCCGACACTAGACCGGCCAGCAGCGCCAGCTCCTCCCGGCGCCCGACGAACGGCCAGATGGTGGCCACCCGCTCAGCCTAAGCGCCGCGCAGCGAAAAGTTGAGTACGGCGTGCTCAGGCGCGACACCGCGCCGAGTGGTCGGATCCCACCAGTAACCTGCAGGGAGGCTCCCATGACCCAGGTACGCACCACCACCGACCCGTTCACCGCCACCGAGCCCGGACAGCGCCACCAGGCCTACGCGCAGCTGGCCCGAACCGGCCCGGTGCACCGGATCACGCTCCCCACCGGAACACCCGCGTGGCTGGTCACTGGACATGACGAGGTCCGCCAGGTGCTGAACGACCCACGGGTGGTCAAGGGGCCCGCGCTGAGCGGACGGATGGTCGAGCACCTCCCGGCGGACGCGCGAGCGGCCAGCACGAGCAACGTGAACTACCGCAACCCGCCCGACCACACTCGGCTGCGGCGCCTGGTCGGGGCCGCCTTCACCCGGCGACTGGTGGAGCAACGGGCCCCTCGGATCAGGCAGCTCGCCGACGAGCTGCTGGATGCGCTTGGCGACGAACCGCGCACCGATCTGATGACCAGCTACGCCTCCCCGCTACCCACGATGGTGCTCTGTGAGCTGCTGGGCATTCCGGTCGATGACTGGGCTGCCTTCCACCGCTGGTCCAACGCGATCATGGCGAACAACTTCGTCGGCGTCGACGCCTACGTCGCCGCCTGCACCGCCATGGTGCGCCGCATCCGAGAGCTGGCCGCCGCCAAACGCGCCACGCCCGCCGACGACCTGATCACCGCGCTGACGATCGCGCGCGACGGCGCGGACCGGCTCACCGAGGACGAGCTCATCGGCATGGTCATGGTGATGGTCATCGCCGGCCACGAGACCACCGTGAACCTGATCGGCAACAGCGTGCACGCCCTGCTCACCCACCCCGACCAGCTCGCGCTACTGCGCGCGGAACCAGATCGCCTCGCCAGCGCAATCGAGGAACTGTTGCGCTACGCCCCACCCGTGCAGCTGTCCCTGCCCTACCTCACGACCGAGCCGATCCAATTGGGCACCACCACGATCCCGGCCGGGCAGATCGTCGTGGCCGGTCTACTGGCCGCCAACCACGATCCCACCTGGATCACCGCCCCGACCCAGCTGGACATCACCCGAACCACCCCACACCACCTCACATTCGGCCACGGCATCCACCACTGCTTCGGCGCCCCACTGGCCCGCCTCGAAGGACGAATCGCCCTGCACGCCCTCCTGTCCCGCTTCCCCCGGCTGCGGCTCGCCGTGCCCTCCAATCAGGTGCGTTGGGCACCCGGAATGATCATCAACGGGCTGACCGCCCTACCGGTCGCGTTGCGGTGATCGGACCCACCTCCGTTCGTCCCCAGAGAGAGCGGCCAACATGTTTACCGTCGCACGCGCCCGCAGCCGCACCGTAGGAGTGCGGGTGATCCACTGGGAGGCCGAGTTCGGGCTGCGCGACTGAGAGCGACGGAGATCTTCCGCGAGTCAAGCGCGCGGTGCGCCGATACCTGGATCACCAGGCCAGTCCACCGGCGAACCCAACCGAACAAGATCACCAGGGCCGATCGGCTAACTGTCGGCTCTCGGTGTGACGAACCGTGCCAGGTAGTCGTGAACCGAGGGTTCATCGGATGGCTGAGCGGTGAAGCCGCAGTAGCCATCCGGGCGGACTACCACAAGCAGGTCGTCGCCGATCTGATAAGCACTTCGCGCGTCGCCGTTGTGATCAATTATATCGGCGCTGAGTTCGTTGGCTTGTCCGACCAGCCGGCACCGTACTTCGCCCGAGAATTGCCGGCGCAGCCGTTCTAATGCGGTAGCGCAGGCGCCGCCGAACCCGAGCGCGGTGAAGTGCGGGCCGCGGACTTTTCGATACCCCCACCGGAGCGGGCGCCTCCGACCCCAGCGGCGGTAGCTCGCCTGGTTGACCTGCGCGTATCGTGCCCCCTCGCACCGCTAGTCGACGCGTAAAAAGTGGTGATTGTGATGCGTAAGTACCTCGTCGTCGCAAACCAGACCCTGCTGGGCGCGGGGCTGCGAGATGAAATCAGCAAGCGGATCGGGGCTGGACCGAGCTCCTTCTACGTGCTCGTCCCGAACACTAGGGCGGCGCACTATCTCACCGTGCCGGCGGCCGGCGGGATTCTGCCGATGCCCTCGGTGGTGGACTACGACGCTCCGGTCTCGGACGAGGACGCCAGCGCACAGGCCCAGCGGCGGCTGGACCAGACGGTGGCTGACCTTGCCGACTTGGGCGTGCCGGTCGAGGGGGGCCTCGGGGACCCGAATCCGGTCGAGGCGATCAGCGCGCTCCTCGAGGAGCGGCGGTTCGATGAGATCATTGTGGCCACGTTGCCACGCAGGTTGTCCAGGTGGCTCCGGGCCGACGTCCCTTCCAAGGCTGAGCGTCGGTTCGGGCTGCCGGTGACCACGATCATCACCGAGCGCTGATCACCGAGTGCGGGCGCGGTGGCCGGTCAGCCGCTCGCGTGCTCGGCGAGGACCTCATCCAGAGTGTTCGCCGCCCACGCGGTCCCGGTTGGACTTGTATCAGGCGACGCGGCGGTGATGAGCGCCTTCCATAACGCCCAGCCTCGCCCTCTCGCCCACATCGCACTGTCGGCCGGCATCCCCGATCGGAACTCGTCGCGTCCTCGGCCCTCCAGGAGAGTCCAGGCAATCACCAGGTCGCATGCGGGATCGCCCACGCCGCAGGTTCCGAAGTCGATGACCGCGGTGACCTGGCCGCCATCGTCGAGGAGAAGATTGCCCTCGGCGACGTCGCCGTGGAACCAGACCGGCGACCCTGTCCAGGGCGCCGCGAGAGCCGCTTCCCACGCATCGGTCGCCGCGCGAGGGTCGATCCTCGGCGCGAGCGCCGCGATCGCCTCACGAGTCTGGGCGTCATAGACGTTGAGCCGGGCGCCGCGATAAGAGCGGCCGGGTCAGCGATCCGGGAGCGGCAGCTGTGGCGCAAGCCGCGGCAGCCAGGTCAGTTCCTTCTCCACGCTGGGGACGTAAGCTTCGGCGCTCGGAAGGCGAACCGACATCGTGTCGCCAAGCCGGAACGTGCGGTTGTCCCACCCGGGCACGTCGACCGGGGAAATCGGAAGATGCGCCCACTCGGGGACTGCTCGGCGACGAGCCGCGCCGCAAGGGCCGCGTCAATCACGCAGGCGGCCATTTCACCGGAACGTCAGCTCGCCTGCCACAGGAGAATGCTCGCACCACGCTCAACCGGGTTTGCTCGGTGCGAGTCCGCTGCCGCCGGTGCATTAAAGATGGCGGGCGGGAGTCGAGCGCGGCCTACCCTTGCGCTCCCCGCGCGACCGGCGGTCAGGCACTCCAGCGATCCGGGGCGCGCAACACTGCAGACGAGAGCAGCGCAGTGATGGATCAAGAATCAGTCGACGTTGTCGTGGTTGGCGGAGGAATCGCGGGTTCAGCGCTCGCGACCGTGCTGGCTCGGGCTGGCCTTGAGGTCCTCGTTCTGGAACGCCAGACGGCGTATCGGGACAAGGTGCGAGGGGAGTTCCTGGCCTGCTGGGGCGTGGCCGAGATGCAACGCCTGAATCTGGAGAAGCCGCTGCTAGATGCCGGCGGCTGCTACATGACTCGGGCGCTGTTCTACGACGAGGTATTCGACCCGTCTGAGGTGGAGGCGAGGGCCCGCCCGCTGGACCAACTCCTGCCGGGCGTTCCGGGCGGCTTCGACGTCGGTCATCCAGAGGCATGCGAGGCACTGAACCGGGCGGCCGCTGAGGCAGGCGCCACGGTGATTCGAGGCGTCGGGGACATCGAGCTGAGCGCGGGGGCCTCACCGTCGATCCGCTACGAACACGATGATCTTGTCTATGACGTCTCCTGCCGATTGGTGGTCGGCGCGGACGGTCGGATGTCCAGCGTGCGCCGCCAGCTCGGCATGGCGCTCGAACAAACGACTCCCCGGACCATGTGTGGCGGAATGCTGGTGGACGGGCTGCATTCCTGGCCGTCAAACCAGCTGGCGATGGGTACGGAGGGCGATCTGCACTATCTGTTCTTCCCACGCGCGGGCGGGCGCGCGCGGCTGTATCTGCTGCACAGCATCGCGCAGAAGGGCAGGTTCGCCGGGCCGGCCCGGGAGGTGGATTTCTTGACCGCCTACCAGTTCCGGTGCATCCCGAACAGCGGCATGTTCGGTGCCGCGCGCCCAGCGGGACCGTGCGCGTTCTATCCCATGAACGACGGCTGGACCGATCACCCCTACGCACCCGGAGTGGTGCTGATCGGCGATGCGGCCGGCTGGAACGACCCCATCATCGGCCAGGGCCTGTCCGTCGCCCTGCGCGACGTCCGGATCGTGGCTGACATTCTGCGCTCGACCGGTGACTGGCGCCCCGCATCGTTCGCCGAATACGGCGAGGAACGCCGTGAGCGGATGCGTCGACTCCTCATCGCCGCCCGCCTCGCCACGGACCTCCGCACCACCTTCAGCCCGCTCGGCGCCGCGCGGCGCCGCACCTACCTGACCTTGATGGCAACCGATCTGGTCTTGGCCGGTCCCGTCTTCGCTGTGCAGCTCGGCCCCGAGCAAATCCCCGCCGAATCGTTTGCACAGCCCAACATCGACCGCATCCTCGCGCTGTCCTGACGGGCTAGGCGCCGCCCGAATGACCGGCCGTTCACCGTGCGGAGGCGAGCAACGTCCCGAACAGCCGGGTGCCGAGGTCTTCCGCGTCGGCCTGGGTGAGGATCTGCCCCGCAAGGCCCTGATGCGCGGTGACCCAGCGGCGCGCGGTGGCGGCGTCGGCGAAGAAGTTGACGTCGTCGCAGCAGCACGTGGCCGAGGGACCGCTACCCGCATCGGCGCTGAGGAACACCACGGCTCCGGTCGGGGTCCAGCTGGTGTGCCCGGCGGTCATGGTCACCGCGATCGGCTGGCCGGTGGTGGCGTCGGCCGATTCGATCCTGGTGTGAGCGCCCAGCATCGCGGCGATGCCGAGGGCGTCAACGGCGCACATCGCGTAGGCCACCGCGCCGCCGCCGATCCACACCCGGTGTCGGGTCGGGTTTGCCGAAAACGGGTAGGCGACCGCGATACGCCCGACCGGGTCCAGGCGGATCGTGTCGAGCTCGTGCAGCGCCGCCAGGATGTCGGTGGTGGTACGCCCGCTGCCCTGGGTGACCGGGTCCAGGTCGATCGGGGCGGGTGGCCGGCCGGTGGTGGCGAAGGCACGCAGGATCGCGCGGTGCGCCGCCTGCTCGACCGGGTCCTGAGGGCTCGCCCGGAGCCGCCAGGCGGTCAACTTCGTGATGGCGAGTACCTGGCGCAGCTGGGCCACCGACGGAACCGGAGCGACCGACCCGTGCTCGTCGCGGTAGACCCGGCAGGCCAGGCCGAAGGTGGCCTGCCCAGGGTTGGGGAACACGTCGGCCCCGTTGACCAGCAGGGTCGGTGATCCGGACATGCCGGCGGCGGCCGCCTCGGAGGCTGTGCTGATCTCACGGACGGCCACCGGCAGGTCGGTCACCTCCCGCAGGCGCGCCAGCATCGGAGCCAGGTTCGGGCAGCCTGGGACGTGCAGGATCTCCACTGTCGGTCTCATCGTGGGCTCCGGTGTGCTGGTGGGTTGGTCGGTTGCTGGTGGGTTGGTCGCTCGTCGATCGCGGCCAGCAGGGAGCAGGCGCGCTCGGCCCTGGGCAGCTCGCAGCTGGCGATCAGGTCGGCGAGGGAGTCCCGCATCCGCCGCAGGTCGGCGATCCGAGCGGTCAGGTCCGCCGTGCGGGCCTGGGCCAGCGCCCTGGCCGCCTCGCAGCTCTCCGGCCCGCCGTGATCGAGGTGCAGCAACTCCTCGACATCGTCGAGGGTGAAACCGAGTTGCTGGGCTCTCTTGATGAATCGCAGCAGCCCCAACGCGGTCGCCGGGTAGTCCCGGTAGCGGGTCGGCGTCCTCGGTGGCTCGTCAAGCAGGCCGCGCCGCTCGTAGTAGCGCAGCGTCTCCGGGTTCACTCCGGCTTGTCGGGCTAGCTCGCTGGTGCGCATGCCCCCATGGTCGACCCCGTACCCAACTACGGAGTCAAGCCGTGACTGTGGGTGGGGTAAACCCCAGGGTCCGGGTCAGATCGAGCAGCTCGCTCAGGTAGAGCTTGCCCGGCGCCTGTAACTGTGGGCGCAGGTGGCCGTAGAGCTCCAGCGCGACGTGGCCGTGCATCCGGCTCCAGGTGCGCATCGACAATGCGGCCGCGGCCGGGGGCAAGTCCGGGAACAGCTCCTTCACCCTGCTGACGAAGCTCGGCCCGAAGTCCGACCACTCATGCCGCACGCCGCCGGTGTGCGCGGCCGCGGCGTGCGGCCAGCCGGCCTCGACCAGCCGGAGCAGGACGGTGCACGCGCGGGCCTCCTCGGCCTTCGCCGCCCCGCCGTCGGGCGGCTGGTAACCGGGGACCGGATCGCCGTAGATGAGCCGGAACTCCTCGGGGTTGGCAAGCGCCCACTGCCGATATGCCTGCCCGACGGCGAGCACCCGGCCAGCCGGATCGCTGGCCGGCGGGCTCTCGTACGCGACTTCCATGGCGTCGGCGAGCGCTCCGTAGACGTCCGTGATCAGCGCGGTGATCAGCTCGTCACGGTTGGTGTAGTAGCTGTAGATGGCGCCGGCCGTCATGCCCATCTCCCTGGCGATGGCGCGCAGTGAGATCGCGTCGGCCCCGTTCGCCGACAGATGCTTCAGGGCGATCGTCTTGATCTCCGCGGAGGTCTCGGCCCTGAGCCGATCTCGTCGTCGCGGCGTCGCGTCTCCCATGGGTAGAGATGCTACGCCGTCCGACTATCGAACAGTCGCGACGAGATTGCACGTCGTGTTTAAGTTGAACACTGTGTAGAGTTTGAGCACGGAACAGCAGAGGCTGGTCCGCATGGGAGCTCCTGCCCCTGGGGTGCCGCCCGCCGGGTGGCTACTCCGTAATGGAAAGGGTTACTGGCTGTGGCTGTTTCCGAAGTTCGAACATCGCCCCGCTCCGGGCCCCGGCTCGCGCTGCTGGCGCTGGCCCAGTTCGTCATCGCGGTCGACTACAACAACGTGTACGTCGCCCTTCCCGACATCGGTGCCGGGCTTGGCTTTTCCGCGCAGTCCTTGCAATGGGTGGTGAGCGCTTACGCCGTGGCGTTCGGTGGACTGCTGCTGCTCGGCGGCCGAGCGGCCGATCGGCTGGGTGCGCGCCGAATGTTCGTGCTCGCGCTGCTCATCTACGGGCTGTCCTCCCTGGTCGGCGGCCTCGCCACGCACCAGAACGTGCTGGTCGCCGCCCGGGCTGTGCAGGGGATCGGCGGCGCATTGCTGCTGCCGGCGGTGCTGGCGCTGATCAACACCAGGTTCCCGGAGGGCCGCGAGCGCAACCGGGCCCTCGCGGTGTGGGGTTCCACGGGCAGCGGTGGGCTAGCCGCCGGTGCGCTACTCGGCGGGGTCATCACCAACGCCTGGGGCTGGCCGTGGGTGTTGCTGATCGTGGTGCCGATGGCCCTTGGCGCGGCCGCCGCCGCACCGATTCTGATCGCCAAGGACCCGGCGGGCAGGCGCGGTGGCGGGTTCGATCTCCTCGGCGCGCTGGTCGCCACGGCTGGGGTGTCCCTTGTGGTCTTCGGCCTGGTCAGTGGGCCCGAGGCGGGTTGGCTGTCGGTGCGGGGGTTGGGTGCGCTCGCCGTCGGAGCGCTGCTGGTGCTGGCCTTCTACGTCATCGAGCGGACGGTCAAAGATCCACTCGTGACCCCTGCGTTGTTCCGCAATCGCCGCCTGCTGACTGCGATGGCCGTGGCGTTCCTGCACCACTGCGCACTCAGCTCCGGGTACTACCTGTTCACCGTCTACCTGCAGAACGTGTTGGGCTACACCGCATTGCAGGCCGGCTTGGCGTTCCTCCCGCTCGGCGTCTTGGCGATGCTGGCCGGCGGCAAGGTAGCCGTGGTCGTGCTCAACCGGCACGGCGTGCGCGCCGCGTTGGCGACCGGCATGTTCGTCTACGGCGTCGGGTTGGCCGCGCTCGTCGCGGGGATGTCGGCCGGCGGCTCCTACTGGGCGGTTTTGCCCGGCGTGGCGACCTACGGCTTCGGTGGCGGCCTCGCCTTCACCACGGTGTTCGTCGCCGCTTCGTCCGGCGTTGCGCCAGCCGAGCAGGGTGTCGCGTCCGCGCTGGCGTCGACCTCGCTGCAGATGGGCGCGGCGGTGGGGCTCGCGTTGATCTTGATCATCGCCAATTCGGGTGGCGGGGTGGTGGACGGACTTCGCACGGCGGGGTGGACGGCAGCGGGCGCCACGCTGCTCGGTGCCCTGCTCGCGTTGACCTTCCGGGGTCGTCAGGCTCCAGCCGGCGGCGGCCAATTCCTCTGACCGGTCCGGCCGTTCTCAGCGATCGGAGTGTCTGGGCTTGACTTGGAGTGCACTCCAGTATGGAGGCTGGTGTCATGGAGAAACGGGTATTGGGGAGGCAGGGGCTGGCGGTCTCGGCGCTGGGCCTCGGGTGCATGGGGATGAGCCAGTCTTACGGCCAGCCCGACGACGGGGAGTCGATCGCCACGGTGCACCGGGCACTGGAGCTGGGCTGCAGCTTCTTCGACACCGCCGAGGTGTACGGGCCGTGGACGAACGAGGAACTGCTCGGCCGGGCACTGGCCGGCCGCTGGGATGAGGCGGTGGTGGCCACCAAGTTCGGCTGGGACCTGGACGAGCAGGGCGGCCGGCGTGGGCTGAACAGCCGCCCGGAGCACATCCGCAAGGTGATCGACCAGTCGCTGCAGCGGTTGGGTACCGACTATGTGGACCTGCTCTACCAGCACCGGGTGGACCCGGCGGTGCCGATCGAGGACGTCGCAGGGGCGGTCGGTGAGCTGGTCGAGGCGGGCAAGGTGGGCTACTTCGGGCTGTCCGAGGCGGCCGCGGCGACCATCCGGCGGGCGCACGCCACGTTCCCGGTGTCGGTGCTGCAGTCGGAGTACTCGCTGTGGGAGCGGGGGCTGGACGACGAGGTGCTGCCCACCGTGCGCGAGCTGGGCATCGGCCTGGTTCCCTACTCGCCGCTGGGCCGGGGCTTCCTGACCGGCGACCCGGTGCGAGCCGAGGACTTGCCGGCCACCGACTACCGCCGCAACGATCCCCGGTTCCAGGGCGAGCACTACGACCAGAACGTCAAGGCCGCCGAGGCGGTCCGCGAGCTGGCCGCCGCCAAGGGGGTCACTCCCGCCCAGCTGGCCCTGGCCTGGCTGCTGCACCAGGGGCAGGACGTGGTGCCCATCCCCGGCACCAAGCGGCGTGATCGGCTGGAGGAGAACCTCGCGGCGGCGGACATCCAGCTCACCGAGGCCGAGCTGGACGAGTTGAAGTTGCCGGTCGCCGGTGCGAGGTACGGGGAGGCGATGCTGCGCATCATTGACGGCTGACGCCGCGGGGCCGTCGGTGCGGCAGAGTTGGGGCCATGAACGCGCTTTCCGTGATGGACACGGGGGTCGGCCCGGTAACCCTTCGTCGCGCACGGGCGGCCGACCTGCCCGACCTCGTTGCACTGCTCGCCGATGACATGCTCGGCGCCCTCCGGGAAGCGACCGGACCGGGGCCGGGTGCGCTCGAGCGATACGCCCGAGCGTTCGACGAGATCAGCGCGGATGACGCTCAGCTGCTGGTGACCGCGACGACGCCGACCCGAATCGTGGGCACCATGCAGCTGACGTTCATCCCTGGGCTGTCCCGCCGCGGCGCGCGCCGAGCGCTGCTGGAGGCGGTCCGCGTCCACCCGGAGTGCCGTGGTCAACAGGTCGGTGACTTCATGATCCAGTGGGCGGTCGACGAGGCGGTTCGACGTGGCTGCGCGCTGATTCAGCTCACCACCGACAAGCGCCGGACCGACGCGCACCGGTTCTACCGCCGGCTGGGCTTCGTGGCCAGCCATGAGGGCATGAAGCGGGACCTGACGGCGGAGCCGGGCCGGGACACACCGGGCCCCACCGTGCCGGTCACCACCACCTATCTGCGCCAGCTGAGCCCGACCGACCTCAAGCCGGCCAGCACACCACCCCGAGCCGCCAACATCAGCCGGGTCGAGGAGTTGGCTCCCGAGTTCGCCAGGTTCCTCTACACGGCGGTCGGCGGTGACTGGTACTGGACCGACCGATTGGGCTGGAATCTCGCTCGATGGACCGAGTGGCTGCGCCGTCCCGGATCGGAGCACTGGGTGGCCTGGATCGACGGTGCCCCGGCGGGTTACGTCGAGCTGGCGATCGCGCCCGCTCCGGCCTCGGTTGGCCCGGTCTCGGGCGGTCCTGTCTCGGGCGGTCCAGTCTCGGGTGGGACAGTCTCGGGCGGGACACAGGTCGAGATCGCCTATTTCGGCCTGCTGCCCCGGTTTGTCGGTCGCGGACTCGGCGGCCAGCTGCTGACCGAAGGTGTGCGTCGTGCCTGGACGCTGCATGAGCGGGTGCCGGGCTGCGCGCCGGTGGAATGGATCTGGGTGAACACCTGCACCTTGGACGGACCGCACGCCCTGCGGAACTACCTGGCCAGAGGCTTTCAGGTATTCCGCACCGACACCCAGGACCAGCAGGTGGGCCCGAAGCCGCCAGGGCCGTGGCCCGGAGCCCACTAGGGCGGCAGGATCCGGGCATGCTGAGTGTCCGGGACGCGTGGCCAGGCGAGGCACGGGCGATCGCCGAGGTACACGTCCTCTCGTGGCGGGCGGCGTATCGCGGTCTGCTGCCAGCCGACGTGCTCGACGGTCTCTCGGTCGACGGCCGGGAGCGGATGTGGGCGGGCATTCTGCGGGATCCCGCGCCGCGCCGGGCCGTGTTGGTGGCCGCCGAGGAGGACAAGGTGCTCGGCTTCGCCGCGCTCGGACCGAGCCGTGTCGCCGAACTCGCCGTTCAGGCCGGCACCACCGAGGGGATCTCGGAGGAGATTGCCGAGGAAATCGAGACCGTCGACGCGACCGTGGCGCAGACCGGGCTCCAGACCGAGACGGGCGAGCTGTACGCGCTGTACCTGCACCCGGATCACTGGGGAACCGGCCTGGGCGCACGGCTGCACACCGCCGCGCTGCGCCGCCTGCACGAGCACGGCTTCGCGTCCGCCGTGCTGTGGGTGCTGGCGGGCAACGAGCGCGCCCTGGCGTTCTACCGACGCGCGGGCTGGACCGAGGACGGTGGGACGAAGCTGGACCACGGGCCCGGCGGAGCCGAGCTGAATGAAATCCGGCTGACCCTGACCCTTCCTCCGGGCTAGGCCGTGGGTCAGCTCGCCGCGGCGAGACCTCTGTCGGCGATGCGCTCGTTCCAGTCGACGTGCCGCAGCATCGCCGACCTGGCCTGCTCCGGATCTTGGGTGCGGTAGCCGTCGAGAAGGTCCCGTTGCGCGGAGTCGAAGCGGTCAGCCTCGCTGGCCGTCCGGTCCAGCAGGTCGAAACCGATCCGCAGGTAGCGCTCCGTGGCCCGCCAGAGCATCTGCAGCATGCGCAGGTCCCAGTTGGTGGCCGCCGGGCGCAGCAGATCGAGCAGCAGGTTCCGGTGCGCGTCGTAGCACTCGTCCGGATGGCTGTGCGGGTCGGGTTGGTGCGCGATCTGGGTGTTCAGCGCATCCAGCTCGGCGCCGGTGGTCAGCACGCAGGCTCGGGCGGCCAGCTCCGGCTCGATGCGTCGGCGCAGCTCGCAGATGCTGTGCAGCTCGTCCGGGTCCAGCGGGGCCACCGTGGCGCTGCGGCCCCTGCGGGTGATGAGCAGTCCCACGGCCTCCAGGCTGCGCAGCGCCTCGCGTACCGG
>Ga0137412_10002390_pt1 | contig 14856 bp, 9 predicted proteins | sample CZODoug2_1_16fun_FD_122160 | JGI IMG/M metagenome (GOLD analysis project Ga0137412, IMG submission 122160) | Vadose zone soil fungal communities from Angelo Coast Range Reserve, California, USA - CZODoug2_1_16fungal (Hybrid Assembly) | ecosystem: Environmental > Terrestrial > Soil > Vadose zone...
TATGCGCTGGTGTTGAGCGGAGGAGAAGAGATTCCGACGGATGTAGTTCGTCACGCGTTCCTGCATTTCCTTCTGGACCAGTTGCCCCTGATGTATCCTCACGTTACGGCAGTCAAGCGGTCGCTGTTCGAGAAGGCCGCTGCCGCCCCGCGTCTTGCGCCGGAGCTAAAAGACGACTACGCGTCGTACTTTGCGGAGTGCACGGTGCGCGCCGTGGAACTGAAACTCAAGCGCATATCACCCGGGGAGCGGGAGGCGGCGTTGAACAGGGACGATGAAGAAGGCTACGTTCTGGTGAAACCGCTCTTCGCGGCGCTGCCCAAATTCGAAAACTCCGAACCCTCGATGAAACTTTTTTTCCCGGATTTGGTGAGGGCCATCGATGTGGGAGCTGAGGCCAAGCGGCTGGCGGCGGTGAAATTCGCGCCTGCCCAGACAGCCAAGCCGGAGGACGAAGCGACAACGGAAGAAGTGGCGCGCAGGCGAAGCGCCGCGCCAACGACGGTGCCAAATGATGCAGAAGTCCTCACAGCGCTGACAGAGGGCGAGCGCCGAATCGCGGAGAAAAACCCGCGCGCGGCAGAGGCCTCGTTTCAAAAAGTGCTGACGAAATATCCGGACCAGGCACGGGCCTGGTACGGAATCGGCTTGGTTGCGATGCTGGATCACGATGCGGCGAGGGCCAAGCAGGTATTTGGGCGGCTGACGGTTGGCGAGCATGCGGCGATGCAAGATCCCATGGTGCTGGCATGGTCCCATATTTACCTGGCGCGGATTTATGATGACGAAGGGAATCCGCAAGTAGTGAAGACCGAATATGAGTCCGCGCTGGCTGTGGAAGGTGCACCGGAACAGGCGAAGCAAACGGCACAAAAAGAGTTGGCTGCAATGGGAGCGGGGACGCCAGAGGCCCGGCCGTAAAGTTCGATTTTTTGCCGCGCGGAGATGGCTGCGGAGCGAGGCAGCTTGATTTGCGAATCTTGACTGACGCTGGAAGTAAAGAGGAGAAAAAGTATGAGAAAAGAGTGCAAAATCTGGTTCGGAGCGGCAACCCTCATGGGGTTGCTGACATGCATGATCGGAGTTGCCATGGCGCAGGGTTCTCAGTCCGGACAGGGAAGCCAGAGCCAGCCACCGGCGCAGCAGACGGACAAGCCTAAAACTCCGGAAGTTACGCCGCTGACGCTGGACGCGCCGGCACCGGCGAGCTCGGAAGAAGACGCGGCATACAAAGCCTTTGCCGCCGTGATTCAGAATGATGCCACGAAGAAGATTGAGCTCGGCGAGGCGTTTATCCAGAAATATCCGGAGAGCCGGTACAGGTCGCCGGTGTACGGCGCGTTGACTTTCGCCTACGTACAGGTCGGAAACATGGAAAAGATGAAGGAAGTTGGAGAAAAAGAGATAGCGTTGACACCGAATGACGTGTCAACCCTCGCGTTGATGGGGCAGACCCTGCCGCGGAGCTGGAAGCCGAGCGCTCCCGATGCCATGCAAGTGCTGGCCAAGGCGGAACAGTATTCCAAACAAGCCATCGAGATTGCGCCGACACTCCCTAAACCAGAGGGCATGACCGAAGAAGGCTTTGCGTCCGCCAAGAATCAAGCGCTGGCGATGGCCCACAGCGGCTTGGGATTGGTCTTCGTGCGGCGCGGGAAGAATGCAGAGGCGATTCCCGAACTTGAACAGGCCGTTAAAATCGATCCGAACCCTGATCCTGTGAACTATTATTTGCTGGGGATGGCGAATAAAGCCACATCGCATTTCGATGACGCGATAGCGGTCTTTAGCAAGTGCGCGGCCACGGCGGGACCCCTGCAGGGAACCTGCAAAGCGCAGGCAGAAGATGCGAAAAAACTTGGCGCGACGCAACTGAGCGCGCCGAAGTGAGCCAGGCCGCCGACGCGGCGGAATTTATGCAAGAGACTATTCGTATCGCTGACGGTGCGTTTGAGGAACGTCTCGGGCACAAGTTTTCAACAAAAGAGCTTCTTGAGAGGGCGCTGACCCATAGTTCAGCAGTGCCCGAATTGCGCGCAGCAGGGACTGAAGAAGCAGTCTCCGCCCTGCTTCCCCGGGACAATGAGCGGCTCGAGTTTCTTGGAGATGCCGTCCTCGAGTTGCTTACGAGCGAATACCTCTTGACGACTTTTCCGGAGTGGAGCGAAGGCCAGCTTTCCAAGAGCCGCGCGCGCATCGTCAATGCTGGTTCTCTGGAGGCCGCCGCGCGGCGATTGCGCCTGGGAGAGCACTTGCGTTTGGGGCGCGGAGAAGAGAAAACCGGCGGCCGGGATAAACAGACACTGCTGGCCGACGCGTTCGAAGCAGTGGTTGCTGCGGTTTACCTCGATGGCGGATTGGGTGCCGCGCGCGAAGTGTTGCGAAGGGGCTTGTTCGAACACGCACTCGAGGAGCGCGGCGAGCGCATCTCAGACTCCGATCGCAAGTCTGCGCTGCAGGAGCTTTTGCAGGGACAGGGGCGGGCGCCGGCGGAGTATCGCGTCGCCGGAGAGAGCGGCCCCGACCACCAAAAGGTTTTCCAGATTGAAGTTTGGATTGATGGGGAGTACATGGCGACAGGTGTTGGCAGCACGAAAAAAGAAGCCGAACAGCGGGCGGCCCGTACGGCTCTTGAACAAATAGAACGTGCGGAAACGAAAGGCTGAGGCGGAATGCCGGAAGAAACTCTGACACAAGCTGAAGACAAACCAGCGGAGAAGAAGCAAGAGCACCACGAGGACCAGACGACGCTGTCCGAATACCTGGAATCACTTCTCGTGACGGTGATTCTGGCCTTGTTTGGCACCAGCTTTATCGTCCAAGCATTCAAGATTCCCTCGGCTTCCATGGAAGGCACTCTGCTGATCGGCGACCACCTGCTCGTGAATAAGTTCATTTTCGGCGGAACGGGGGCCTGGTACGAAAAAATTCTGCCCTATCGTCAATTGCAACGCGGCGACATTATTGTTTTCAAGTATCCGTATGCTGACCACCAGCATTTCGTGAAACGAGTCATCGGTCTTCCCGGGGACCATCTTAAGGTCGTCGACGGAGACGTATACATCAATGGTAAGCGCTTGAACGAGCCGTACGCCGTCCACGATTCATCGGTGTTTGCTGACCCGTTCAACTACTCTTGTCCGCCCGCGCGCGGACAGATGATGTCCCCCAACGCCATCCAGGAATGGAAGCCGGAGATCCGCAAGTACGTCCAGGGGGATGAACTTGTTGTTCCGCCGGGAAAGTATTTCGCGATGGGTGACAATCGCGATCACAGCCAGGACAGCCGTTACTGGGGATTTGTGGACCGCGATGCCATCATGGGGAGGCCATTCCTGATTTATTGGTCGGTAGAAGCGAAGAGCAGCGACTACAACACGGAAAGCACCTTCTGGTCGAGGTTGGCGGGTGTTTGTGAAACGCTCGCCCATTTGCCAACTCGCACGAGATGGAGCCGCATGCTCCGTACCGTGCATTAGAGTTTAGGCCGATCCAAAGGCAATTGTCAGAACCCTTTTGTCTCGCTCTGAGTAAGGCGCTGCCTCTACCTTTTTGCGGACGACTCTGCGAAACTTCCGAGCGGAATGAGCAAGCTGCAAAAGTGGTGGAAACCAGCACTGGGAATCGTAGTGCTCGTCATCGTATTGCAGGCCGGGGTGTCTCTGCTGGTGCGAACTCACCGTGTACATGCCTATCTTGTGGCACATCTCGAACGAGCGTTCGGACGGCAGGTGGAAGTCGTTAGTTTTGACGCGCGGATTCTGCCGCGTCCGCAACTGGATGCCAACGGCGTAAGCGTCGGAGAGGACTCGTCATTTGGCCACGAATACTTTCTTCGCGCGGAACGCCTTAGCGCCGGCCTGCGGTGGACAGGCTTGTTGAAAGGCCATTTTGAATTTGGAACCATGTCGCTCAACAAGCCAAGCCTGATTCTGGTGAAGAATGTGCAGGGTCGCTGGAATTTGGAAGGGTGGCTGCCTCCGGCGAAACCCGAGGCTTTGCAAGGCCCGCACTCGTATGGACCACCTTCCCCCGTCGCTCCCGTGAACCGGCTGCAAAAAATCGATTTCGATGAGGGGCGAATCAATTTTAAGGCCGGGGATGACAAGTTGCCCTTTGCGTTCACAAATGTTTCGGGGAGCGTGGAACAGACCTCCCCCGGACGCTGGCAACTGCACCTGGAAGCCCAGCCATGGCGAAGTGGAGTTTCGCTGCAATCAGCAGGAACGATCAAAGTGTCGGGCGACGTCGCGGGTACTTCGACGCGGTTGCAGCCTGCGGAAATCACTCTGCACTGGAGCGAAGCGTCGCTGGCGGACGCCTTGCGGCTCCTACGCGGACAGGATTACGGATTCCGCGGAGTGTTTGCGCTTGATGGCACAGCGAAAAGCGGTACTGACAAGGAAGACGGTCCAGGAGACTGGAAATTTTCGGTGCAAGGACGTGCCGGGCAGATTCATCGATGGGACTTGACGGAACGTGCCGATAACCCGCGCCTGAACGTGAATGTAAACGGACGTTGGAACGTCGGCGCGAGGAGCTTGGTGGCGGAAGAAATCGCCGTGGAGGGTCCAAGATCGAATTTCCGCGGAATGTTCCGTCTCGCCGGCGGGAGCGCACCATTGACGGAACTCCGCCTGGATTCACTGGGAATACAAGCTTCGGATTTGTTGGCCTGGTATCGCGCGTTCCATCCAGGCGTAGACGAGGGTGTGACGGCCGAGGAATATTTTACGGGCGGGATGATATGGCGCGGGTGGCCGCTTACGCTGGAATCAGCGGCCCTCTCGAGCAGCGGAGGAATTGTGAAAGTGCCGGGCTTCGCGGAGCCGTTGCGAATCAGTCCCGTGAGCGGAGGGCGCGAACGAAGTACGTTGGCGATCGGGCCTGTAAGGGTCGCGCTCGGAGGAGACATCCGTGACGTAACATCGCCGAAAAGGCGGCGCGTTGCATTGGCAATGAGCAACGCAGCGGATTTGACCCTCATTCACGATTTGAACACGCAATCTGGCAGCATCAGTATCGAAGGGAACTTCTTTGAGGTAGAGGATTTTCTAAAGCTGACTACAGCATTTGGGCACCGGCTAAATCATGGATGGGAATTGAGTGGACAAGCGACCGCCGTCACGAAGTGGGAGTGGAAGACCCCTTTCATTGGCGTCTGGAATGGCAGGATTGGATTCAATAAAGCAAATCTGACTGTCGCTGGATTGAACCAGCCGTTGAAAATCTCTGAGAGTGCGCTGGATTGGATCGACGGGCGGCGCATCGCGCACGTGATGCGAGTCGAAGGTTTTGGCGGGATGTGGGCGGGCAACATCGAGGAGAAGGCAAGGGCCGATGAAGAAAATGGGTCGGCGTGGAATTTTCATTTGCGCGTAGACCAATTAGATGCGGCCGATTTGGATCGCTGGGTCGGCCCGAGAGCGCGGCCGAACTGGCTCCAGAGGCTGCTTCCGACGCTCTTGGGAGGAGTGGCGCCAAGCGCGCCGGCCAGTGAACTCGTTCGCCGCGTGAATGCAGAGGGCGAGTTGGAGATAACCAAGCTGACCATAGAGAAGTTGAAACTGGAACAGGTTGTCGCGAAGGGCTCTCTCCGTGACCTCCAACTCGATCTGCGCGAAGCGCAAGCGGAGTGGGCGGGTGGCAAAGTACAAGCAAAAATAAACGCAAAGTTTTTGCCGCGCCCTGTCTATGAGATCGCTGCTAAATTGGAGCGGGTAAATCTGGCGCAATTGCCGGGAACGGGCCGCAACGCGGAGCGATTCGGCGGTGTGGCGTCTGGAACTCTACAGTTGAAAACCGAAGGCGTTGGCCGCGACGAACTCTTGAGAAAACTGACGGGCCGAGGCGAGTTTCGTCTGAGCAAGGTGGAGTTTCGCGGTTGGGATGTAAATGCGAGCGTTGCCGATGGTGCGGTACGCTCCGGAGTCTCGCATTGGGCCACGGGTCAATGTTCGCTGCTCTTGAGGGATAGCAGTATCTTTCTCGATGACTTCAGGCTTGATGGCGGTAAACAGTTGACGGTCGTGAATGGAACACTCAGCTTTGGACGCAATGCTGACTTGTCAATCGAAACGGTGAACGCGGCAAAATCCAAAGATCGCGGTACAAGTAATTTCAGTGCTGGGCACGTGCTCAAGATTTCTGGGCCGCTCGATGGCCCAACGGTTTCGGTAGAAAAGTCCGGCGTCCGCCAGCCTGCGGATTGACCTTTGCAGCCTCAAATGAAATAAGATTCCTTAGCCATGGAGGAAAAGGATCGATGACTCGTCATGCTCTGTTGTGCACAGTGGGACTGCTGATTCTGACGCCGCGCGCCAACGCGCAGAAACCGATCACGCTGGAACAGGTGATGAGTGCGCCGTTCCCATCGAATTTGACGGCCGCAAAGAAAATCAATCGCATTGCCTGGACGCTCAATAAAGAGGGCCGGCGAAATATCTGGGTAGCTGAAGGACCGGCATTCACGGCGAGGCAGCTTACAAACTACAACAGCGACGACGGGCAGGAGTTATCGGATCTGAGTTTTTCCACTGACTCCAACACAATTGCCTACGTACGCGGTGAAGGGAAGAACACAGCCGGCCAGGTACCAAATCCCACCAGCAATCCGGCGGGAACGGAGCAGGCCGTCTGGACCGTTGGGTGGAGCGGCGGCGAGCCAAAGCGCGTAGACGCCGGTCACTCACCAGAAATTTCTCCGCAGGGAACGATTGCTTATGTGAAGGATGGCCAAATCTGGCTAGCGGCGCTGGATGGCGGCGAGAAGCCGCAGCAACTTGTGGTGCGCGGGCGTAACGTCGGCCCCCGCTGGTCTGCAGATGGAAGCCGGTTGTTGTTCGTTTCGGCGCGCGGCGATCACGCATTCATCGGTGTCTATGTTGTGGCTGCAAAGACGGTGCAATTTATGGCGCCGTCGGTGGATTCAGACGGCGATCCAGTCTGGTCGCTGGACGGGAGCCGCATCGCCTTCGTGCGGCAGCCAGGAGAAGCCCGCGACACCCCTCAGGGATACTTCCTTGCTCCGGATAAGCCGCACCCCTGGGCCATCTGGGTGGCAGACGCCTCGAAGGGATCCGCCAAAGAAATTTGGCGCAGCAGTGCGACGCCGCAAGGATCGTTTCCGGAAATGGCGCAAGAAACCGGAGGCGGCGTCATCAATTGGGCTACCGACAATCAACTTGTAATCGCTTCCGAGGAAGACGGCTGGCAGCATTTGTATGCGCTGTCCGCCGCCGGAGGCCCGCCGAAGCTTCTCACCCCGGGAAATTGCGAGGTAGAGCAGTGGTCGCTCGCGCCTGACAAAAGCTCGATCCTCTTTAATTCAAATTGTGGCGATGTGGACCGTCGCCATTTATGGAATGTCAGCGTATCCGGAAATCCTCCGACTCCATGGACGCGTGGGGAGGGGCTTGAGTGGAGCCCCGTAATGCTTGGGCATGCTCAGACATTCGCCTATCTGACCTCTGACGCGACTCATCCTGCAAGAGCGGTCGTAAGCGATTTTGCCGCCAAATCAAAGCCTCCCATCGCGCCGGAAACGTGGCCTAAGGATTTTCCCTCTGATCGTCTGGTCGTTCCTCAGCAAGCCATTTTCAAATCGGGGGATGGGCTGGAGATTCACGGCCAATTATTCGTCCCCGCGGGAATGAAAGCGGGAGACAACCGGCCCGCGCTGATTTTTCTTCATGGCGGCCCTGTCCGTCAAATGCTCCTCGGCTGGCACTACATGTACTACTACTCAAATTCCTACGCCATGAATCAGTATCTCGCCAGCCGCGGATACATCGTTCTTGCGTTGAATTACCGCAGCGGAATTGGTTACGGCCGCGCGTTCCGCGAAGCGCCGGGCCGAGCAGGACGCGGTGCGACGGAGTATCAGGACGTCGTGGCCGCCGGAAAATATTTGCAAAGCCGCAGCGATGTCGATGCAAAGCATATCGGATTGTGGGGCGGGAGCTATGGCGGCTATTTGACCGCGCTCGGCCTGGGTCGCAATTCCGATTTGTTCGCGGCCGGCGTGGACTTCCATGGCGTGCACGACTGGCCCACCGATAATTGGGACGGAAAGAATATCCCCGCGGAACTCAACAAACTCGCGCATGATTCTTCGCCTGTGACCTCCGTCAACACCTGGAAATCGCCCGTGCTTTTCATTCACGGCGACGACGACCGCAACGTCTACTTCACACAAACAGTGGACCTCGTGGCTAGGCTGCGCGAAAAAGGCGTGGAGATCGAACAGCTCGTTTTCCCGGATGACGTGCATGATTTTCTGCTGCACCGCAATTGGCTTGCGGCCTATCACGCGGCAACTGATTTCTTCGACCGCCATTTCAAGACTCCCGGAAATTGAATATCCATTTATTTCCGATATCAAGGCGCAACGTTTCTTCTAGGATTCGCCAGACGGCAATAGATGCCATGACACGCAGACTACAACGGATCCTAGCTTTATTATTACTCCCTGGCGCCACTCTCTGCGCCGGTGACCGTCGCGTCCACCTCATTCCAAAATTGCAGCCCGGACAAACAATCACCTACCTCATCCGCTTTCAGAGCGACAAAACCGTCAAGACGGAAAGCAAAGTCGTCGCTCCGATGGTGCCGAACGCCGCGCAAATTGACGCGCACGGTCTGCTGCGGATTGAGATCCTCGACGTTCAACAAACAGCCACCAGGCCGGTAATTCACGCGCGCGGTCAGTTTCTGACTCTGGACACTGGCGTCTGGATTAAGGGGCCGCGTGACAAAAAACCCAATTGGGATAAGCAGCGCGTGGATCCCGAAGGAAAGAGCATCGAGTTCACGATTTCTCCGGAAGGCTCCGTAGACAAGGTAAAAGGTGTTGATTCTCTTTTTCCCGAGCAGCAGCAAGCCTGGCAGCAATGGGTGGCTCGGTTCGCCCTCGCATGGGCGCTTCCTCCGAACGGAATGAAGTCCGGCGAAAAATGGAAGTCGGAGCAAGCGGAACAGTCAAGTACTCCCATCGCTGGATTGCAATGGGCGCGCGATTCCATGTATGTGCGCGACGAGCCATGTCGGGCGAGCCAGCTTTCGCTCATGGGAGAGGTCTCTCCGTCCAGCGGCCCTCCGGATACGTGTGCGGTTCTGCTGACGACCGCAAAGCTGAAGCAGAATTCGTCATCGAAGGATGCGACCCCTGAAGACTTTAAGCTGCACGAGTTGCGCACCATGGGAACCGCAAAAGGGACCAACGAAATCATCACCTATGTTTCTTTGAACAATGGTCTTGTCGTGCGCGCTACGGAAGAGGCAACTCAATTTATGGACGTCGTTGTTACCAAAACCGATGGTTCGAACCGCGTGCACTTCAACGTCGATGCCAAGAGCCATGCGCAAGTGCTCTTGGTTACGGAAACGCCGCTGAATCAACCCTGATTTGAAACGCCGTCAATTTTCCTCGACTTTTCCCCCATCAGAAGCCACAACTTGCATCCCGGAGTATAATCAAGGATTGGGCGTTGGCCGGCGAAGCTGCGGGAGACCCTTGCCATGAAATTCAAGCTGCACAGCAACTATCAGCCCCGCGGCGATCAACCGGCTGCGATTGTCCAGCTCTATGGCGGCGTCGAAGGCGGTGAGAAGCACCAGGTGTTGCTGGGCGTGACCGGGTCGGGCAAGACCTTCACGATGGCTAAGCTGATTGAGCAGGCTAATCGTCCTGCTTTGGTGCTGGCCCACAACAAAACTCTCGCTGCGCAGTTGTATCACGAATTCAAGGGCTTCTTCCCCGAGAACGCCGTCGAATATTTCGTCAGCTACTACGACTTTTACCAGCCCGAAGCGTACGTTCCTTCTGCGGATATCTACATCGACAAAGAAGCCACCATCAACGACGAACTGGACAAGCTGCGCATGAGCGCGACGCGTTCCCTTTTCGAACGCCGCGATGTCGTGATCGTGGCTTCCGTCTCCTGCATCTACGGGATCGGTTCGCCTGAGGCTTATTACGGGATGCTGGTCACTCTCGAAAAGGGCCAGCAGATCTCGCGCGAAGCGCTCCTGCGGCGCCTGGTGGATATTCAATACGAACGCTCCGAGGATTTGCGCCGCGGAACATTTCGCGTGCGTGGCGACATGATCGAAATCTATCCTCCGTATCAGGACGAAGGCTTCCGGCTCGAGATGTGGGGCGAGCAGATCGATACCATCCGGCAGATTGATCCGCTGACCGGCGAAGTGAACTCCGGCCAGGAGGATCTGCCGCGCGTCACGATTTTTCCGAAGACCCACTACGTGATGCCTCAAGAACAAAGAGACCGCGCCATCGTCACCATTAAGGAAGAGCTTTGGTGGTGGAAAAAGGAATTGGAGAAGCAAGGAAAATTCGTTGAGGCCCAGCGCGTGGTGCAGCGCACCATGTTCGATATCGAAATGATGCGCACCATCGGCTACTGCCACGGCGTCGAAAATTATTCCCGCCATTTGAGCGGCCGTTTGCCCGGTGAAGCGCCGCCGACGCTGCTCGACTACGTTCCACAGGACTACCTGCTTTTCATTGATGAATCGCACCAGACGGTCGGTCAAGTGCGTGGAATGTTCAATGGGGACCGTGCGCGCAAGCAGACGCTGGTGGACTACGGCTTTCGAATGCCTTCGGCCCTGGATAACCGTCCTCTCACGTTCGAGGAGTTTGAGCACCGGGTCAATCAGGTGGTGTATGTCTCGGCAACCCCCGGAGCGTATGAACTCACCAAGGCGGGCGGCGTGGTCGTCGAGCAGGTCATTCGTCCGACCGGACTGGTCGACCCGCAAGTGGAAATTCGTCCCGTCAAAGGACAGGTGGATGACCTGCTGGAAGAGATTCGCGTGCGCTCGGAGAAGAACGAGCGCGTTCTGGTAACTACGCTCACCAAGCGCATGGCGGAGGACTTGTCCGAATATTTCACGGAGATTGGCGTGCGGTGCCGCTATCTGCACTCCGAAGTGGAAACGCTCGACCGCATCAAAATCCTGCGCGATTTGCGGCGCGGCGAATTTGACGTGCTCATCGGCATCAACTTGCTGCGCGAAGGTTTGGATTTGCCGGAAGTTTCGCTCGTTGCCATTTTGGATGCCGACAAAGAGGGATTCTTGCGGAGTACCACGTCTCTCATCCAGACGATCGGGCGCTGCGCGCGTCACATCGAGGGTCGCGCCATTCTCTATGCCGACCGCCGCACTGACTCCATGAATCAAGCCATCGACGAAACCAACCGTCGCCGGGCGAAACAAGTCACCTACAACAAAGAGAACAACATCACTCCGATGTCCATCATCAAGTCCGTGGATATGGAACTGGCGAGAATCGTCGAAGCCGATTATGTGACCGTACCGGTGGACGATGCCAGCCTGGACGCCGCAACCGCCAATATCAAAAACGAACAGCAACTCGCGGAAATGCTACAGCAACTGGAAACACAAATGCGCGAAGCTGCTAAAAAATTCGAGTTTGAAAAAGCCGCCCAGCTCCGCGACCGCATCCGTTCCTTGAAGCAAAGGGATGTGACGGGACTCTTTTCGGTGGAAACAGCTCCCGCCCCGGCTGAGCGGGCAGACTAAACAATGCCGCGTTTCAGCTCATCCAGCGGATAAAACGTGCCGCGCCAAACGACGCCACCCTGCTTGAGCGTAACGACGGCGGAGCGAAGGAGCATATGACTCAAGAGGATGGCACCTAACGGATACGTCAGGGAGTAAAGCGGCGACAAGCGCATGCTGGCGGCGGTCCCACCGTAAAAGCAAATAGCAATAACCAATGCGATAGCGGCGAAAATGCGAATCCAGCCGTGACCGAACATAATGCCGAGGAAAGGCGCCACGTTAAGGAGAAGGAGGCTGCTGATTCCGGCGGCCACAAAGCCCAGATTGTATCCGAAGGCAGCGAAGAAATTCTTGGTAACTCCGCGGGTGAGATTGCCGATTCCGTCGTGCCAGCGGACAACCACACTATCTTGCGCGATTACCACGCCGGAATGAAATCCTGATCGCTTGACAACTTTTCCGAGCTTCATATCGTCGATGACTTCCATGGCCAGCCGTCGATGCGTGCCGCAAGCTTCGTAAGTGGAACGCTTCAGCAACTGGAAGGCGCCGATTCCCACATAGAAGGGTGAACCATGATTCCCCACCAGACGGGGGTTCGTGGCGAGATGGAAGACCGCGACGAAGAAAGTGATGAGCGCCTTTTCCCAAAATCCCACCATCTCAACGTCGCAGAATAGTGAAAGGTGGTCCAGGTTCTGCTGCCTTGCAAAAGCAACGGCGCGGCGCAGAACATCAGGCTTAAAGCGTACGTCCGCGTCGGTAAAAAGCAGCCACTCGCCAGTGGCGGCTTCGTAGGCTTTTTGAAGCGCATGGGGTTTCCCAAGCCAACCCGCGGGAAGTTGCGCGACATGGACGACGTGCAACCGGGAATGGGTGGCGGCAAACTCGTCCAGGATGTCCCCTGTGGAATCCTGCGAACGGTCGTCCACGGCGATGACTTCCAAATTCGGATAATTGATTTCCATCAGCGTGGCGAGTGCGGCAGGCAATTTCTCTTCTTCATCGCGCGCGGCCAATAAAATTGAGATGCGGGGGCAATCGGCGTCGGACTCGGGCGGGATATCCGTGATGATGGGGAGACGCAACGCGCCGTAAGCGATGTGGAGGCCGTAGAAAATCCAGAACGAAGCGACGAATCCCCAGAGAATTAGCCCCAATAGGTGCATGTTGATTGGTGCGAAATATAGCCTTCAGGTTATGCTAACACGGGATGCAAAATAGTCTGGCCATCATCGGGGCGGGACGCGTTGGACGCGCACTGGGGCGCCGGTTGCGCGAATTGGGTTGGAAAATCAGCGCGGTTGTTACTCGCAGCGAGGCAAGCGCGCGCAAAGCTGTTCGATTTATCGGAGCAGGGAAAGCCTGCGCTGGACTCACTCGACAGATTCTCGTGTCGCGAGTGATCCTGATCGCCACGCCTGACGATCACATCGCGGTTGTTGCGCAGGAACTGGCGCGCATTGGCGAGGAGGAACTGCGCGGTAGAATTGTTCTGCACACCAGTGGCGCGATGGACTCCACAGTGCTCGCCTCCGTGCAGCAACGGGGCGCGAAAATCGGATCCATGCATCCGTTGCAATCTTTTAGCGGAGTCGCCGTGCCATCCCTCGAGGGCAAGGTTTTTACATTGGAAGGGGAAATACATGCGGTGCGAGTGGCGCGGCGCATCGCTCGCGCACTCGGCGGATCGCCTGTGCACATCTCGGGCAACAAAAAAATTTTGTACCACGCCGCCGCCGCGATGGCCGCCGGCCATGTGCTCGCGGTGGAAGAAGCGGCCACCGAGTTACTCGTTTCGTTGGGAATGAAACGCGGCGAAGCCATTCGCGCGTTGTTGCCTCTGTCACGCCAGGTGCTGGAGAATTTCGAAAGACTGGGGCCACGCGCCGCGTGGACGGGTCCGCTCTCTCGCGGAGATTACCAAGTAGTGCGCGCGCACTCGAACGCGCTTCGAGAATTGCCGAGTGAATTTATGGGTGCGTATGAAGCGCTGAACCGTCTGGCGGCCCGCGTGCTCTCTCAAGATTCCGCCGGGATACTGGCTGAACTGGAAAAGAATTCTGTGGATCAAAAACCAAAAGCAAAAGTAATAGGGGGAAATGCGTGAATCGATTCCACATTGGGATGGAAAATACCAAACTGGCGAATGGACTGGACGTAGTGGTTGCGCCGGATTCCACCGCGCCAGTAGTCACCGTCGGCATCTATTACAAAATCGGATTCCGGCTCGAGCCGCAGGGCCGCAGCGGATTTGCCCACTTATTTGAACACATGATGTTCCAAGGCTCCGCGAATGCGCCGAAGATGCAGCACATCAAGCTGATCAATTCCAGTGGCGGCGTGCTGAACGGCTCGACGAGTTATGATGTGACGAACTATTATGAAGCGGTGCCTTCGAATGCCCTGGAACGCGTGCTTTGGCTTGAAGCGGACCGCATGCGCGCTTTGAAAGTAGATGATGAAAATCTGAAAAATCAGCGCGACGTGGTGAAGGAAGAAGTTCGCGTTAATGTCATGAACCAGCCCTACGGCGGCTTCCCATGGCTGGACATGCCGCCAGTGGCGTTTCGCAATTGGGCCAACGCGCACAATTTTTACGGCGATTTTGCCGACCTGGATGCTGCGGATCTGAAAGACGTACAAGCCTTTTTCAAGACCTACTACGTGCCGAACAATGCTGTGTTGCTGATCCTGGGCGACGTCAAAGCAGAAGAAGGCATAGCGCTTGCAAAGAAATATTTTGCCGATATTCCTGCTGGGGCGCCGCCACCGTTCGCCGATCCCAGTGAGCCCGAACAAGCCGAGGAACGGCGCGGCAATGTGGAAGAAAAATTCGGCACGCTTCCGGCCATGGCCATTGGGTACATGATGCCCGCTCGTCGAACCACCGATTGGTGCGCTATGGCGCTGCTGGATCAGGCGCTCCACGGCGGACGCGCGGGAAGAATGCACCGCGAGTTGGTCCTTGAGAAGCAGATTGCTGTTGAATCCGGGGGCGGAATCGACGACCTCTTCGGTTATAGCGGGCCGACGCAAATGACCACGCGCATTCTCCACAAGCCCGAGTATTCAAGCCAGGCCACGCTGGACGCGTTTGACGCAGTGATTCGCGATATCCGTGAAAACGGCATCAGTGCGGATGAACTGGAGCAATTGAAAGTGAAATGGCGTTCGGATTATTATGCCACGCTCGAAGGCGGACGCGGTGGCTATTTGCCAAAGTTTGGCCTGATGCATCTCCTCGCGTGCTTTACCCTCTTCGATAACCAGCTCCAACTCGTGAACACCATCTTGTATGGCTTT
>Ga0137412_10002391_pt1 | contig 14854 bp, 14 predicted proteins | sample CZODoug2_1_16fun_FD_122160 | JGI IMG/M metagenome (GOLD analysis project Ga0137412, IMG submission 122160) | Vadose zone soil fungal communities from Angelo Coast Range Reserve, California, USA - CZODoug2_1_16fungal (Hybrid Assembly) | ecosystem: Environmental > Terrestrial > Soil > Vadose zone...
CGGACTTAAAATCAGATTAATTTCCGTTTAGACCGCCCGCACCTAAAAATGTTCCACATCGATTACCAGTATCGTCACTCGTCTTCATCAACCAGCAATCGCACCAGCGGGCCATGAAACTGACCCCCATATACATCTGTATCCGCCACGTCGCCCGAGAAGACTTTGCGCGGGATGGAAAACTTCAGCGTGTCGATTTGCTCGATTTCAAACCGCCGCACTTCCGCCACGGGGACGCCGTAGAGCTGAGCGATCCTTTCCGCCGAAACGACCCGGCTCTTTAGCACTCGTTCATAGCTTTCCCGATCCTTGAACATGATGTCGAAGGTCAGTTCGAACGGGCCGGCGTTCTTGCTGCGAATCAATTTCGTGAATTGCCAAAGTTGGGGCATTTCTCTATAGCTCCTCCCATGTCGTGCGAAACGGTTTGCAGGGATGGTCCAGTTCCCATACGTGGTTGGCACAAAACCGGTAAACAGGGCCCACATCGATTCCCGGCGGCGAGAATGGAAAGGCGAAATTGCTGATCAGTCCTTGATATTCGGGAATCGGATGGTGCAGTCCGGAATGCCACACCAGTGGCAAAATGTCTGAGGCTAGCGATTGCGACGACGCCACCACATCGATAATCAATCCAACTTCGTGTCCATCGATTTTTGCTTCGGTCTCCAATGCTCCGAGCGTCCCATCGCGCCCATACACTCGAAAATTGAGCAGGTAAGCCCCCGCCGGCGGCGCCAAATTGTCGGCGATCTTGCGCTCTACCGTTGCACGCAAACTCGAAAGAAAACTGTCAAGTTGCATTAGGATCAGAGGATCTCTGATTCCTGCTATGACAATGGAGCGGTAGCCTGCCAAACTGGCGCCCTCGATGCGCACGGTATATTTCTTGGCGGGCACAAACCGGCCGCCCTCCACCCGGACTGCTCGTTCGCTGATTGCCTGGTACTGCGCCGCAGTCGTGTCCAGTACGCCCCCAGGTTCAATCAACCTATAGGGATCGGCGTTCTCGTACAGCGTATGCGCCGCAACACTCTGCGGCGTGCATCGCAGTTCGGGGTTCGGAGGCTCAACCGTGAACCCGCGCTCATCCAGTTCAGCAGCCAGGCAATCTGGATACAAACGCTGAGCCACGCTTGCCGCTCCACATTCCAAGATCTTGCCGGCATGAAATGCCACCTGCTTCGGAATACCCCTTAGCACCGGCAGCGCCGCGTAGATCGCGACATCGCTGCATCGGCCAGCGATTACCAGCGTCGCGCCGCCAGCAAGTGCCGCTTGGATAGGCTCAATGCCCATCATGGCCACAAACCGCTGGCTTTGTCTGATTACTTCTTCATTGAAAAGCGGCGCCGGGGAAAGCGGCTTGATTTCGCCTCTGCGCAATGCGTCGGCAAGAATCGCAGGCTCTATCTCACTGTCGATGGAAGCAAATTTAAAGTGCCAATCCTTCTCGCGCGCCAGTTCACGAACAATATCGACCGTCCACTCCAGATGTGGTCGGCCGCCAGCATGTCCGGCGGTACCGATGATGGCAGGGATACCAGCCCGCAATGTTTCCCGGAGAATTAAACCTAGATTCCGTTTTACGCCTTGACGCGGTCCTCGCGGATTTCCCGAACCGAGATAATACGGCCCCGAATCAGTGCTTCCTGCGTCGCAGCCCACAAAGTCCGCGCCTTCGTTTACCGCACGGACAAGGCTCTCTTCGCGGAATCCCGTGCTTAGGTTTCCGGTCGCGGCAACAGCCCTAATTGTCTTTCCGGCGGCCTTCAACGAATCCCCGTAAGGCTTTCGATCGGCGCTAAGTGTAATCCGATCCTTGAACGTACAGGACCACATAACTAAAACTTAATTTAAGATTTATCAGCAATCACAGTACGATGGTGCGCGATAAGGGTTGGTCTACTCTTGCCAACTCTGTTTTTGATTCGTGCCCGCTGTCTCCAATTGGTGAAGTAATGAGAGCGTCTCCCACCAGGAAGCTCAGAACCATATTCACGGTTATTGCGGGAGCCGCCGCATTGTGTGCAGGCATTTCCAAATCTGCGCAGATAACACCTGACGAAAGTTCATGGTCCGGCCCACAATCCCGGAATGCCGATCCCGGCGTACCGCCATCGCTGGACTTCAATACCTATCGCAGTAGCATCGAGCCTGTTTTCCTCAAGAAGCGCCAGGGAAATGTGCGCTGCTACGACTGCCATTCCGTAATGAACACGCGCTTGCGCCTGCAACCCTTGACTGCGAGAGCATCAACCTGGACCGAGGAACAATCGCGTCTGAATTTTGATGTTGTCTCGCTCTTGGTAACTCCACATGAGCCGATGAAGAGCCGCCTGCTCCTGCACCCGCTGGCACTGGAAGCTGGCGGGGATCGAACGCACAGCGGAGGCAAATTCTGGGCCGCAACGAGTGACCCGGAATGGCAAATGATCGCAACGTGGGTTGGGACTGCCAATCCCGTCGCACCTGTCGGCGAGCATAGGCTGGCAGACATGGGCAGTGCCGCTCTGGTTTCTTATAAAGTTAACGTCGAGCCCATTTTCCTAAAACAACGCCCTGGGCACGCGCGCTGCTATGGCTGCCATTCCGAAGGCAACAGAGCTTTTCACCTGGAGCGACTATCTCCAGGCAGGACGGAGTGGACGGAAGAACAATCGCAACGTAACTTTGAAAATGTTATGCAGCACGTCGCTCCCGGAGATCCCACATCCAGCAGGTTGCTGATGCACCCGCTTGCGCCCGAATCGGGAGGCGAGGCTTTCCATTCAGGAGGCCGTCAATTCGCATCGCAGAATGATCCGGACTGGCTGAAAATCGCGGACTGGGTGAACAGCCTTAAAAGCTCCCCGGCGCGGCTCGCGTCTGCACCCAAGACGCGCATTTACATAACCAACAGTGCAGGCGATACCGTCGACGTAGTCGATCCCGCAACAAACAAAGTAGTGCAAACAATTCAAGGCATCGAGCTGCCTCACGGCGTCGTGTTCAGCCCGGATGGCGCCCGCGTATACCTCAGTAACGAATCGGAGAGCGTTCTCGATGTAGTGGACGGAAGCAGCGGACGCATCGTGGAAAAAGTGCCGCTCAGCGGGCATCCGAACAATCTCACCATCACCAAGGATGGCAAGCGAGTCCTGGTGGGCATTCGCGCCGGCTCAGGCTCACTCGAAGTCATCGACACGAGAACACTCAAGAAAATCAAGAGCATCCCAGTAAGTGGACCTGTGCACAACGTTTACGTGACGCCCGACGGCAAATACGCCGTCTCGGGCTCCATTGATGCCAAGACCATTACGGTAGTAGATCTGCAAAGCGAGCAAGCAGTCTGGGATCTGAATCTGGGCAGCGGGGTGCGTCCGATGGCGTTCGATGTGAACGCTGACGGTTCCACGAACCGAGTGTTCGCTCAGCTTTCGGGATTCAACGGATTCGCCGTCATAAGTTTTGCCCAGCACGCCGAAATTGAGCGAATCAAGCTGCCCGACCAACCTGGCGGATACGGTGTTGCCGAAGGCAGAACGGGCACTCCGTCGCACGGTATCGGCGTCGCGCCAGACGGCGCGTCGTTGTGGATAGCCAGTACCGCGGCTAATGCGATCTTTAAATACTCGCTACCATCTCTGGAATTGATGGGGCATGTTGAACTGCCCGTCGTTCATACTTTGGGTCTGGAAAAACCAACGAGTTCGGTTCCCGAGTGGATCACGTTCTCGCCTGACGGCAAATTCCTATACTTGTCGAATTCGGGAAGCCGCTCGGTTTCCGCAATAGACACGGCAACGCGGCAAATAGTGGCGATCATTCCTGCTGGAGAAGTGCCTAAGCGAATCAATACCATGGTCGTCCGCTGAAGTTTTGTTACACAACCAATTCCATAAGATAAAGCTGCTTCTAATTCTCAACGAGTGTTTTCATGACGTTGTAGAGCTCGGCCTTCGCTTCAAAACCTACACCGGGAATCTCCGGAAGCGTCACATATCCGTCCCGGACGGGAATGCCATCGGCAAATCCGCCAAAGGGCTGAAAAATTCCAGGGTAGGACTCATTACCACCCAGGCCTAACCCCGCTGCAAGATTAAGAGACATCTGATGGCCGCCGTGCGGAATACATTGCGCAGGCGACCAACCGTGTTCTTTCAACATATCCAGTATCCGCAGATATTCAACTAGTCCGTAGCTTAGAGCACAGTCAAATTGCAATACGTCGCGATCCGGGCGCAGTCCCGCATAACGAATCAAATTTCGCGCGTCCTGCACGGAAAACAAATTCTCACCCGTAGCCATCGGCGGCTGATAGACCTTAGAGAGCTTCGCCTGCAAATCGTAGTCCAAAGGGTCGCCCGCTTCTTCGTACCATCGCAGCCGGTACGGCGCGAGTGCGCTTGCGTAGGCCAGCGCCGTTTCCAGATCGAATCGTCCATTCGCGTCCACGGCCAGTTGATCTGTTTTTTTTAAAAGCTTCAGCACCGCCTCAATGCGCCGCAAATCTTGCGAAAGCTCTACGCCCCCAATTTTCATCTTTACGACTGAATAGCCGAGGTCCAGATAGCTCCGCATCTCATTTTGCAAAGCGCTGAGGTTTTTATCGGGGTAGTAGTAGCCTCCTGCGGCATAGACAAACACCTTGGGCTCGACGCTTGCATTGCGAAATCTGTCTGCCAACAATCGGAACAGGGGAACGCCTGCGACCTTTGCTACAACATCCCAAACCGCCATGTCCAGAACACCGACGGCGACAGATCGTTCTCCGTGGCCTCCTGGTTTCTCGTTTTTCATGAGCACCTGCCAGATTCGGAAGGGATCGAGATTTTCGCCGGTGCTATCTACGATACTTTCGGGTTTTGCGGATTTGAGCCGCGGAATAAAGCGGTCGCGCAGCAGGCCGCTCGGAGCATAACGCCCATTGGAGTTGAAGCCGAAACCAACAACTCTCTTTCCTTCCCGCCAAACATCGGTAATGATCGCCAGCACGCTGACTGTCATCTGGCTGAAATCGATGTAGGCGTTTGATATTTTGGACTTGATGGGAACGGCCGTCTCGCGAATATCGACGATGTTCATTTGGTCGCCCAATCGTCAACGAAGGTACAAGCCAGGAGGAGCCGTGCGAGCGGGAACAAGACTCTGCACTTCCTCATTGGCGGTTTTTGGTTGCAAGTAATAATTTATGGCCGGAGTAAACACCAGCGACAGCACCATGGAGCTCAGCAGCCCTCCCACGACCGCAATGGCCAACGGTTGCAGCATCTGCGAGCCGGCCCCGATGGCGAAAGCCAATGGCAGCATGCCTGCAATCGTCGCGAGCGCCGTCATGACGATCGGTCGCAACCGCCGCCGCCCAGATTGAATCATGGCGTCCTTAGCGGAAAATCCCAAGTCTCGGAAATGATGCTCGGCATCCAGTAACAAAATTCCATTTTTTGCCACGATACCGATGACCATGATCATGCCCATGAACGAAGCTACATTGAAGGTCGTGCGTGTCACCAGCAGCGCCAGAAAGCCACCGAAGGTAGAAAGCAGCGCCGACGCCAGAATCGCAACCGGCGCTGAAAAAGTCCGAAACTCAAATAACAGCACCACGAACAACAGCAATAGAGCCAGAAACAAAACCATCAGCAAGTCATGAAACGATTTTTGCTGCTCTTGGTAGATGCCGCCATATTCAACGCGTATGGAGCCCGGCAGATGCATGCCCGCAACGGTCTTTTGCACCGCCGCGATTCCGGTTCCCAGATCCACGCCTTCAAAACGGCCTGTGACTTCCACCAGCCTTTGCAGATTCTCGCGCCGAATCTCGCTCTGGCCCGCTTCTTCTTTTACCGTGGCCAGGGAACCCAGCGTCGCAGTGTGGCCTGCGGAGCTTGCCACCAGCGTATTACTCATGCGTTCAAGTGAAGCACGATTGGCCTCCGGAAATCGCACGCGAATCGTGTACGGTCGGTCGTTCAAAATAACCGGCAGCGCAGCTGGTTCGCCTTCAAGAATGGCCGCCGCGTCCAAGGCCACCTCCTCCGGCGTAAATCCTGCGCGCGCGGCCACGCTCGGATTTACCCGATACGTCACCGCGGGCCCGCTGATCGTGTTTTCAATTCCGTTCAATACATCCACTACGCCGTGAATTTTGCCGATCGCGTCTGCGACCTTCGGCGCGGTCTCCTCCAGAAGTTTGGCGTCCTCAGAAAATAGTTTAATAACCACCGGCTCGGGTTGGCTGGTCAAATCACCAATCATGTCCTGCAGCACCTGGATGAATTCCACTTTTGCCTCGGGTTCGGTCTCCTCCACCTGTCCACGGATATCGGAAATAATGTCATCAATGGCGCGCTTGCGGTCGCGCTTCAGTTTTACGGTAAAATCCCCGCGATTCGCTTCTGTTACCGCGGCCAGTCCCAGTTGAAGACCAGTTCTTCGTGAAGTGTTTTCTACCTCGGGAACGGAGCGGACAATGCTTTCGATTCGCAGCAAAATCCGGTTCGATTCCTCGAGCGAACTTCCGGGTGGCGTGAAGTAATCCAGAATAAATCCACCTTCGTCCATTTCCGGAAGAAGATCGCTGCCCAGAAATTTGTAGCACACTGCCGAAAGCACCACGATCACTACGGATCCGGCAATCAGAAGAATGGGACGTCTCAACACCGACTCCATCGCTCGCCCGTATGCGCTTACGATGCGTCCGAAAAAGCCTGAAAGGTGAGCCTCTTCCGCGGCCAAGAGCGTCGCGACATCGCCGCCTTCCATCTCAGTTCCGGTCTCAGCCACCGTCCGTCCTTCCGCCGAATCCTTGCGTCGCACCAGATATTGGCTGAGGGTCGGAGTCCAGGTCAGCGCAAGAAGCAGCGACGTGAAAAGCGACACCGTCATCGTCACCGCCAAGGCTCTGAAGAAACTTCCGGTGACACCGGTTATCGAAATGAGCGGCAGAAATACAACTATCGGCGTAATGGTCGATCCGATGAGAGGAATCGTCAATTCATGAAGTGCGCTATTTATCGCAGCGAAGCGGCTTTGGCCCGCGTCGCGATGCAGGACAATGTTTTCAAGGACCACGATCGCATCGTCGATGACCAGCCCGACCGCTGCGGCCAGGCCACCAAGAGTCATAAGATTGAAACTCTGGCCGGTGAGCTTTAATACGATAAAAGTAATAAGCAGCGTTGCTGGAATCACCAGGCCTGCGACCAAGGATGTTCCCCAGTCGCGAAGGAACAACACCAGGATAACTGAGGACAGCAATAATCCGATCAGTACGGCGTCTCGAACGCTTGCGATCGAATCATGCACGATAGTGGACTGGTCGTAAAAGGGTTCGAGATGCACGCCGGGCGGCAGCGATGGAAGAAGTTCCGCCATCTGCTTGTGGACTTCGTTCGCCACGTCCAGTGTGTTGCTGTCCGGCTGCCGGTTCACGCTAAGAAGCACCGCGGGCTTACCGTTGGCCGTAACTACCGTGTAAACGGGCCCCACCGATGGCGTAATCGTCGCGATATCTCCGATGCGAATCGGTACCCCTGCCGGGGAATTTTTCACCACAATCTGCCCAATTTCCTCCGGCGATTGCACCTGCCCACTAACCAGGCCCAGTACAAGTTGGTGGTTGTACTCGAGCAATCCCGGAGAATCAATCAGGTTGGTGCGTCTCAGGGTGTCGAGGATTTCCGGCACCGTCACGCCAACGGAAAGCAACCGCGCCGGGTCCGGCATGATTTGAAATTCAGGAATTCTGCCGCCCTGCACGAGAACCGAAGCCACTCCATCCAGCCTGTTGATCCGTGGCTTCAAATTGTAGCTGGCCACTTCCCAAAGTTTGTTCTGAGGCACGGTGTCCGAAGTCAGGCTGTATCCAATAATCGGGAAAGTCGCAAAGGTCAGGCGGTGCGTTTCGACTTTTGCGGTGGTTGGGAGTTCGGCTTGCAAGCGCGCTACCACGGCGTCTACGCGCTGTAGTGTGAGCACCATGTCGGAATTCCAATCAAAGAAAAGATCTACCTCCGCGGATCCCCGGCTGGTTATCGATTGCACTTTCTTTAATCCCGGAACGCTATTGACGGCTTCCTCGATGGGCCGCGTGATTGTGACCAGCATTTGGTCGATAGGCATCACACCGTTGTCTATGCCCACGACAATCCTGGGAAAATCGGTGCTGGGAAACACGGAGACAGGAATGGTGAACGCGAAATAACCTCCGACCAGCGCCAGACTGGCGATTAAGAAAAGAATTGGCCGAGAAAACCGCCGGAACCAGGGTGCACCCGCCTGTCGAGCCGCGTTGTCGCGTCGCGGTGAAGATTTTCGTGGATCCATCGCGGCTACTCCTTATCCTTGTCATCTGGTTTTGCCGCTGAGCCAGTCTTTTTCTCGTCTCGCTTGTCATCTTTCTTGTCTTTATCGTCTTCGCCGGCCACTTCCTTTTCCGACGCCTCGGGCTTCGCGACTTTGATTTTCGTCCCGTCCGGCACCGCGTATCCGCCGCTGGTGATAATCGGGTCGCCTTCATTTACACCGCTGGCAATTTCAGCAGACCCTGCATTGCGGATACCCACATGCACTATTTTCAAGTGCGCCTTATCGTCTGTCCCTGCCAGAAGAACGTAATCACCCCCCTCGGGATTCTTGAAAACGGTCCCAGCAGGTATCACCACTGCGTCTTTGTCGGTCTTCGCCGTGATGGCGACTTGCACGGAGATTCCAGGCCTTAAATACGTGCTTGGCTTCCGCGCCTCCACCCAGACTTCGAGCGTAGTGCTTCCAGGATCCAGCGCCGGACTCACCAGGGTCACTTTTCCCTCGATAGCATCCTCTAATCCCGGAACACGAATCTCCGCGTGGTTGCCGACTTTCAATTGGGCCGCTTCGGATTGCGGCAAGTGGCCCTTGGCGATCAATTTCGAAATATTCATCACGGTAAGCAGCGGTTGGTTTGCTGTCGCGAGATCGCCCACATAAAGCGGCCGATCGGTCACCACGCCGTCGATCGGGCTCCTAATCTCTGAATAACTGAGTTGCGCTTTCGCGCCCAGATATTTGCCTTCCGCTGAAAGCTTCTGGGCTTGCGCCGACTTAAGCGCTTGATCTTTGCCAACCCGCTGCAAGTCCGCTAGTTGTTTCTGGGTTTGCTCGTTCTGACTGCGGGCCGCCACCAACGCCACTTCCGCCGCATCCAGGTCCCGACGAGGAATTGCGCCTTTCTGAAATAGCTCCTTGCGGCTGATGTAGATCTTTTCTTGCGCCTCGAACGCCGATTTTGCTGAAGCGGCGTCAAGCTCTACTTTCTGAATCTGCTGGGGCAGGCTTGCCCCTATGGTCGTTGCATAGGTGGCTTCTGCCTGCTGAAAATCCCCTTGGCTCGCTAGCGCCGCGGCCGACAGGTCCGCGTTTTCGAGCACGGCGAGCAGTTGCCCTTTCTTCACGGGTGTTCCCCGTCGCACCAGCAACTGTTTGATCGTGGACGTTATTTTCGGGGCCACCGTCGCCTGTTGCAGAGGGAAAATTACCGCCTCTTCGCTAATCACTTGCGAAATATCTTTCTTTTCCGCGGGCGTCGTTTGCACACTGACTTCGGGTTCCTTTTCTTTTTCTTCCTTGGAGCAGCCTCCCGCCATACCCACGAGCAAAGCCACGCCGGCAGCCAGCGCCGCAAATTTGAATTGCCGTTCAGCGTCAAACCGTATTGTTATTTTCATGGAGTCGTGGACACACCCGTTAGAATTTGCAAACTGGCCAGCGCCACGCGATAGCGCAATGCGCCGTCCTGATAAGCGGAATTTGCCGTAGCAAAAGTGGTTTGCGAGTCCACGACTTCCAGCACCGTGGCCTCCCCGTTTTTATAGCGGAGAGTTGTCAACCCCAGGCTTTCCTCCGCCAACTCTGCGGAGCGCCGTAAGCCCTCCAGTTCGCTCAATGCAGTGCTTGCTTCTGCGTACAAAGATTGGATTTCCGCGACCAATTTTCTCTGCGCAAGCGAAAGCTCTCGCTTTGCCTGATCTCGCCGTAGCTCTGCCTGCCGCACCTTGCTTTGCGTCGCACCCCAATTCCAGATCGGAATGTTCAGTGTGACGACTGCGGACGACCCTAAATTCGAAAATTTTTGTGTTCCCGCAGAAGTGTTCACCGCGGTATTTACGCCGAAGTTTTCCGCGTCGATACCGTAAAAATAGTCGAAGCTGAGCGCCGGGAGATACGCGGCGCGCGCACTGAAGACCTCGTAATGCGCTTGCCGTACAGCCTCCAGGGCGGCCCGCAAATCAGGATTGTCGCGAGTCCCACGCTGCTGAATATCCTCAATGGTTGGCAGCGGCGCCGGCGCATGCAGGTCGTCCGCGATTTCAAAGTTTTCGTTGAAGTTCGGAAAGATCAAAACCGCAAGGTCCAGCCTCGCATTCAATAAAGATAATTGCGCTTCTTGCAGCTGCCGTCGCCGTTCCTGCATCTGCAATTCGGCTTTGATGACGTCCGCGTGCGCTACTTCTCCACCGCGCTCGAGATCTTGCGTCAGCTTAAGGAAACGATCGCCTTCTTCTGCGCCCCTCTTGGCCGTCTCCAGTTTGAGCTGCGCCGCTCCCACTCGGTAGTAATTCTGCGTTACGGTCACGACCAGACCGCGCGCCGCAATTTCTACCTGCGCTCGCGCTACCGCCGCCGCCGCTGATGCGCGCCGCCAGGAGGCGAAAGCCGAAACATCCAACACTTCATGCACGTTTCCCTGGCTTACATATTCATGCGGCGCGTTATTGGCGATAAAAATCACCGGTGGCGCGCCGGGCACCGCTGACGGCAGGGCCCCGCTGCTTTGCGTGTAGATCGCGGAATTGTTGTAGTTCACCGATGGCAACAGAACGTCGCGCGCTTGCGCACGCTCCTCGTGCAACAGTCCGAAGTTGGTGACCGCAGCTTGGAATTGGGTACTGTTTTTGCGTGCGAGTTGCAATGCCGCTTGAAACGTTAGACGCAGCAGCTGGCTTCCGTTTTGTGTCGTCATACCTTGCCTAGCCGTGGCGTCCGGTGCAGGTTGTGAAGGCTGCTTTTGTGGCGCTTGCCCATTGCTTTGCTGTTCCTGGGCTTTCGCCTGAAGGCCGACCGAGGCGCTCAGTGCCACAAAAGCCGCCAGCACTGTTGCTCCATTTACCAAGTTGGCACAAGAAAGTCCCATGAACTCCATCCGTATGAACGATGACTTCAAGCCGTTACGCTAGTTTCGTGATCGGAGTTTCGCCTTGCAACTTACTGGCATCGATCGTGACGATGAACGCTGCGGTTTCGGAGCTCGAATAGTACTTCTACAAGCGGTTAATTCCAGATTAAGTTTCTTTTATGTCTTGCAAGTCGATCTCGACAACGTGCTATCAAGAGGTCGGCTCATTTCTGAGGCAACGAGTATAGGGTTTCTTCGAAAGCTTCTCTGGGAAAACTGCCGCTTCAGCGTTACTTGCGTCGCCCGCTAGCGCGATTTACGGGCGCAAAGGGAGAGAACAACTTTAGCGCCCGGCGGGGCGTACCGAGGCGGTGGACATGGGATGCGCAGGACGGAAGACGATGCCTTTAACGTCCAAGGAATTTGGCCTCCCGGCCAGGCAGGGTTCCGCCCATAATCTTCGGGTCGGCTCGATCATGAATCTTCATTCGGCAAGACATAATTGGGCGGGTTTGCAGCGAACGAATAATGATGTTCTGGCGCAGCGCATGAAATTGTTTTTGCGCTCTCTAGGTGGGACGAATGAAAAGATTTGCGCGGTGAGCTTAGCGATTTGCGTGCTCTGTTTGGTGGCCATTTTCCCCTGTGCCGGGCAGTCGCCGGACGCAACGATTGCAGGCACAATTACTTCCTCAGCCGGCATCCCCATCGCCAACGCAATGATTACGATCAAGAATGTGGCTAGCAACGTGGCCACAAACCTTACTGCAAATGCCGATGGCACCTATACCTTGAAGAATCTTGCTCCCGGTAGATATGAAATAACAGCATCAGCGTCAGGCTATTCTGCAGCGGTCACCACGGTCAGCCTAAGTGTGAATTCCTCTTCATCGGCGAACCTGGTGCTTCAGCTCGTTCCGCCTGGTGCCGCCGGCAAAACTTCTTCGAGCTCTGCAGTCAGCGGCGTCGTTGATTCGAACAGTGTCAGCAATCTCCCGCTGAATGGTCGTTCCGCTTCCGACAAATGGATCGTAGACCGCGTCACCTTCTACTGAGTTGTTTTCCATCGGCTGGAGCATACACCCCACTGCTTTCTGCGTTGGGTGGCCGTGTCCGCGGTCCTCTCGATTATTGAAGGTCCACACATCGGACTGCGACTTAGTTGTCTGCCAGTTTGCGGCCCTTCCCTCTCTAACGGTGTAAAGGCAGAACTCTGCTTGTGAGCGGTAGTGACCTCTTGATATGACCGGATACGGTTTCGCCCACACAATCTGTTTTCTCAACATTAACCCATTATTCGCTAGTGATGTCTGTACGGTCGCGGCGTGAAGATCGGCAAACCAGACGTATGCCACGTCACCGGGAAAATGCTGCCATGCCTCCGACCAGTCGACCCGGTCGTCGTCGTCGAACGGGGTCGGAAGGTCGGCGATAAAGCCGCCAAGCCAATGCATGGGCTGATGGAGGGCCATGGAACGTCTAGGCGGCCCTGGTCTGGCGAGAGCTCTCGTCAGCCTCAACCGTCTGAGGGGAGCGCTGCGCTTTGCGATGCGTGTCGAGCTCGACAATGTTGCTGGTCAGGACGATGGTTGCGGGATGATCGCCGTTCTCGAACAGCGCATATTTCATTGCTTGCGCGCGGTTGACGAATAGTCCACCGAACAGTCCGTTCTGTTCCTGGGCAACCCAGTCACCCCGGCTGTTGCGGCCGATGATCACAAGGTGCGCGTTGCAGGATGGGGGCTCATCGAGTTTCTTCACGACACTTCTCCAGGTTTGTTGCGCTGATGCCATGGTCTCATGCTTGCGCAAACTCAGATATCGGCGAGGTCGCGTATGAATTCGAGCGTGTGGCGGCGTCGATTTCATAGGAGAGATGTAGGGAATCGGAACGTGCGAGGCCCGCAATATCCGGTGTTCAGGACCAAGCCTGGCTAATCGCGGCGGTCAAGGCGTAGAGCAGACCATAGGCAGCGGCCTCGTCCCAATGCGTTAGCGTGCGGGCGAACAGGCCTTCATGTCGCACGAGCCCGGTAACGACGCAGAGAGCAACGGACAGAAGCAGCAGCGCTGCAAAACTTCGACCGAAGTCCGGATTGCCGAACGCGGCGAAGCTCACGAGAATCAGTATTCGCAAGACAAACCGTGCCGCGACCTGAACAGACTTGACGTTGGTAGTCATCGGATACCATCGGGCCGTTTGGCGCCGCCGCGAGATCGCGCTCAACCGAGGTTGTCGCAGAGCACCGGCTCGTACATCGGGTTGGCATCCTGCGGCACGGCTGGCACGCTGGTCTGGATTGTCGGAGCGGCTATCCGGCGGGCCTCGACGAACGCGTTCAGGATTGCAAGCGCCAGATCGGCGTGGCGGGCTTCGATCGCTGAATCGAGCCAGTCGGGAAGCTCGCGCTGGCGTGACAGCGCGCAATGCCATTCGCCCTCGTCATAGGCGATCCGGCGCAATTGCCATTGCGGCAGCTCCAGGTCGATCAGAGCAAGCGCCGCATCGGTCCAGGCTCCCGATTCGAGCAGCCGTTCGACGCGAAACGATTTTTCGCTTTGTCCGAGCGAGGGAAAGCGGCGGCATGCCTGGCCGATGACGTCGGACATGATATCGGCGGTAACCGCATTGGCGTTACGAAGCCGCGCGCCGAGGTCGGCGGGATTTTGGGTTTCTGCAAGAAGCGACATGGCGTCATCTCATTTTAGCGCGGTCTGGAAGTACGACTGCAGGCCTAAAATGGACAGACCAGCGTTTGAAAACGAGGTGGAATGAAGGGCCGAGATATAGGCGTTTCATAAGCGTGCGTTTCTGCAAAATGCGCCGAAGCCTGCAAGACCGGGAGCGAGCCTGTTGCTAGGGCAAAACAGGTGTCGGGCCGCAGGCGAGGCTAAGGCGCGTCTTTATGGAATTCCTATAAGGTTCTTCGTTCGTCCGCCTCGAAAACCTATGCGCAGAGTGGCACTTCACCACCATCAAGGCGCGGCCGTTGGTTCGGCCCGCGGTTTACGTCGCACAGGAACATCCCATGCTGGACATTTTCATGCTGGCACTTGGCCTCGGCTTCTTCGTGGCAGGCATAGGTTATGCCTATGCCTGCGAACGGTTGTGAAGGAGGAAAGCACCATGACCTTCGATTATTCGCTCGCCGCCCTCGTCTCGGTGGGCCTGCTGTTCTACCTGACCTACGCGTTGCTGCGGCCGGAACGGTTCTGAGCATGCTCGCGCTTGGCGAAATCCTGCTGGGGTTTGTCGTGACCTCAACGCTGCTTATTGCGCTGCTGTGCGTGCTGCTGCCTGCCAGCTATTCCTGAAGGACTCTCTGCTATGACCATCATCGGCTGGATTCAAATTCTCCTCTATTGCGCTGTTGTCGTCGCGCTGGTCAAGCCGCTCGGCTGGTACATGACCCGCGTCTTCAACGGCGAAAGTACGTTCCTCTCGCCGGTCCTGCGTCCGGTCGAGCGTGGCCTGTACTGGGTCGGCGGCGTCGACGAGAAGCGCGAGCAGCACTGGCTGACCTATACGGTCGCGATGCTGCTGTTCCATGTCGGTGGCTTCCTGATCATCTACGGCCTGATGCGGCTGCAGGCGCTGCTGCCGTTCAATCCGGCCGGACAATCCGCGGTCGCCGAGGACCTGTCCTTCAACACCGCGATCTCCTTCATCACCAACACCAACTGGCAGAACTACGGCGGCGAAAGCACGCTGTCCTA
>Ga0137412_10002393_pt1 | contig 14848 bp, 12 predicted proteins | sample CZODoug2_1_16fun_FD_122160 | JGI IMG/M metagenome (GOLD analysis project Ga0137412, IMG submission 122160) | Vadose zone soil fungal communities from Angelo Coast Range Reserve, California, USA - CZODoug2_1_16fungal (Hybrid Assembly) | ecosystem: Environmental > Terrestrial > Soil > Vadose zone...
CGCTGGTCATGGTGTTGATGATCTGGGTGGTGGTCATGTGGTCGAAGCGGCGATTGAGCAGCCCGAGTGTCACCTCGGCCTTGATCTGGTCCAGGGTGGCCGGGTGGCCGGCGCGTTTGACCTGAGTAGCCAGCTGGTGGATGCGTTCACAGGCGGCGGCCGCTTCATCGGCCGGCAGGCCGGTGGCGGTGAGCGTGACCGTGCCGTCGGGGTTCAGGTAGGCGATCACACTGCGCTCGGTGACGGCCCTTTCGTACTCGTCGCGTGCTCGCTCGGGATCGACGGCGATCACCGCCCGGGCCAGGCGGGCGGCAAGTTGGCCGGTGGTGAGCCGGCCGGCGTGGGGTAGCAGATCTGTGCAGATCGACTCGACGTGGCGGGCCGCCAAAGGGTGTAGGTGATGCCAGAACACCCGGGCCTTGGCCGGATCGATACGCCCGGCGCAGAGCGCCGCGTGGACCTGAGGCAGGTGGAATACCAGGTCGTCGGCGTAGCACTGGGTGGCTTCCGCGCTGCGGCGGGTCCAGGCCAACGCCACGCGGAGTTCGTCGGCGGCAAAGCGAGCCGACTCGTCGAGAGTGGCGACCATGTCCAGCCCGGCGAAAGGGTCACGCCGACCCATTTCGGCGATGACACGCAGAAATTCCGCTTCGTCGTGGGAACGCTGCCGGGCCCGCGCCCGCAACACAACAGGCAAATCTCCGCCCGCAACCCGAGAGGTATCTAGTGAGGCGAGTACGGCGGCAAGTTCTGGACCCGGAGGAATTTCCTCCAAGCCATCGGGAACCTGCTCAACCAACATAGCCCAAGAATAACGGTCCGCACCGACAAGAAACTGACAGTGCGAACTCGCCACTACCGATATCGCGGCCAACGACCACCGCACTGACAACCACCTGCCGTTGCAGCATTAACCAGGCACGGGCCACCGCCGGGGCTATCAGCGGGACCCGACCTCTTCCTCGGCCGAGTCCTCCCGACTGCCCTTCGCCAGCGCCGCGCGGCGGCGCCGGGCGATCGGCAGCAGCGGCGGGATGAGCAGCGCCATCAGGACCGCGATCCACAGGACGATGGTGATCGGCCCGGAGACCAGGATGCTCGGGTCGCCCTCGGAGAGGGTGAGCGCGCGGCGCAGTTGCTGCTCGGCCAGCGGCCCCAGGATGAGCCCGACCACGGCCGGGGCCACCGGGATGTCCGCCTGGCGCATCAGCAGGCCGAGCAGCCCGATCGCGCACAGCACGACCAGGTCGACCGTGGTGCCACCGGCGGCGAAGGCACCGAGGGCGGCGAACACCAGCACGCCGGCGTAGATGCCGTATGCCGGGATGGTGAGCAGCCGGGCCCAGACCTTGGCCAGCGGCAAGTTGAGCACCAGCAGCATCACGTTGCCGACGTACAGGCTCGCGATCAACGTCCACACCAGCGGGCCGGACTCGGAGAACAGCTGCGGCCCGGGCTGCAGCCCGTAGGACTGGAATCCGGTCAAGATCACCGCCGCGGTGGCCGAGGTGGGCAGTCCGATGGTCAGCAGCGGCACCAGTACGCCGGCGGCGGCGGCGTTGTTGGCCGCCTCGGGCCCGGCCACCCCCTCGATCGCGCCGTGGCCGAACTCATGGCGGCGCTTGGACAGCCGCCGCTCCAGGCTGTAGCTGAGGAATGTGGGCACCTCCGCCCCACCGGCCGGCAGGCTGCCAATCGGGAAGCCGAGCGCGGTGCCGCGCAGCCACGCCGGCCACGACCGGCGCAGGTCGTCGCGGGACAGCACGGCCCGCTCGCGCAGCGGCTGCACCGTGCTGTGCCCGGTGCCGCTCAACACGTGGCCGAACGCCTCGCTCAGCGCGAACAGGGCGACCACCACGATGACCACGTCGATGCCGTCGAGCAGTGAGGCCACCCCGAAGCTCAGCCTGGGCTGTCCGGTCTGGGTATCGATGCCGACCAGGCCGATGCTGATGCCGACGAGCAGGCTGGCCAGGCCCTTGAGCAGGTTCGGGCCGAGCAGCGCGCTGACCGTCACGAACGCCACCGCCATCAGCGCGACGTACTCCGGCGGCCCGAAACTGACCGCGAAGTCGGCCACCACGGGGGCCAGGAAGGTCAGCGCGACGGTGCCGATGCTGCCGGCCACGAAGCTGCCGATCGCGGCGGTGGCCAGCGCGGCGGCGCCCCGGCCGGCCCGGGCCATCTTGTTGCCCTCCAGCGCGGCGATCATCGAGGCGCTCTCGCCAGGGGTGTTGAGCAGGATCGACGTGGTGGAACCGCCGTACATGCCGCCGTAGTAGATGCCGGCGAACATGATCAGTGCGCTGGCCGGCTCCAACCGGAACGTGATGGGCAACAGCAGCGCCACGGTCAGCGCCGGCCCGATGCCGGGCAGCACGCCGACGGCGGTGCCGATGGTGACGCCGATGAACGCCCACAGCAGGTGCTCCGGGGTCAGCGCGCCGGCGAACCCCTCCAGCAGCAGTCCCAACTGGTCCACTAGAAACCCCACGGTCCGGTGGGCAGGCTCAACCCGATGAGCCGGTCGAACACCAGGAACACCAGCGCCGCGAGGGCCCAGCCGTAGGCAACCACGGTCCACCGTCGCGGGGCGCCCAGCAGCAGGGCCGCCACCACGAACAGCGCGGTGGAGCTCACCACGAAGCCCACCACCGGGAGCAGCACGGAGAAGGCCAGCAGCGTGACAACCAGAATGAGCACGCCCCGCCATCCCCCGGCCGGACCGTCCAGCGCCGGGACCTCGGCGGCCGGGCGGTCAGCGGCCGCCGGGTCGTCGTGAGACGGGGGTGGCGAGGACGGGCGTAGCGCGGACCGGGACTGCACGAGCAGGCCGGCCCCGACCACACCGAGCAACACACCGACGACCATCGGAACGACGTTCGGGCCGATCGCCGCCGAGGTGTCCCGCAGCCGGGACGCGTCGATGATCATGACGACCGCGCCGACCACCATCAGCCCGGCGAATATCGCGGTGGCCCGCGGCGTCGACGGAGCGGGTCCGGGTCGGTCCGGAACGCCATGGTCTGCGGGCTCAGGCGCTGGGGTGGTCATGGCCGCTCACCTCAAACCGATCGACTCGAGCACCTGGGTCACCCGGCGCTGCTCGGAGTCCACGAACTGCTCGAACTCCGGGCCGGCCAGCGTCGCCTCGCCCCAGCCGCGGCGGGCCAACGCGTCCCGCCACTGTGCGGTCTTGGTCATCGCCACCAGCAGCTGCTCGAGCGCGGCCTCCTGCTCCGGGCTGATGCCCGGCGGGGCCACCACGCCGCGCCAGTTCTGCAGCTCGACGTCCACCCCGCTCTCCCGCAAGGTGGGCACGTCCGGGAGCGCGGGCAGCCGGTTCGGGCTGGACACCGCCAGCGCGCGCAGGGTGCCGGCGGTGATCTGCGGGCGGACCTCGGAGGCACCGGAGATGCCGGCCGTCGAGCGCCCGGACAGCAACGTGGTCAGCGCCTCGCCGCCGCCGGAGTGCGCCACGTAGGTCACCTTGCTGGGATCGCCGCCGATCGACTGCGCCATCAGGCCGGTCAGGATCTGCTCAACCCCGCCGGCGGATCCCCCGGAGATGGACACCGCCGACAGGTTCGCCCGCATTGCCGCGATCAGCCCGGCGATGTCCCGGATCGGTGAGTTCGCCGCCACCGTGATGACCTGGTAGTCGGTGGTCAGCCGAAGCAGCGGGGTGGTGTCGGCCAACGAGTAAGGCGCGCGATTGCGCTGTACCGCACCGATCATGATCAACCCGGTGGTCATCAGCTCGGTCGGCTGCGCGGTATGCCGGACGAACTGGCTCAGCCCGATGGTGCCACCGGCGCCCTCGACGTTGTAGACCTCGGTGCGGCCGACCAGCTCACGCAGCGCGCCCTGCATCTCCCGGGAGGTCTGGTCCCAGCCGCCGCCGGGGGCCGCCGGCGCCATGATCCGCAGTTGCCGGCCGTCCAGCACCTGCTGCGTACTGGACCGTTCCTCGGACGGCGCGGTCACCACCACCGCGAGGGTGGCCACCACCGCCACGACCAGCGGCGTCCACCCGGTCCATCGCTCGGGTACCCAGCTGCCGCGTCGCCTCGCGACGCCCAGAGCGGCCCGCGTGCGCAAGTCCGTCAGGCGGGCCGGCTCAGATCAGGCCGGCAGGGCTACTTCAGTTCCTTGGCGACCGCTTCCAGCATCGGCACCGCCTTGAGCAGCTCGTCGGTGACCTCTATGGGAAGCCGCTCCAGACAGGCGTACAGCACCTGGGTGCGCTGCGCCCGGATGCGCTGGTGCACCTCTGATCCGGCGGGAGTGACCTGCACCCGTGCCGCGCGCTGATCGGCGGGATCGGGTTGGCGGCGGATCAGCCCTTCGTCGTCGAGCTTGCGCACCACCCGAGAGAGCATGGTCGGGTTCAGCCCCTCCATCTCGGTCAGCTCGGTCAAGCCGAGCGGCCCGCGCACCGCGATCAGCCCCAACACGGAGTACTGAGTGGGAGTCAAGCCCTCGTCGGTGGAGGTCGCGTTCAACTGCCGCGCCAGCCGGCTGATGACGCCTCTCAGGCGGGCGACCATCTCGACGTCCATCACACCTCGAAATTTGCTTGCTTATCGGCAGGCAACGTACTGTAGGACACTGTGACCCGATCGGACAAACTCGCCGGAAGCCCTGGTCCGATCGTACCGAGACCGTCCCAGCGGGCCCCCGCGCCTCGGCCGTGTCCGACGGAGCTCGCCTCGACCGCCGGGGATCCCCTGCCCCGCCGCAGGCTGGTCTTCGCCATCGTCTCGATGGCCCTGTTCATGAGCTCTGTGGACCAGACCATCGTGGCCACCGGGCTACCCGCCATCCAGCGCGAACTGCACGCCCCGATCAACTGGAGCAGCTGGACTATCACGATCTACGCGCTCGGCCAGGTGCTGGCCATGCCGATGGCCGGCAAGATCAGCGACATGTACGGCCGGCGGAAGGTCTTCCTCATCTCGGCCGCCGTGTTCACCGTCGCCTCGCTGTGCTGCGGACTGGCCGGGAACATCTACCTGCTCGTCGCCCTCCGGCTGATCCAGGCGCTGGGCGGTGGCGCGTTCATGCCGTCGGCCACCGGCATCGTCTCCGACCACTTCGGCAGGGACCGTGACCGCGCGCTGGGCATGTTCACCAGCATCCTGCCGATCGGCGGGATCGTCGGTCCGATCCTGGGTGGCGTGTTCGTCGCGGTGTGGTCCTGGCGGGGCATCTTCCTGGTCAACGTGCCGATCGGGATCGCACTGATCGTGCTCGCCGCGGTGTTCATCCCGGCCGATTCGCCGAGGCCCACCAGCCGCATCGACGTGTACGGCATCTCACTGCTCGGTGTGCTGATCCTGACCGCGATGTTCGGGATCACCTACCTGGGCACCGGCAACATCCCGATGTACAGCCCGGTCTTCCTGGTTTCCGAGGCCATCGCGGCCACCGCGGCCTGGCTCTTCGTCCGGCACACCAAGCGGAGCGCGAGCCCGTTCATCCCGTATCGCCTGCTGCGCGGGCGGGGCTTCGCGGTGATGAACCTGATCAATCTGTTGTACGGCGCCGCCGCGCTCGGCTTCGGCGCGCTGGTGCCGCTCTACGCCGAGCAGCGCTACGGCATGCAGCCACTCGCTTCGGGTGTACTGCTCACCGCCAGGGCGGTCGGCATGATCTCGGTCGCCGCCCTCGCTGTGCTGGCCCTGCGCCGCACCGGCTGCCGATTTCCGATGATCGCCGGGTTCCTGGTGCTGGCCGCCGGCCTGATCGCCATGGCGAGCACCCCGCACCTGCCGACCTATGCCTGGCTGGCCATCGCCGCCGGCATCACCGGCTGCGGGATGGGGCTCTCGGTGCCCGCCTCGAACAACGCGGGCCTGCAGTTGGCCCCCGATCAAGTGGCCGCGATTGCCGGGCTGCGTGGCATGTTCCGCCAGTCCGGTTCGATCATCGCGGTGTCCGTCACCACCGCGATCGTGGCGCGGAGCAGCGATCCCGGCCTGTCCCAGGCGCACGTGTTCCTTGCCTTCGCCGCGTTGCTGATCCTCATCTTGCCGTTGGTGTTCACCGTGCCGGATCACCGAGGTAACTGGTAGCCGCGGCCCTCTTGACGGAGCAAGGGGTGGCGCTGTCAACTGTATGTGGTCAGTCCACTGGCCACTGGCCAAAGGAGGCCGCGATGGCATCGACGCCCGCGCCCGGCGAGGAGGCCGGCCGTCCCAGCTCCTTGTCGCGGGTAGCGTTCGCCTCAGGAATCGGCTCCTGCCTGGAGTGGTACGACTTCTTCATCTACGGCAATGCCGCGGCCGTGGTCTTCAACAAGCTGTATTTCCCCGATCTGGCGCCGGCAGTCGGGACGCTGGTGGCCTTTGCCAGCTTCGGTGTCGGATTTCTTGTCCGTCCTCTCGGCGGCTTGTTCTTCGGGCATTTCGGTGACCGGATCGGCCGGAAGAACGTATTGATCAGCACGTTGCTCCTGGTGGGCGGCGCGACGTTTCTTATCGGCTTTGTGCCCTCCTACGCGGCCATCGGGGTGGCCGCGCCGATCCTGCTGGTGGCGCTACGCCTGGTTCAGGGCTTCGGCGCCGGCGCGGAATACGGCGGAGCGGTGATCTACGCCGTCGAGCATGCGCCGCCTGGCCGACGGGGCTGGTTCGGCAGTTGGTCGCCGATGGGCGTATCGCTGGGCACCCTGTTGGCGGCCGCCGTGTTCGCCGCGGTGTCCAGCCTGCCGGAGGAGCAGTTCCTGTCCTGGGGCTGGCGACTGCCGTTCTGGCTCAGCGCGGTGCTCGTGGTGATCGGGCTCTATCTGCGGATGCGGCTGTCCGAGTCACCGGTATTCCTCCGGGCGAAGGAGCGCAGCGATGTGCTCCGGTCACCGATCAAACACGCGATCAGGACGCAGCCACGGAGTTTCCTCGTGGTGATCGGCGCCCGCTTCGCGGAAAACGGCCTCGGCTATCTCTTCCCCACCTGGAGCATCAGCTACCTCAGCAGCCAGCTCGGCTTTTCGCGCACCACCGCTCTGCTGTCGGTGACCGTGGCGACCTGCGCGCAGTTCGTCATGGTGCCGGTCTGGTCGATCCTGTCCGACCGCATCGGCCGCAAACCGGTGTACGCCGGCGCGGCGATCTTCTGCGCGCTGTTCGCCTTCCCGTACTTCCTGCTGCTCAACACCAGAAGCACCCCGCTGGTGCTGCTCGCGATGTCCGCCGCGGTGGGGATCGGCGTGGCCGGCATGTTCGGGCCGCAGGCCGCCTACTTCGCCGAGTTGTTCGGCCCACGGGTGCGCTACAGCGGGTTCGCCTTCGCCCGCGAGCTCGGGTCGATCCTCGCCGGCGGGCCGGCACCCTTCGTCGCCAGCCTGCTGCTGGTGTGGACCGGCGGGACGCCGTGGGCGGTCGCCAGTTACATGGTCGTGCTGGCCACGATCACCGCCGTCGCGGTGCTGTGTGGGCCGGAGACCTACCGGACGGACATCCTGGCCGAACCGGAACCCGCGCGCCGCCAGGTCGCAGCGCCGGAGCAGACCCGGACCGGCCAGTATTGACAGCCATGTCCCCGTCGCCGGAGCGTCGTTCCTTTCGCCTGCTGCCCATCAAGCAGGTGCAGGTCTACCGCGAAGTTTTCGCCCAGCTCGATTCCATGGTGGCCAGCCTGCGGCCGGGAGACCGGCTGCGCTCCGAGCGAGAGCTAGCCGAACAGCTGGCGGTCAGCCGGGTCTCGGTGCGCGAGGCGCTGCGCGCGTTGGAGAGCATGGGCAAGGTCGAGATCCGGCGCAACGCGGGCGCCTTTGTGGTCGACCCCGATGGCACGCTGCCGGTCGAGCATCTCCTGGGTGGCCTCGAGCCGGGCGTGGAGTCGCTGCAATGGTTGACCGATCTGCGTGCGGCGATCGAGACCCGGGTCGTCCAGCTGCTGGCCAACCACCCGGCCCCCGATCTCGGCCCGGCGGCGGAGTTCCTCGAGCGCGCCGCCGCCGAGCTCGCCGAGCAGGACACCGAGCAGGGCAGCCTGGACCTGCGCTTCGAGGCGATCCTGGCCCGCGCCGCCGGAAATCCGATGCTGGAGCGGACCCAGAAATGGGTGCACCAGGCGTGGGTCAAAGCGTGGGGCGAGTTCGGGCTCGCGCCCGGTGACCGCCGCACACTGCACGCCGAACACTGCGCGATCCTCGCTGCTCTGCGGGACGGCGACGGGGTGCTCGCGGTGCGCACGATGGAGGCCCACGTGGACTGTCTGGTCCGAAGCGCCACACCACGGCCCACCACCCAGCGGAAGGAGAACGAGCGTGACGCTATCCGGTGAACAGCTCAACGAGTACCAGAGCCGGGGCTACCTCGCGGTTCGCGACGTCTTCACGCCCGACGAGGTGCGCGAGCTCCAGGCAGTGACCGATGAATTTGTCGAGCAGTCCCGCCACGTCACGGAGCACACCGAGGTATTCGATCTGGAGCCTGGCCACAGCTTCGAGGAGCCACGGCTGCGCCGGCTGAAGAAGCCGCACATGCGCCACCCCGCCTACGACCGGGCGCTGCGCAACGAGACCCTGCTGCACGTGTTGCGTCAACTCCTCGGCGATGGAGTCCGGTTTCTCAACACCAAGCTCAACCTGAAGTCACCTGAGTTCGGCAGCCCGGTCGAATGGCACCAGGACTGGGCGTTCTACCCGCACACCAATGACGACGTGCTCGCGGTTGGCATCGCCATCGACGATATGCGGGTGGAAAACGGCTGCCTGATGGTCGTGCCTGGCTCGCATCGCAGTCCGGTCCGCGACCACCACCAGGACGGCTACTTCGTGGGCGCGGTGGACCCCGACGGCCTGACCGAGAGCGCCGTGCCGATCGAGCTCTCCGCCGGCGACGTCTCGATCCATCACGCCCGGCTGCTGCACGGCTCGGCCCCGAATAGATCTACCCGGCCCCGCCGCTTCCTGCTCTTCGAGTACGCCGCCGCCGACGCGTGGCCACTGGTCAACTTCACCGACTGGGCGGAATTCAACTCGCGGCTGCTCTGCGGCGTGCCGGTCAGTTCGCCCCGGCTCACTCCGGTCCCGGTTCGGATCCCACTGCCCGCCCATCCCCGGCAGGGATCCATCTACGAGGTGCAGAGCGCCCTGGCCCGCAGCGCGTTCAACAACTGAGGCTCGGGCTCCGGGGCTCGGTCAGGCCGCGAACTCGGCGATGGCGGGCTCGTTCCAGGTGATGCCGAGGCCGGGGCCGGCGGCGGTGACGTAGCCGTCCACCGGGCGGCACGGGTTGGTGAGCACCGGGCCGGCCAGGTCCAGGTACTCCAGCCAGTGGGCGGTCGGGGTGACCGCCAGGGTGTGCGCGCTCGCCTCGACGAACAGGTGGCTGGACACCGGCAGGGACGCGCCCTCGGCCAGGCCCGCCGCGCCCATCCAGCCGGTGACGCCGCCGATCTTCATGATGTCCAGCATGGCGAAGTCACAGGCGGACGCGGAGATCGCCGCCTGCAGCCCTCGCGGGAACCACCAGTTCTCGCCTGTCTGCACCCGGGCACCGGTTCGCCGGCGTATCAGGGCATGACCGGCCAGATCCGCCGCGGCGACCGGCTCCTCCACCCAGTAGAGGTTGAACTCCTCGAGGCGCTGGATGCGGCGGCAGGCCTCCGGCGGGTCGAGGGACTGGTTGAAGTCGACCATGAGCTCCACGTCCGGCCCGATGATCTCCCGAACCCCGCTCGTGATGCCCACGTCCTGGGCCAGGTCCGGATAGCCGAGCTTGATCTTGATACCGGTGAAGCCGCTGTCCACCGACTTGCGTAGCACGGCCTCGTCTTTCACCGGGTCGACCATGCCGAAGCTGTCGTAGGCGCGCAGGGCCACCGGTGCGCCGCCGAGCAGGGTGGCCACCGGCTGGTCGAGCACCTTGCCGAGTGCGTCCCAGAGCGCCATGTCGATGCCGGCCACCACCATGCCGAGCAGGCCCTGCATGCCCAGCAACCGGAATCGAGCCTCGAAATCACGCATCCGCTGCACCGGCACGAGCGGCTGCCCGACCAGTGCGGGAGTGATCTCCTCGACCAGCGCGGCCATCGGCGCGAGCGTCTCGGCGGCGTAGCCGAACAGCCAGGCATGCCCAACCACGTCGGCGTCGGTCCGCACATCCAGCAGCAACAGCGGCGCGGCGGGTATCGATCCGGACGCGGTGCGCAGCGGGCGGCTCAGCGGCGCCAGCACCGACCGGGCACGAACTTCGGTGATCGTGGGAACCGCCGACATCACCACACTCCTCTGTCTGGGTCCTGTGGGCTCCCGACATCCTCCCGCTCAGTCGGCGAACCGGCCGGTCGAGGCACGTAGTTCGCCGACCGTCTTGGCGGTCAGGGAGCGGCCCCGGGTCTCCGGTCCGAGCACCGTGGCGACCGCGCCGATGACGCAGGTAACCATCACGAATAGGGCGACCAGCCAGGACCGCCCGGACGCGGCGACGACCAGGGCCACCGCGATGATCGGGGTGAGGCCGCCGGAGAGCGCCCCGGCCACCTCGCGGCTGAACGCCAGCCCGGTGAACCGGGACCGCGCGGTGAACAGCTCGGAGAAGTAGGCGCCCTGCGGCCCGAACATGGCGCCGACCCCGATGCCCAGGCTCGCCACGATCACCAGGGTGATCGGCACCGGCGCCCTGGTGGTGTCGATCACCCAGAAGTACGGGTAGACGAACAGCGCGGAGAAACCGATGCCGAACAGCACCACGGGCCTGCGACCGACCCGGTCAGACAGGGCACCGAACAGCGGCAAGGTGATCATGGTGACCAGGGTGGCCACGGTGATCGCGACCGGGCCGATGGAGTTCGACAGCTTCAGGGTCCCGGACAGGTACGCGGCCATGAAGGTCAGATTGAGATAGGCAACCACGTTCTGCGGGGTCTGCGTCCCGATGAGTACCAGCCCGGCTCGCTTCTCGTGCCGGAACACATCCCTGATCGGGGACACCGGAGCCTCCGGCTCTTGCTGTTGCGCGGCCAGGAACGTCGGGCTCTCGGTCAGCCGGAGCCTGATGACCAGCGCGACGGCGATCACCACGACGCTGGCCGCGAACGGGATCCGCCAACCCCAGCTGAGGAACTGTTCCTCGGGTAGCTGGGTCACGATGGCGAAGGCAGCCGAGGCGAGCAGCAGCCCGAGGTACACCCCGACCGCCGGGAAGGCCCCGTACAGCCCCCGCCGGCGCGGTGGCGCATGCTCGGCGGACAGGATGGCCGCGCCGCCGAACTCCGCGCCGGCGCCGATGCCCTGCACCGCGCGCAGCACGACCAGCAGGATCGGGGCAAGCACACCAACCTGTTGATAGGTCGGTACGCAGGCCATCAGCACGGTGGACACGCCCATCACCAGCAGCGTGATGACCAGTACGTTCCGTCGACCGACCAGGTCACCGAGCCGACCGAAGATCAGGCCGCCGAGCGGGCGGATGAAGTAGCCGACGGCCAGCGTGCCGAATGAGGCGAGCGTGGCCACCGTGGGATCGAAGGTCGGGAAGATTATCCGGTTGAACACCAGCGCCGACGCGGTCCCGTAGAGGTAGAAGTCGTACCACTCGAGTGCAGAGCCGACCAGCGCGGCGAGCGCGACCTTGCGGGTGGCGCGCTCGGTCGGGCGATCCGTGAGGTTCGAGGCAGACATCGGTGTCCCCTTTCCGCTTTCCGCTTTCCGCGGCGGCCGCGGCGTCCGGACCTGCCGCCGGCTCAGGCGACCCGGCGGGCGTCGATCTGGTCGGGGTCCCAGGCGATGCCCAGGCCAGGACGGTCCGGGGCGACGGCGTGGCCATCGACGATGGCGAGCTGCTCGGTGGTGACCGCGCGCAGCTGCGGGATGTGCTCCACGTAGCGGCCGTTGGGCACCGCGGCGACCAGGCTGACGTGAATCTCCATCAGGAAGTGCGGGCAGACCACCACGTTGAACGCCTCCGCCAGGTGGGCCACCTTCAGCCACGGCGTGATGCCGCCGATCCGGGAGACGTCCACCTGCACGATGCCGGCGGCGCCGCGCTGCAGGTACTCCCGGAAGTGGCCGACCGAGTACATCGACTCGCCCACGGCGATGGGGATCGGGGTGGCGGCGGCCAGCCGCTCGTGGCCGGCCACGTCCTCGGCGGGCAGCGGCTCCTCGAACCAGGTCAGGTCGTGGGGTGCCAGCAGCGCGGCCCTGCGGATGGCCTCGGCGGCAGTCATCGACTGGTTCGCGTCGACCATGATGTCCATTCCGGGGCCGACCGCCTCGCGCACCGCGCCTACCCGGGCTGCGTCCTCCACTCCGGTGGGTTTGCCGACCTTCAGCTTCACCCCCGGCCAGCCCTTCGCCTGGGACTCCAGCGCGCCGGCCACCAGCTCGTCCTGGTCCAGGTGCAGCCAGCCGCCCTCGGTGTCATACAGCGGCACGGACTGCCGGAACCCGCCGGCCAGCCGCCACAACGGTTCGCCGGCGCGCAGGCAGCGCAGGTCCCACAGCGCCAGGTCGGCGGCGGCCAGGGCCAGCGCGGTGATCACCCCGACGCTGGTTGCCCTGGTCGAGTCGTAGAGCGCCCGCCAGGCTGCCTCCACGTCGCGGGCGTCCCGGCCGACCAGCACCGGCAGCAAGTGCTCGCGCAGCATGGCCAGCACCGCCCGGCCACCGGTGCCGATCGTGTAGGAGTACCCGATTCCGGAGAGCCCGTCGTCGGTGGCCAGCTCGACGAAGATCGTCTCTTGCTTGAGGAAGCTCTGCATCGCATCGGTGCGTACCGTCTCGACCTCGATATCGACCAGGTACGCCTCCGCCCTCACTACCCGAGCCACCGACACCTCCATTGGTTTCCGTCGCGTCCGGAATATCCTATAGGATCCACCACCCCTTCCCGCGAGTCGGCGCTCCCAGCACACCGAGTCGGCGCTCCCAGGACGCGGTTGGCGCTCCCAGCACACCGACTCGGCGCTCCCAGGACGCGGTTGGCGGGCTGCGGGTCGTTACCGAACTGCACACGGCGAATGATCACCCTGCGTTGGACCTGCCTGCTGTGTAGTTCAGCAACACCACTCAGCTAGCGGGGTTCAGCTAGCGGGGTTCAGCCGGCGGGGCTCAACCGGCGGGGCTCAGCCGGCCACGGAGGTGGGCGGCGAGCGCGGCCAGACCGTCCGCTAGGTCGGTGAACTGGCCGCTGTCCAGCCCTTGCACGAACAACTCCCGCACCCGCGCCGCGTGCCCGGGCGCGGTTTCCCGGAGCTTGACCCAGCCCGCGTCGGTGAGACCGGCGAGGACCCCGCGCACGTCTCTCTCGCAGGAGCGCCTACGCACCAGCCCGGCTTTTTCCAGCTGGCCGACCTGGTAGGTCAACCCACTCTTGGAGGTGACCGCGACGCCGGCGAGCTCGGTCATCCGCAGTTCGCCGTCCGGTGCCTCGGACAGTCGCGCGAGCACCTCGTACTGCGCATGGGACAACCCCGCCTCGTCCTTGAGCTGCTGCTCGACCAGTCGATCGACCATGCTGCCCACCACCAACAAGTCACGCCAGGCGCGCAGCTCCCGCTCGTCCAACCACCGGGCCTCATCCACACCCCGGACCGTACTCGCAGTCATTCAAATTCGAACAGGCCGCCTGAGAGTGCCCGCGGGATCAGGACCTGCGGGCCTCCGCCTCGGCTCGCGCAGACCGCCCGCGCCGGTGGTGTCGCTCGCGCAGACCGGCCGCGGCTGGCGCAGAGCCTGCGGGGTCTGTGCCAGCGGTACTGGGTCTGCGCGGGCCGGTCCGAGTCGCGGGGGGTCTGCGCGGGCCGCGTGGGGTCTGCACGAGCAACCACCGGCACGCGCGACCCTGGCAGCCGCTGGTGCTTGGTCCCGCCTCCGCCTCGGCTCGCGCAGACCGCCCGCGCCGGTGGTGTCGCTCGCGCAGACCGGCCGCAGCTGGCGCAGAGCCTGCGGGGTCTGTGCCAGCGGTACTGGGTCTGCGCGGGCCGGTCCCAGTCGCGGGGGGTCTGCGCGGCCTGCACGGGGCCTGCACGGGGTCTGCGTCGGCCGGAGCCGAGTCGCACCGGGGTCTGGGCGGGCTTGTCCGAGTCACCAGGGGGTGCGGCTTTGGTCTTAGGCGCTGGCGGCGGGGAGTTCTCGGGGGATCGGCGGCCAGCTGCGGGCGCCCAGTTCCTGGGAGATGGATCGGGCCGCGGTGCGCAGCGCTTCGGTGGAGGCGGCGTCGAGTGGCCACTGCCCGGCCGGCACCACCAGTCCGAGCGCTCCGGGGACCTCACCGAGCGCGTCCACCAGCGGCGCGGCGACCCCGCACTCGCCGATCACCGCCTCCTCCACCTCGGTGGCCAGCCCGGTGCGGCGCACCACGTCCAGTTGGGCACGCAGCAGCGCCGGGTCGGTAACGGTGTCGGCGGTCATGCCACGCAACGGGGCGCCGCCTGGCCGGTCGGCCGCCGAGGCCAGCAGGGCCTTGCCCAACGCGCAGGCGTGCGCCGGGATCACGATGCCGACCTCGGGCATCTGGCGGGTTCCGTCCGGCCGTGGCTCGTGGTGCACCACCACTACGTCACCCTGGAGCAATACTCCGGTCCGCACCGCGCATCCGGTGCGGCGGGCCAGATCCTCCGCCCAGCCGACCACCCGGGAGCGCAGTTCCAGCGTGTGCAGGTAGACGTTGCCCAACCGCAGGGTGGCCGGGCCCAGCCGGTAGCGCCCGGAGTCTCGCTCCTGGGCCACCAGGCCGTGAGTGAGCAAGGTACGAATGATGCCGTGCACGGTGGAGGGGGCGAGTTCCAGCTCGGCGGCCACCTCGCCGAGGCTCATTCGGCGGGCGCCCTGCAGCACCATCAGGATGCGCACGGCGCGGTCCACCGCCTGGATCACCGGCCCCGCCTTCCTCGC
>Ga0137412_10002394_pt1 | contig 14844 bp, 24 predicted proteins | sample CZODoug2_1_16fun_FD_122160 | JGI IMG/M metagenome (GOLD analysis project Ga0137412, IMG submission 122160) | Vadose zone soil fungal communities from Angelo Coast Range Reserve, California, USA - CZODoug2_1_16fungal (Hybrid Assembly) | ecosystem: Environmental > Terrestrial > Soil > Vadose zone...
GACGTAACGATGGCCTTGGTGGCTGGGTGGTGCTTCCGCAGCCAGCGCAGGAAGGCCAATCCATTCGTTTGGTCGGGCATTGCAAGGTCCGCAAACACGACGTTCACGGGGACCGAATCGAGTACGCGTCGCGCCTCCTCGCCATCCGCTGCCTCGATCACGTCGAAGCCCGCTGCGCGCAGATGCACTGCTTTCGGAACGCGCTTGAGGACCTCGTTCTCCACCAGCAGGACAACATAAGCTTTTGGGGCGGGAGGACCTTTCGCCCGATGAGGCTTCTCAGACGTAGAAGGCTTCTCAGACATGACCATCCCCCAATCCACACCATAGGACCGGTAGAATAACGCAGCGCCGCTCCTTCCGTTGCGAGAGACTGGAACGCATCAAGCAGTATGTTAAGCGGGGGCCGACCCAGCTTCTTGAGAAGCTCGTTCAGGCTTTTCCGGCACTTCCTCCCACGGGAACGGATTACGCTCGCTCGGCTGGAGCGGCGTCAGGCTGTGATACGGCTCATCCGCGAGGAATCGGACATCGAATGTCCATTGCAGCTCGTAGGTCTCCCCGTCCTTGCGTACTCCGGAACGGACCTGCCCATGGTATACGCGCGCCGGCCGTCGCACGACATACCCGCCGTCCAGTAGAAATTCGCGTCCGCACATCCCCACATCGCCTCGACGCTTTCGACGTCGGGACCGGCGAAACCATCGCGCTGCACGTCGAGACGCAGTCATTGCACCAGGTCGCTTTGATTCCACGAAGTTATCACACCTGCTGCGGATGCTTGGGTTCCATCGTGTAACGGTTCGGCAGGCATCTTCCGAAGGGGTTTCTGCTATGGATTCCAAAAATGGAGGAATGTCCGAAACGAAGCTAGGCGGTCAAACCCGCATTCCTGCAGGCGCATGCGGTGATGACGAGGCTCGGCACGAGGCCGGATTTGCCGATAACCCCCTTCCAACCCAAGCAAGACCCGGACGCCAGACGAGGCAGTTCGTCCGCACTCGATGGGTTGCTCCGGAAATGCACGTTCCGCGTACTTCCTCATTCCAATTGGTGCTGGCATTTGCCCTAGGCGCCATCGCCTATGCGTCCGGCGTGTACATCTTCCAAGTGATGAACCCATCCTCTAAGCCGCCTCCTAGCACGATGACAGCAAGGCCAGTACTGTTGCCAAGCCCTGCGGGCCCCGTCGAGACCAACTTGCCTGTGCCTGCCACGGAGAGGCCAGACCAGGGCGAACTCCAGACCCCCGAGGTCTGGGAAGTGCAGGCACGACTGGAGTTCCTTGGGATGCAACCTGGCTCGCCGGACGGCATTCCGGGGCCTCGGACTGTCGCGGCGATCAGACGTTACGAGCAGTCGAGGGGACGGGCCCAGACCGGAAAGCTTGACCGCGAGCTACTGGAGCGGCTGCGTTTGGAGCCGAACTAGTCTGCCCCAAACAGATCGCGTGTTGCCCGCACCTTGTCGCTCCCGATGTAGTGGCACTGCGGGACGGTCTTCTCGTGATTCACAGCCTTGGGCTGCAAGGTTGTAGTGCGAGGTTAGCCTCGCCTGTGGGATCCCTCTGCCTGAATGTGCCGTAAACGTGACCTATCGGGCCATCTACGACCGGCCGGTGACACAAAGAGTCTACGCCCTGTTGTGGGGCCCACAACTACAGTTCCGCGGGTGGGTGCCTTGGGGGGTGTCCCTGAAGACCGCGCTCGATTGGCGATTGGCTCGATTGAACGCAACCATGTTCCCGCAAAGCTGACAGGAAGGCCCACCTGGATCCCAGGGCCCAGGCGGGCCTCTGTCGGTACCAGAGTCTAACGCACCTCGGACTGGACCGATCCCAAGGTGGGAGCCCCAGAACGTTCCAATGTTCGGCACCGACAACACTAGCAGGCTGTTGAAAAAGTCGGAGTTCGTGCGATGACGAGAAACGAACGAATCGGCGGAGGCGGACTCTTGAATCGATCGTGCTTCGCGATGGTCATTGACGAATCAATGTTGCTCGCTGGCGTCCCTCAAAAACCTATTTCAACATCCTGCTAGAGCAGATTCCCGTTAATCGCAGCCATAGCCTGCATGAGCGAAGAAGTTTGCGCAGTGTTCTGGCTTGAAGGTTTGCAGAGCGTGAGCCGCTGCGTTTTCGAGGGCCTCGATGGTTCGTGCGGCGGCTTTTCGAACGTAGGCCTTTAGCTTGGCGAAGGCATTCTCGATGGGATTGAGATCGGGACTGTAGGGCGGCAGGTAGAGCAGCGTTGCCCCGCAGGCTTCGATAACCTCTCTGACGCAGCGACCTTGTGGGCGGCCAGATTGTCCATGATGACAAGGTGACCTGGCCGCAAAGACGGCGCGAGCATCTGCTCGCACCAAGCCTGGAAGATGTCACCGTCCATCGGCCCGTCGAGCACCATCGGGGCGATGAAGCCGCCCAGCGTCAGTCCGCCGACGAAGGTCACGGTCTTCCAGTGTCCATGCGGAATGGCGGCGTGGCAGCGTTTATCTTTGGGTGCCCAACCGCGCAGGCGTGCCATCTTGGTCGATAGCCCACTTTCGTCGATGAAGATCAGGTTGCGAGGATCAAACTCGGGCTGGTCATCGAACCATTGCTCGCGGGCGGCCTTTACGTCGGGACGGTCCTGCTCGCTGGCATGCGCTGTCTTTTTTATGCGTCTGGCCGTGACGGTCGAGGAACTTCCAGACCGCGGTTCCGACAACCCTCACGTCACGCTCCGCGGCAAGCCGCTCGACCATCTCGGCGAGCGTCAGGTCGGGCGTCTGCCTCAGCGTGCCCAGGATGAAGTCCGCGTGCGGGTCGAGCACCGAACCCTTCGGCTTGCCCTGCTTGGCCGGCCGAACGTCGCCTTGAGAGCGCTTCAGCCGGCCCCAAGGGCCCGCCGTCGCCTTGCCGATCGAAAACCGCTTTGCCGCCTGATCCGTCGACAGCCCGCCCTCCAGCGCGGCGACCACACGCTCCCGCAGATCCAGGCTGTATGGCTTACCCATCGATCCCTCCCAATATTCTGTCGAGGAATCGAATCACGCTTCCCATCGCTTGGAATCCCTCACGACTCTCTTTTCCGGGAAAACGCTCTAGTCGACTGCCGCTTATTGAAGTCGCACGCGATCGATGAATTGATCGATTTGATCGTTAGTCAGGTTCTTCCCAGAAGGTGCGCACATTATGCCGCCCATCATCCATTCATAGCCGCCACGCTGCGGTCCACCCAGGCGTCGAAAGCCTGCACAACTTTGGCCGTGCTTTTCGTCCCGGAAGGTTAAGTAGTCTGCGCCGTGATAGCGAGCAAGCGGCGAGAACTGCGAAGCGAACTGTCCGTGCTCATACATCCATTTCACGAATCCAACGGTGGTGTCATCGACAGTGAGGTAGGAAAATGCGTTCTGGGCATCCCAGAGAAAAATGTGGAAGTAGCCATCCGACGACGTTCCGAACACTGCCCATTGACGAAAAACACCGATGTTTCCTTCAGTCGTGACAACGTTTGTGCTTCTGCATTTCAATCCCTGCCATGCGACGATGCGCGATTGCCGGCAATCTATGTCTACCCAAGTGTAGGTCTTGCTCTGAGCCGACGCGAGCCCAACCCCAGCCAGGTAGGCCATCACGAAAGTCAACATGGCTTTAGCTCGCATAGGCGCGCTCCTTCTAGTTTCAGCGGCCGATGGGTTGTTAGATGAGCGGACGCCATCACCGCTGTCCTGTGTGAAGAATGGGACATGAATGCGCCGCCGCCTGGTCAGCCCGCACGCGGTGCTCTTCGTGCGACCACCCGGCGCGCCGCTCGTCACCCGCCAGAGCTACACCGCGTCGCGCGACGCGGCGAGCGGGCGTTCCTCGATTGCGACAACTGCAGCCCGCCGCTCACCATCGAGGCCGACTCCCACCGGTGGCCGTGGACGCGCTTCCTGAATTATCCGCTCAGCGAGCGGTGCGCTTGCCCGAGCTGCGGGCCGGATCGCGGTCATGCATCTGTCAGGCGGCCCCGGAACTCCGGGGGCCGATCGGTTTCTGGATCGCGGAAAGTACGGGCAGTGACCGGCCGGCGCTCCTAGCCGCAGCGCCTTATCGACACAATTCGAGCGGAAGTCCCACCGTGTACGCCCTGGTCAGGCAATCCGCCGTGCTCCGGTAGCGCTTGGCGTTGAAGTAGATAGCCTGGATCACATAGTGCGATCGGGGACACGGCCTGCCCAGGCTCAGTTCACGCTGGCACTCGAGAGACTCCTGCCGAGCAGTCTGAGGAAATCCCTGGCCGGCAGCGGAAGTTGCTGCAGCGGCATTATCCGCGCCCGGCGCGAGCCCACCTGGCGCAGACCCAGCGCCGCCATATTGCGTAACTGCCGGTGCGGCAATGCCGGCGCTGGACACGCTCCCGCCAACAGTACCAGCACCTCCCGCGGCGCTACCTGCTCCGCCCGCGCTTGCAGACCCTGCACCTCCTGCGCCTGCGCCTCCGGCGCTCGCTCCACCCCCTGTTCCTGCGCCGCCTCCGGCGCTAGCGCCGCCCGCGCCCACACCTCCTGATCCAGCTCCGGCGCTCGCGCCGGCGCCCGCGGACGCGCCTCCGGCGCCGGCTCCTGCACCAGCCCCTGCTGCTGCACCGCCAGCACTCACTCCAGCACTCACTCCGGCGCCAGCACCTCCGGCGCTGGCTCCTACACCAGCCCCTGCGCCTGCTGCTGCACCGCCAGCACTCACTCCAGCACTCGCTCCGGCGCCAGCACCTCCGGCGCCGGCTCCCACGCCGGCCGACACGCCTGCTGCTGCACCGCCAGCACTCACTCCAGCGCCAGCACCTCCGGCGCCGGCTCCCACGCCGGCCGACACGCCTGCTGCTGTACCGCCAGCACTAGCTCCTGCACTCGCTCCAGCGCCTGCACCTCCGGCGCCGCCCCCACTTCGGCACTCCCACAAGCCTCCTGCATCGCCAACTGAAGCTGATAACGCCACCGGCCCTCCGGTAGCCTCGATCCGCGTTTGGGCGAACACGCTCGCAGCCAGCATTGAGAGCGCGAGAACTGGCGTTGCCAACGTCGCCACCGAATAGAGACGTAAAGACATCGATCACCCATCCCAAGGACATTCCCTCGAAGAAGTGAAGTGTAGTTGTGGCTTCCACAACAAGCCGTAGACTCTTTGTGTCATTGGGGCGCTTGCGGGCTTGTGCCGCGGACCGCTCCGCCGTCCTGCGGCGGCGCTACAGAAGTGCGACCCGCTCTATCAGGCCGGTTGCTCTTCACATTGCCGACCTCCGCGCCGAGCATTCGGCGCTCGGGCATCGGATCTCCTGCAGCGGGCAGCGTTCAACCCCGGCAATCAATCTCTGTCGGTCGAGGCATCCCGGAACGCGGCGACTGCGGCGCGGCTCATGTCGGCATTTCAGGGATACCTTGCTCTTGACCGAGTTCGCCGCGGTGGCCGCCAGACAGTCCGCGTTGTGCACGTCCACCAGCAGGTAGCAGTCGGAAAAAGGCGCCAAGGCGGTTGTGGCTGGCACGGTCAAGGCCCGGGGGCGCAAGGCCAAGCGAGGGCCTTCAAATGACCAGCGGATCCCATGCGCCTTCGCTTGTTGGCGGGCCTCGAATGAGCCGCGCACGACTTGGTGCCCTAGCAGATCCGGACCTCGACACATTTTTAACACCGAGTCGCGCATCAAGAACCGGCCATGATGGCCCAATGGAGCCAGTAAACGGGGAAACTTCGCCCAGCAGGCGCGGGATGCACGGTGCGTTGGCCAATAAGCGGGCCGCAGACTCCCGCGCCCGTGCTTTGGTCTCGATCATTCGGGAGCTTGGGGCGGCTGGCTTCGTTTCACGCCGGGCGCTGGCGGACGAATTGAATCGAAGGGGAATACCGACCGCCCGTGGCGGCTACTGGCATTACACCACTGTAGCGCGGATGCTGACGCGCCTGGGCCTGAAGATGCACGGCAACCCCATGGTCAACAATGGATGGGCACACAAGCGGGCTGCAGATGCGCGAGCCAAGGCGTTGGCTCCGACAATTCGCGCACTACAGAGAAAGGGCCTCGTCTCGCTTAAGTCCATCGCGCGCGAGTTGGACGAGCAAGGGATACCAGCGGCACGGGGCGGCAAATGGCATCTAACCAGCGTTACCCGGCTGGTGGAGCGCCTGGCGCTGAGCCGAAGGTCACGGTCAAGCAGCAGACATCGACGCTAGGGCCGTCAAAGACTATCGAGGGAACGCTCCAACTTGGAGGTATGCATGTCTGCCGAACCATCGACACTCGGCTCCCTGCGACGCTGAGGCCTGCTTTTCTCGATGTTTGCCTTAGCCGCGTGTGACAGCGACTCTACGCCGATCGTCCCGATGGCAGCGGCGGGCAGCGGTAGCCCAAGTGCAGGCGAGGCGGTCTCCGGCCGCGATAGCAACAAGCTTGGCCCGAACGACCGCCTCAGAATAACTGTCTCCGGACAACCGACCCTCAGTGGCGAGTATACTCTAGATGGCAATGGCGTCCTTGCTTTCCCCTTGATCGGCAACGTCCCGGCCAACGGCTCGACAACCTCCGAGTTGCAACAGAAGATTGCTGCCAAACTCAACCCTGACTACTTGATCAATCCCAGTGTCAGCGCCGAAATCGTCACCCGGCGCCCGTAGGGTCAAAAAACTGAAATGCCGAGAAGCCAGTGCTTGTCGACCATTTCCATGCCGAGCGGAATCACCAGAGGAAGGGCAACATCCTCCTGTTCCCTCGGGATGCGGACCGGCCACCGCGAGGGACCTGTACGGTGCCGAGAGCGAGTGGGCGGGCTACTGCGCTATTATGAGCGAGGGGCAGCCTGATGGCGTGACGGCCGTTTCAGTTTATTGGTCTTACAGGAATGCCTCGGCCGGGCGATGACCGGCCTCTGTCGACCTATTTACTCGCGCTCTCCGTTCGCAAGTTCCTCGAGCGCTTCCCGGGTCAACTCGCTCATGCAGTTTGCAAGTCCGCGACGGTGACCCCTTCGGCTTTTTTCAGATCATTTAGCGCGTCCAGGACTTGTTCAGCCGTGTCGCGTCTGACGTCGGTTCTCCTGGGACTTGGATCATGAATCGTGTCTTTGGCTGCATATCTGTCCCCTATGTCGTGGCCACTCTACGCTTAGGACGGGCGGCGCCCTAGTCGAGTTTGCCAGCGCATTACGCACCGCCACTCCGAGGGGCCTGTTCATTGCCTCGACCGATTGGGTGGGCTCCTGTTGCTATTATTATCGAGGCGGCTTGATGGCGCGCCGGCCGTTTCAGCTTTTTGACTCTACGGGGTCTGCTCGCCTGCTCCCCTCCGGCAGTCCACAGCGTGATACTCGCGCCCAAAGGAGAGATGGCAGCGCGTGGTAGACTGAAGCGTTAACGGTTCAGCGCCGGTGTCCGAGGCCGATACCAAGCTTCAGCGCCTGCTGGCGCAGTGCACCAACTGTCCGCTTCATCTGCTTTGAGATCTTCGCAATCGGTGTTCTTGCCTTTGAATGCTTCCGCAGCTCAGCGTGCATCTCTCTCGTCCAAGCCGCGCCACGCGGCCTAGTCTTTTTCTTCGTTGTTTTAGCCATCTGTGCCTCTCAAATTTGCGTCGGTTTCTATCACGCATTGCGCGGTCAATGCTAACGTTACAAACACCAGGGCCTGCTATCCTGGCTGTATGGTTGGCACGGAGCTCGCGACGTTTGCAACAGAGGTGAATGGCTGAGCCTCGATCGGCTCAACGTTCCTCTTCCAACTTTTCAATATCTGCCCTTGTCGAGCAGCGCGGCCCGTGAATGGTGCTTCGCGCTCGGGCATCATCACTCGGTTTTGCCGGCAAGAAAATCATTACCTCTCGCCGATTGTGGAACAGGTAGAGCCTGTTGGCGACGGAGTCGCGGACGGTGCACTTAAAGCTTAGCGTCCGAATAGCCTTCATGTTCTCGGAGAACCCGTCGATCTGGTCGTGGCCGAGCGTGGCTCTATGTTGGTACTGAATGCACGCTACACTGAGCGGCTAAGCGCCCCGTCGCGGTCTGCTTTGCTGGCAAGGACGACCTTCAGGCGTTGATAGTAAGCGCCGGCTGGGCGTGGGCCTACACCGCCTTCAGCGATCAGTGTGTCGACGCCGAGAGACGGATGGCAGCGCGCGGCGTCGGCGTTCACGCGCATCGCTGCCAGCCACCATGGGAGTGGCGGGCGCTAAAACGGGCTGAGCGATAGTTCGCTAGTCTTCGTGCGCGACATCGAATGCGGTGGATCTCCTGGGTGTCAACAATCTGACCCCCGCTGCGTGATAAGGCCCGTGTCACAATATTCGCTCGTGCAATCTGCGGATTTCCGCCGGTACGGTCAGTCAAGCCACTCGCTGCGCATGTCCCGATTCAGTAACGATTGGTCAGGCCCCGCATAGATTACCCTCTGTGCGGGGCCCCGAATTAGTGGCCTGGTTCCTACCTGCGCGGAACCCAAGTCTGACTGGTCAGTGAGGATCGATGTTGCGCTACGTTACCCGCCCCGGCACCACAACTGAATTGGTCGTGCTACAGGTCATCTTGGCGGCCATCTGGTTGGCCACGTCCACTTCCATTGGTTCAAATAGGTGCGCCTTTGGTCAGATGCGCCAGAACTGCAGGCAAAAAGTTGATTCGTCACTGACCCTCGATCGGCTCCAGCTTTCTCGCCATGGTTGGACTCTGGCCCTACCGCTCCCATATCTTCCGCGCGCTCTCCAAGACCTATGAGCAGATGTGGCTGCGCTGCGATGTCTGCCGCCGCTACGCCGCCTGCCTCGTGAATGGCGCCTCCCGTACGGGCTTACCACGGCACACTCGGCCTCTCTCCCAGTATGTTTTAAAACGGTCACACCTTGCCGGGTGTCACTTGCAGCAGACTGCTGCTTTGCTGTGGGGGGCCTCATGCATAAAGCCGACATGGACAGCTTGGCAGGCCGTATCGCTAGCATGCGGTTTGCCGTCGTACTGCTGGCTGAGGTGATGGAAGTCCAGGGACTGGCAACGCGTACTGAGATCCGCGACATGCTGGGTACGGCCGCGACCAAGCCCACGCGGGCCGCGACGGTAGCCAAGGCGCTGTCCGCCATCAGCCAGAGAGTCGAACAGCTGGAAAAAAGAGCGACCAAAGAACGGTGGCCAGCGCTTCAGATAGTGAAACCCTAGCTTGCACTCGCGCCGCTGGCCGCGATGCAGGCATCATGTTAAGCAGATTCGCGTGGGGCCAATGAATTAGCCTTGGTACATGCTCCACCGCTGCCCTTTACCACCTTCGGCGAAATTGCAGCGTTCGGCCTCGAGGTGCACGTCTCTTGCTCGCGCTGACATAACCCGCGCCGCATCATGCTCGACGACGGCCGCTTCTGGCCCGAGCTGGACGAAGCGGACAAGTCGAACGAGCATGACCAGTACCTCAACCGCCGCTATGGGCGGGCCGCGGCCTACGAAGTCCTCGACGGGCTTCTTACTACGGCTATTCAGAAGCATCAGCAGGTCGAGGAACAACTAGCCTCTTTCCTGAAAAGCTCCCCAACGCTGGGGCGCCATCTTGCGTGCTGGCAGGCAGAGGATGCCAATACCGGCCTCCCACAGCCCAACTCGCCCCGGTCTCAGTGCCGGAGTTTTTCTTTTCAGCTCGGCCTCATCACGGCTCTCGTTTGAGCATCAGCGTGGATGCTGCTGCAACAGCAGCACCAGATCTGCAGGCAATTCGCCACGCACTAATTTGATCTGAATACCTAGTAGCAACGTTACGCTCGGGAAATTTGAAATTTCACCAGATAGCGCCATCGAAAGCGCTTCGGCAAATGGCACTCGGCGCTGCACCAATCGCTCTTCCGGCTCAGGATGTGGGGCGCCGGAATGAAGGCCCCACGCTACAAAACATTGCGCGCATCCATCGGTTGAGCCGGGCGATAGGCTAGCGTCGAATAAACGGAGCCAATGGTCAGCGCGATAGCCGGTTTCCTCACTTAGCTCGTTTTTAGCTGCTTCGCTCGGCTCCCGGTCCGGCGCGCAGCCTCCGCCCGGAACTTCCCAGGTGAATCGGTCTAGCACATAGCGGTATTGGCCAATCAGTGTTGTGCAGCCCTCGTCATCGATAGGTACGATGATAACGCCGAACGATTTCATTCTGACGCTGTTGTACGTGCGAGGAAGGTTGGTGCCGAACTGAACGGTGTCGCTTCGGACTGAAAAATATGAACAGGTAAACGTCTCTTCTTTCCGAAGGACAGTCCAAGGATTGGGGCGGTTTGGTGGCTGCATGCAGGCTTCTCCCCCGGCGCTTCAGAAGCAGAGAGACGAGGTGCTGAAGATCAACTAAAAATGTGGGCTAAACAACGCCGGCCCGCGCCGACGAGGTGATCGAGTAAGCGGAAATGACAGCCTAGCGGCCAAAGCTTGGCGAGTTTACGAATCTCACTCCCACCACCGCGGGGCGCTGAGAAGCAGCCTACGGGACCATCGACGGCTGGGGGCGCAAGGGCGCGCCGTCCTAGGAACCCAGTTGCAAATGGGCCAATCCGGTTGCGCCGTCGAATTGATCGATGGCCTGCGAGTCTGCCCGTGGGCCATTTTCTGAAATGGTTTTAGTGCGCCGACCGCTGGGCTCCATCAGCGCAGGCGCCGAGGCACCTTATCCCTCGGCCTTCATGATCCGGCCGAGCTGTCCGCGGAGTTGCTCGACAGTCACGCCAGCGTTGGTGCTGAGGTCGTTGGCGGCATGCTCGGGAATAGGCAGCGCCCTTTCGGCTTTGTCCTCAAGGAAGGCCGGTACGCGGAAGGTGAGGACGCGAATTGTCAAACCCACCACCACCGGTACACCTGCTAGAGGACCTGGCGTACGGCCAGCCGCCGTCACTCGCATCAAAGCCCTAAAGTCCACCGGGCGCGTCAGCGTCTTCGAGACCACGGTCACAGCTATTCCACACAGGCTGATCGGATGATGGTTTACGCAGGGGAAACGAACCGAGCGAGACTCGGAATGCCACGCCTGCGTGAGCGGTACACCCTTTGCCGGCAACAAGCCATCACCACTGGCGTTGCCCATATACAAGGTCATTAGAGGGGTCAGCTGAGATGCGTACGGCGATGGAACTGCGCGAGGTTGCCCGGTTTAGGCGTGAGAAGGCGCGACGGTGGGCGGATGCAGCGGCGAGCATGGGCCTCCCCGAGGATCGAGCCCGGTTGATAGGCTATGCCAAGTTTCTTGAGGAAGACGCGGTCAAGCTTGAGGAGCAGGCCGGCGGACGACAGGAGCATTAGATGAGCAGCAGGAAGCCGCAGATCTACGTGTCGAAGAGAGAACGAGGAGAGCGTCGCTCGACGTTATGGAGTTCGCGGAATACGCTAGCGCAGTCGGCGTAGATCCGGTGCGATTCCTGCGGCAGGCGCTCTGGCGACAACTGCGCCGTCCTCATGCTCCTCCGGCAGCACGCCGGACAGTAGTCGCGAGTTGGCTGTGCCGACCAACAATTTGCGCGAAAGCTCGCTCATCTGAACCGTCTACCTTCTTGGGCATGCTTGATTTGAATTTCGAGCTGCTCCCCGGTCAGCCGCTCAAGCCGGTTGAGCCAGTAGGCATAGAAGTCCGCCAACTCGCTCTTGTCGCCGTCGATCAATGTATCCGCCTCGATCGACAGGATGTCCAAGTGGGAAAGCCCAATGCCCATCGCCATTACCTTGTGCGGGATATTGAGCGCAGTACGGCGGGCGCGCAGGTCCTTGGGATTGGGAGGCGGCATCGGTCTTCTAAGCCTGCGGCGCCCGAACCGATCTAGGACGCAGCCCTTTTTGCGGCTTACCGAGGCGTCGCCAATTGCGTCGTGACTCTGCCCTATGCATTGAATGCCCCCCCATCACAAATATTTGCACGATCAGTGGGGCATGTTCAACGATATCCGGCGAAGACCTTCAATCGGGTATCCGGCTTTCCGGGCTTGGGAAAAAAGGCCCCGAACAAAACCTATGCGTATGACTATCCCATCCTAGTTCAACAGGCACATCCCGGCGGCTGCGCGCCACCATGGTCCGACTCGGCATGGCGTGGGCGTTCGTCGATGCAGCCGCGCGACTACCGCGACTATGTCGAACTCGAGGAGCGGCAAGGGTCGCTGGCTCCGGTGTGCGTATCGCCTACGTCGATGGCCTGATGATCGATGGTTGGGAGCCGAGGGCCGTCCTGATCTTAGGCCGCCTTCTGCGCGAATTGCAGGGACTTCTGACGGGGAAGCGCAGGACATTCCGGCTCGGGCGGTGACATTATTGGGATCACGATGTCTGCACCTTGTTTGATCCACCAGCTTGGGCTGTTGTGGGGAGCTTGGCTGCCTCAATTGGAAGTCGGGTAGCCGTCTGCAAATCCATCTGCCCGGGCCGGACGATCACGTCGCGGCCGTGCCGCAGGTCGAGGAAAATTGATGGAACCCGCTTTCCCACCACTGCATGGTCAGGCCGCACTGGTTACCGGGGCGGGCCGCGGAATCGGACGGGCGATCGCCCAGCGGCTGGCAGACTTGGGCGCGACAGTGCTGTGCGTATCGCGCACCCAGTCGGAGCTGGACGAAACCGTGAGATTGGCCGGCCTGCGCGCTTTTGCCCTCGCCCTGGACGTTTCGGCACCGGATGCCGCTGACAGGATGCTCACGGGCTTGCAGGCCAGCGCTGGCAAACTCGACATCCTCGTCCACTGTGCTGGCATCATGCAAGCCGGGACCATGGAGCAGTTGGATCTGGCTAACTTCGATCGGGCGTTCGCGATCAACGTGCGGGCGCCCTATGCGCTTACCCGGGCGGCGATGGTCTCGCTGAAGTGCAGTCGGGGCCAGATCCTGTTCGTGAACTCCAGCATCCTCCGCGCCTCGAATACAGCCGGCCGGGGCGTGCACGCGGCAGCTCAGGCCGCCTTGAAGGCGATCGCGGACAGCTTGCGCGATGAGATCAATGCCTCCGGCGTTCGCGTGCTCTCGATCATGCCGGGCCGGACCGCAACGCCGCGGGAGGAGCAGCGCTGCGCCGCCGAGGGGCGTCCTTACCGTCCGGACCGGCTGCTGCAGCCGGAGGATGTCGCGGAGGTTGCATGCAATGCTCTCTTGCTGCCGCGCACCGCTGAGCAGACTGACCTCTTTGTGCGTCCGATGCAAAAGCCAACTCTGGCGGCGCCGAGCAGCGGCATGGACCGGAAACTGTTTGAGCACTAGGAGGCGATTCCGATAGGAGGAGACGCGGTGACAATCGACGCAGCCGCAGGTCTGGAATGGGTCATGAGCCGACATGACAGCGCGTCGGCATCACGTCCGCTTTACCCCTGAGAGCGGACATCTCATCGCGTCAAGGAAATGTCGGCTTTGTGCCAGACGCGGACATGGAAGAATCTCGCCGAGCCCATTGTTGCCGAGTCGGTCAGGCGTCGTCGCCCTACGCCGGCATTCTGTGCCTCGGGATCAATGGAGATCGGCCCTCCACCGGCGATCCGTGACCGAAGATCGACAAAATTGCTGCCGATCAGCTTGCCGTCTGCCTGCGCCGCCACACCGTAGTGGGAGGGTTCGGCGATTAGGCGCTCGATGGCCGCGCCAGCGCCAATGGAAGGGACGTCTTTCTGAAAGTTGTGTCGCTCGGACAGCACTTCGAATGCCAAGCATGCCGGCCAATGCCGCCATCCCGTGCGGCACCGGACAGCTGAAAGCTAACCGCATTTTTGTCACACCCCAAAGACTTGGGAAGGCCAATGATCGAGGCCACGTTCTTTGAGAAAACGCCAAAGTGATGATCGCATGAACCTCCCAAAGTGAAATGCCTCGAAAAATAATAGAGCAGTCGCTGCGCGCCGCGTTCATCGCCTGTCTCATAGTTGCCGCCATTCTTGCGTTGCTGCCAGCGGACCTCATGAGGCGAACTGCGCTCGGCGGCCATGCTGAACACGTTATCGCCTATCTGGGCACAGCAATATTGATGGGACTGGCGTTTCCAAGGGGGCCGCGGCTTACCGTGCAGTGTGTACTGCTGACTATGTATGCATCGGCTCTCGAGGCAGGACAGGTGTATTCGCCTGGTCGTCACGCCTCGTTTCAAGATTTAGCGTTTAGTGCCGCCGGCATCGTCATTGGTGGAGTATTGCTGGGGATTGCTCGAGCCCGGATGTCCAGTGGGCTGGGCCGCGAAAAGCCGACCGCCTGAGGCGTTGGCTATATCAACCATCCGCTGGACGATCACGCAGCCAACGAAATTCGAGAGGGTCATCAACCTCGAGGACGCTTGGACTCGCGATCCCGCCGTCAATCCTCATCCGCGCGGACGAGGTGATCGAGTAGGCCGTTCGCCATGTCTACTTTGGGTCACTTCCAGACATCGTCGCGCCATCAATTGACGTCGGCCTTAGCCCCAACAGCGGACATCTTCTTCCGCACGCAGGCGATGTCCGATTGGGGCGCGGTGACGCAAGTTCTACACGACGCTGTCAAGAAGATTGGCATTCCACTTCATTGCGGTTGTGGGCGATATTGTCGGCAATGCGAACGGCATCTTTGGAGATTGCCCGAATCAATCCGGTTACGGGATTTTTGAATCCGACAAAATGAATTGAAGCCGCTCTAACGTCCTGGCTCGCTCCTTGGTTGAAAGTCTTACGGTCTCCGGCTTCGAGGAACGTCGGATGAGTAGGACGAAATCCCGTAGCAAAGATGATCGCGTCGAATTTGCCTTGGCTTCCGCCGTTGAATACGACGCCGTCTTCGGTGGCCGCAGATATTCCTGGCGCGATTTCAATCGCTCCTTCGGAAATCTTTTGGATCGTGCCGACATCAAGCACTGGAATTTTTCCGGACTTGGCTATCTGCTGCAAAATGCCTTCCT
>Ga0137412_10000926_pt1 | contig 14843 bp, 18 predicted proteins | sample CZODoug2_1_16fun_FD_122160 | JGI IMG/M metagenome (GOLD analysis project Ga0137412, IMG submission 122160) | Vadose zone soil fungal communities from Angelo Coast Range Reserve, California, USA - CZODoug2_1_16fungal (Hybrid Assembly) | ecosystem: Environmental > Terrestrial > Soil > Vadose zone...
CGCCGGGCGTGGGGTTTGGGCAGAAGCCGCCTGTCTATTTGCGGCCGGGAAATGTGATGAGGCTGGGAATTGGCGGACTCGGCGAGCAGCGACAAGAAGTTGTGGCGTGGAGTTAGGAATCCTTTAGCGAAAAAACGCGCGTCATGCGGAGCCATTTTTCGCCGGGCTTTGCCGAGCGCAACGGCTGCTGAAAATTTCCCATCAGCGTTTCCCATTTTTGGACGATCTCGCTTTTGAGGTCGGCGGCCTGCTTCGCTTCGAATGTAAAACTTTCCGTCACGTCGATAATCATGAAGAGGCGATTTTCGATGCGGTAGATTTCCATGTCGTTGATTCCAGCGTCGCGGAGAGATTGCAGGATTTCCGGCCAGACGGCGCGATGGTAACGGTCGTATTCGGCGATGACGGCCGGATCGTCTTTCAAGTCGAGCGCGAGACAGTGCCTGCGAAGCATTTGATTCCTCCTGATTAAACCTACGCTGCCGGCGCCGGAGCGCCGACACGAGCCGCGACTGCAGGCTTATAACCGCGCAGCGCGAAATAAAACACGACGAGATGACAGAGCAGTGGAACGATGAAAGCGATTTGAATGTTCGAGGCGTCGGAGATGCGGCCCATCGCGCTCGGGAATATGGCGCCGCCGATGATAGCCATGACCAGAAGGGAGGAGCCGACCTTTGTGAGGTCCCCGAGGCCTTCAATGCCCAGAGCAAAAATCGTCGGAAACATGATGGAGTGGAAAAATCCGATGAGTACGATGGCCCAGACGGCAATATGGCCGGTCGTGAAAATTACGAGCAGAAGGCAGACGACGGAAGAAAATCCAAAAAGAGCTAGCAACCGAGGAGCGGGAAAGATTTTCATGATGGCGGAGCCGGAAAAACGGCCGAGCATGAAACCGACAAGATGCGCTTGTAGATAGTGAGCGGCGGATTTTTCGGAAAGACCGGGCAGCGTGTGTTCGGCGAACCGAATGATGAAGCTGGCGACGCCGACTTGCGCGCCGACATAGCAGAATTGTGCGAGGACGCCGAGCGAAAGGTGGCGAACGCGGAGGACATCGAAGACCGTCGCATGGGATTTTGTTGGAGCCCCGGATGGTTCCGCATCGCGCGCTTCGGGGAGCTTTGTGATCCAGATGAGGAGCGCCGCGAGCGCAAAAATCGCCGCGATGACGAGGTAAGGCAGCCGAACAGCGCTGGCTTCGCCAATACGATATGCGGATATCTGTTGAGCTGTCATCGCGGCCAGCTCGGCTGGAGTGTGGCTCGTATCGGTGAGAATAAACGCAGCACCGAGAAACGGCGTGATGACGGCGCCGACGGCGTTAAAGGATTGGGCGAGATTGAGGCGGCGCACGGCGGTTTCCGGCGGGCCGAGGATGGTGATGTAGGGATTGGCCGCAACTTCCAGGAACGATTGGCCGCAAGCCATGAGGAAAAGCGCGCCGAGAAAGAAGTAATAGACACCGGCTTTCGCCGAAGGGATAAAAAGCAAAGCACCGGCGGCACAAAGAAACAGTCCGCCAAGAATTCCGCGCTTGTAGCCGATGCGGCTCATGAGCCAGCCGGCAGGGAGTGCCGCGAGAAAGTAGCCGCCGAAAAATGCTGCTTGAATGAACGACGATTGAAAATCGTTGAGGGCAAATGTTTTTTTGAAGTGTGGGATGAGAATGTCGTTGAGATTGACGCCGAGCGCCCACAGAAAAAAAAGGCTGGTGATCAGGAGAAATGGAATTGTATAGCGGCGGTCGGTGAGAGGAGTGGCGGGCGTCTGCGTCATCTATTTTTTCTCCGGAGGAGTGTAGGCGCGATCGAGGTGGACGTAGCCGCCGTCGACGAAAATATGCTGGCCGGTGATGTGCGAGGCTTGACTGGAAATCAGAAAGAGAACCATTGAAGCGATCTCTTCGCTGCGCGTCATGCGGCCTCCCAGTGGAATTTTGGAAACGATGGAAGCGAGCTTTTGTTGCTGGTCGGGAAACGTTGCGAGCCATTGCTGGTAGAGGGGCGTCATGACTTCAGCGGGAACGACGGCGTTGACGCGCACCTGGTGCGGAAGAAATTCGACGGCCCATTCGCGTGTGAGGGCGAGAATGGCGCCTTTCGCCGCGACGTAGCCGGAAGTGCCGCCCTGGCCCGTGACGGCCGTCTTGCTTGCGATATTGACGATTGACCCATGAGAAGTCTTGAGCGCGGGGAACGCGAAGTGGGCGAGAGCGTAATAATGCGAAAGATTTTTCTGGAGCGAATGCGCGAATTTTTCCGGTGAGCCTTTTTCAAGGCCAACGCCGTCGTTGACACCGGCGTTGTTTACGAGCGCGTCAATTTTGCCGAAGTTCTCCGCCGCGGACTGAATGGCGCGCTCACATTGGGCGGCGTCGGTGAGTTCGCACTGAAATGCACCGTAACGATGACCCGCAGCAGTGAGCTTTTCCTCCATTTGGCTAAGGGCCGTGCCGTCGCGATCGAGCATGACCGGTATAGCGGATTCGGCGGCGCAGCCAAGCGAGATGGCTTGGCCGATACCTTTTGCGCCGCCGCTGATGATGACGACTTTCCCGGAAAGATTCAGATTCATGGCGCTACATCCTTGAGGCCGTAAAACTGGGCGGCAACGCTCCCGAAGATCAGGTCGCGGTCGCCTTGTGAAAATTGTTCCGCGTAACCCTCGATCGAATGCTTCACCGCGCGGTACTCCCCTGCGAGCAAACAGACCGGCCAGTCGGAGCCAAACATTAATCGAGAAGGGGTGAAGGCTTCCACAACTAAATCGAGATAAGGGCGCAGGTCGGCGGGCTGCCAGGAACTCCAGCCGGCTTCGGTGATGAGGCCGGAGAGTTTGCAGCAGACGCGGGGAAATTTTGCGAGTTCGCGGATGTGCGTGGCCCACGGTTCGAACTGGCGAGTTTTGATGATGGGCTTGGCGCAATGATCGATCACAAATTTATGATTCGGAAAGTGTGCGACGAGTTCAATGGCGGCCGGAAGCTGGCGTGGATAGAGCAAGAGGTCGTAAGTGAAGCCAGCGTCGCCGATCGCGCCGATGCCGCGCATGACGTCTTCACGCAGTAGATAGCGGTCGTCGGGTTCGTCCTGGACGACGTGGCGAAAGCCGCAGAGTTTTCCGCGCCCCTTGAACGACTGAAGCTGCTCGGCGATCGTTGGAGAAGCGAGATCAACCCAGCCGACGACGCCCGCAATTCGCTCGGACGTGGCTGCAAGATTCAGCAGAAATTCCGTCTCGCGCAAAGAAGCTTCCGCCTGGACTGCGACGGTTCGGTCGACGTGATTTTGCAAGAGGTGCGGAGCCAGGTCAGCGGGAAGAAAATCGCGCTGCAAGAGGGCCATGGCGTCCGTGATCCATGCGTGCCGGCGCGGATCGTACTGCCAGAAATGCTGATGAGCGTCGATGATCATCGAATTCATTCCGGCTCGGCGCCGTAAAGCTTAGCCGTGCAAATTAAAGAAACCGCCATCGAGCGGGTAGTCGACGCCGGTGAGAAAGCTAGCCTGCGCCGAACACAGAAAAAGCGCGAGGTATGCGACTTCGTCCGGCTGGCCCATGCGGCCGATCGGTTGTGAAGCGGAGAGAACTCTGAACATTTCTTCCTCGCGGCCAGGATAGTGTTTTTTCAGATAACCGTCGACGAAGGGCGTGTGCACGCGCGCGGGCGAAATGCAATTGCAACGGATTTTATGTTTGAGATAGTCCCGCGCCACGGAAAATGTCATGGCGATGACCGCGCCTTTGCTCATGGAGTACGCAAAGCGGTCGGCGAGTGCTGCGGACCCGGCGATAGATGCCATATTCAAAATCACGCCGCCGCGGTCTTTCATGGCGGCAACGCCGCTCTGCAAACAATGAAACATGCCCTGTACGTTGACGCGAAAGATGCGTTCGAAATCGGCGGCCGTGGTGGTTTCCACGTTGCCGATGTGCGAAACGCCTGCGTTGTTGACGAGAATGTCGAGCGGGCGCAATGCGCTTACCGCGCGAAACGTTTCGACTACTTGCGGCTGATTGGTGATATCGCACTGCAAGCTGGCCGCTTTTCCGCCGGAGGCAGTGATGGCAGCTGCGGCATCCTGAGCGGCACCGGCATCGATGTCCACGATGAACACTTCCGCCCCGGCGGATGCGAATACACGCGCGATGGCGTTGCCGATTCCGCTAGCCGCGCCGGTGACGAGCGCGGTTTTTCCATCGAGACGAAAAAGATGCGGATTCGGTGGCGGCGCGCTCACAGGGAAACTCCTCGCTTCCAGGGAATGAAATCGTCTTGCCCCAAGGATTCCGCTTTAGTGGCAACGGCGCCGCTCGCGATTTCAATGACGCGATCGAGAATTTGTTCGCCAACTTGTTCGACCGTGGCCGAGCCGCGAATGATGGAGCCGGCATCGAAGTCGATGATGTCGCTCATGCGCTCGAAAAGTTCGGTGTTGGTGGAAATTTTTACGACCGGAGCAATGGGATTGCCGGTGGGCGTGCCGAGGCCCGTGGTGAAGAGCACGACATTGGCGCCGGCGCCGACTTGCGCTGTGACGCACTCCACGTCATTGCCTGGTGTGCACTGCAAGTGCAGGCCGGGCTTCGTCCCGTACTCCGGATAGTCGAGCACCGCGGTAACCGGCGAGGTGCCGCCTTTTTTAGCGGCTCCAGCGGATTTCATCGCGTCGGTAAGCAATCCGTCCTTGATATTTCCCGGCGACGGGTTCATTTCAAAACCGGAGCGAACGGCTTTCGCGCGTGCCGCGTAGTCGCCCATGAGTTGGCTGAAGCGTTGCGCGACGTCATCGGAGACGCAGCGATCGACGAGATTTTGTTCGACGCCGCAAAGCTCGGGAAATTCGGAGAGAATTGTGCGCCCGCCGAGTGTGTTGACGAGATCGGCGAGATGGCCAATCGCCGGATTCGCGGAGATTCCGGAGAAGCCGTCCGAGCCGCCGCATTTAAGGCCGACGGTGAGCGAGGAGAGCGGTGCAGGCGTTCTTGAGAGCTTGTTCGCTTCGACCAGGCCGAGGAACGTTTTTCGGATGCAATCGGAAATCAGCGCGGGCTCCGAAAGGCTTTTCTGCTGCTCGAAAAAGAAGACCGGCTTTTGCAGATTCGGATTTCGCAGCCGCAACTGCTCCTGCAGAATCGGGATTTGCGCGTGCTGGCAGCCGAGGCTGAGAACGGTGGCTCCGGCGACGTTGGGATGATTGATGTATCCGGCGAGGAGGCCGCAGAGATTGTTGGAATCTTCGCGCGTGCCGCCGCAGCCGCCTTCGTGCGTCAGGAATTTGATGCCATCGACGTTCGGGAAAAGCCGCGAAGGTTGCGAGCCGCGGGCTGTTTCCACGAACGGAGTCGCTGCGCCGCCATCAAGCTGGCCCGAGCGATAAAGGCCCGCAAGATCGCGCACAAATTGTTGGTAACTTTGCGGGCGAGCAAAGCCGAGTTCTTCCTCCAGGGCGCGCTTCAGCACGGCGAGATTCCGGTTTTCGCAAAAGACGAGCGGAAGAACGATCCAGTAATTGCGCGTGCCGATCTGGCCGTCGGGGCGGCGATAGCCAAGGAAGGTCCGGGACTTCCAACGGGAGACGTCTGGCGCAGTCCAATCCAGCGATTGATTGCGGCGTTGATAGGACGACGCATCGTGGCGAATGTTTTTTGTCGAAAGGAGCTGGCCACTGAGGATTTTCTGCGAAGCCTTGCCGACGAGCACGCCATACATAATGATGTCGCTGCCCGGTTCAAAATCGATCGCGGCGAATTTGTGTTTTGGCGGAATGCGCTCGGCGATGGTGTAAGCGTTTCCATCACATGCGACTGTTTCTCCCGCTTCTAGAGGAAAGAGCGCGACGATGACGTTGTCGCGCGGGTCGAGCTTCAATGCCTTACGCTGCAATCTCTGATCAGGCTGTTCCATTTGTACGAGTCGTCCCAAAGATAATCAGCACGCAGCTTGCCATAAATGCGTCCGCATGGCTTGCCGAAAATTTTCGACGCAATCGTTCAACATGGCTCAACCGGCCGAAGAAAAGCGCTACCGGATTAACGCGGCGTCCACGTGGGATGGCTGGTGAAAAGCCCGTGGACAAAGCCCATTTCATAAACGATGAGCAAGCCAAAAACGAGGCTCACCACCCCACTCGCCGTGGCGAGGAAGCGGTTCATCCTGGCGAAGCGGTGCCCGGACACCGTGAACGGCACGGCGATCGCGGCCGTTATCAACATCATTCCAGCGACAGTACCGATCCCGAAAACCAGCAGGTACGCGATCGCTAGGGCCGGAACGCGAATCGTGGTGAGTACGAGGAGAGCAATCGCAGCGGACCCAGCGAGGCCGTGAACGACGCCAACCACGAGCGGGCGAAGCATCTGATAAAGTCCGATGCGGCCAAACGTGCGGTCCATCCAGCCGAGGGAAGATGCCGCGTCGCCGTCGCGGGTTTCTGCAACGGGCGAATGAGAATGCCCCCCCTCTCCCTCGTGGGAATGAGAATGATCGTGGCCGCTGGCAAAATTGCGGGCGATCCACTTCATCATGCCGGAAAGATTCAGGATGCCTAGCAGAATCAGCATCAGCCCGACGGAGAGCTCCATCGTGAGGCCGAGACGCGGCGGGATCACGACGCCGAAGAGGATAATGAGCGAACCCACGATAAAAATAGTGATGGTATGGCCGAGGCCCCAGAGGATTCCAATCAGCGCGGAGCTGCGAATGGTGCGTTCGCGGCTGACGATGGTGGTGACGGCAACGACGTGGTCGGCGTCGGTGGCGTGACGCATGCCAAGAAAGAACCCCAGCGCGATAATGGAGAGAAAGGGAATCATGCCGTCTCGCATTGTAAACCAAGCGGATGCAGATTTTGACCGGTGGTTTTTCCCTGAATCTTTTTGAGGAGCGGGGCATCCAATGGGACCGGTAGAGCGTATCTTTAATAGGGGGCTAGAGTCGCTCCCCAGGCCGGCAATAATCGGCCGAGAGGAAGAACATGTTAATCCGGCGAAAGCCCGAACTGACGTATGCGGACGTGACGCCGAAAGATGTGTATTCAAACCGGCGAAAATTCTTGCGCGACCTGGGTATTGCGGGTGCCGCTACGGCGCTTGCCGGTGAAGGAATTTTGTCGCTTGCGTCGCCCAGTCTGACGGCGTACGCGACTTCGAAGTTGAATTTTGTGAAAGGCCCTTTCAGCACGGACGAAAAAGTCACTCCGATCAACGACGTAACGCACTACAACAATTTCTACGAGTTTGGCGCAGAGAAAGACGCCCCTGCGAAAAACGCGCAAAACTTCAAGACGACGCCTTGGACAGTCTCGGTCGAGGGCGACGTCAAGACGCCAAGAAAATTTTCGATGGACGAGATATTAAAGCTCGCACCGCTGGAAGAGCGCATCTACCGGCACCGCTGCGTCGAACGCTGGTCCATCGTCGTACCCTGGATCGGTTATTCGTTGAGCGCGATCCTGAAGCAGTTCGAGCCCACGCCCAAGGCCAAATACATCGCGTTCCAGAGCTATTACGACGCGGGCCAAATGCCTCACTCCAAGTACACCGGCATCGACTATCCATACGTCGAAGGCTTGCGGATGGACGAAGCGATGCATCCGCTTACCCTGCTTTGCGTCGGCATGTACGGTGAAACGCTGCCCAATCAAGATGGCGCGCCGGTGCGCATCGTCGTGCCGTGGAAATACGGCTACAAGAGCATCAAGTCGATCGTGAAGATCAAATTCCAGGAAAAAGAACCGCCGACCACTTGGAACAACGCCGCGCCCAACGAGTACGGATTCTATTCCAACGTGAATCCGGCGGTGGAACACCCGCGCTGGAGCCAGGCCACGGAGCACCGGCTTGGAGATCTCTTCAGCCGCAAGACACTGGCGTTCAATGGCTATGGCGATCAGGTCGCTTCGCTGTATAACGGCATGGACCTGAAGAAGTTCCACTAAGACGGCGGCGAATCTTGCGAAAACTGCTTACCAACAAATGGACAAAAGTTGTGGTGTTTCTTGGGTCGTCCATCCCGTTTGTTTTGTTGAGTTGGGGATTGTTGCGCGGCGACTTGGGAATTAATCCGGTCGAGACGCTGCAGCATACGACGGGCGATTGGACTCTTCGGTTTTTGATTTTCACGCTGGCGATTACGCCATTGCGAAAGACATTCAAACTGCCGGAGCTGATTCGTTATCGGCGGATGTTGGGTCTCTTCGCATTTTTTTACGTAGTGCTGCATTTCCTGACGTACCTGGGACCCGATCAAAGTTTCAATTTTTCCGGTATGTGGGACGACGTGGCTAAACGCAAGTTCGTCACTGTAGGATTTGCGGCGTTTGTTTTGCTGATTCCGTTGGCGGCGACGTCCACCGCCGGAATGATTCGAAGGCTGGGCGGCAAGCGTTGGCAGGCGCTACACCGGCTAATTTACATTTGCGCGATTTTGGGAGTGATTCACTACTACTGGCTGGTAAAGTCTGATGTTCGCAAGCCGCTGTTTTACGGGGCGCTGGTTGGAATTCTTCTGCTCTGGCGGGTCTGGGACAGCTATTTTCGCGGGAAGGGAACAGCTCCCGCGCCGGTAAAAACCGGAGTTTCCGCAACAGTTTAGTGGGTAACGTTGACGGTCGAGGAATCGTCAAACTCGACGCCCCAAAAATGCGGCGACGGCGTTAGAAACTCGATTCCGACGCGCTGGCCGCGGTCACTAGGCTCGCCAAGAAATACCACGCGGCATTCCTGCTCTTCCTGCGTCACGGGATTTTCCACCACCAGCATTTCGCTCTCGTTGATTTCGTGTTTGAGCAAAAGTAAGCCGCCGTGAGCGTTCACGCATACGGTTTCGCACGCCTCGCGAAATTTCTTGCCGTTGTGATCCTTGCCGGATGCCTTCACCGGCAGGCGGCGAAAGACGCGGGTGCTGCGGCGCGGCGATGTAAACGTAGCTTCGACCATGCATCCATTCTCGGAGGGCAGCACGTAAGCGTCAATCGAGAGGCATATTGGATGTATCGGATTCGCAACGGTCGGGCAGTTTGGATGGCGCCGCCTTGTGCCGGTCCAATCTACGTTCTATGATGAAAACAGTTGCGGCGGAAATTTGTTCCAGCTCGCCCTAAAATTTCCCTTCGCCGCAACAATCGTGCCACAAGTTGCGTATAACATTCGGAAAGGGTTTCCTCGTCCCCGATATGAACCTTGCTGAATTCATTGACAGCCGCCAGGAGCAGCATCTCACGGAGTTGAAAGAGTTTTTGCGCATACCGAGTGTGAGCGCAAAAAGCGAACACAAACCAGACATCGAGCGCGCCGCGAAGTGGGTTGCCGACAATTTGCGCACGGCTGGATTCAAGTCGATCGAAATCGTTCCGACGGCGCTGCATCCGCTGGTTTACGCCGAGTCGCTCGAAGCTCCCGGGAAGCCAACGATACTTTTCTACGGGCATTACGACGTGCAGCCAGCCGAGCCGCTCGAATTATGGACGACACCGGCGTTCGAACCGGCGTCGCGAAACGGGAATCTGTTTGGGCGCGGCACCGCGGACGACAAAGGGCAAGTGCACATTCACGTGAAGGCGCTGCAATCGCTGCATGAACTGCACGGAAAATTGCCGGTCAACGTAAAGGTGTTGATCGAAGGCGAAGAAGAAGTCGGCAGCGTCAGCCTGTGGGATTTTGTGCAGAAGAACAAAGAAAAGCTGAAAGCCGATGCGCTGCTCGTTTCCGACACGTCGATGTTGGGCAAAGGCGTTCCATCGATTACCTATGGATTGCGCGGGCTCAACTACTACCAGATTGAATTGACGGGGCCGGAACGGGACCTACACTCCGGAGTCTACGGCGGCGCTGTACCCAACCCGCTGACGATACTCGCGGAACTTTTTGCGAAGCTGCACGACAAAACTTTTCACGTAACCGTGCCCGGTTTTTACGATAAAGTCGCGAAGCTCTCGACGACGGAGCGCAAGGCGCTGAATGCGCTACCCTGGAACAAGAGATCGTTCCAGACGGCGGTTGGTGCGCCGAGCTATTGCGGCGAAAAAGGATTTTCGATTGTGGAACAGCTGTGGACGCGGCCAACGCTCGAATTAAACGGAATATGGGGCGGTTACACAGGCGAAGGTGCGAAGACGGTGATTCCGTCGAAAGCGTATGCGAAATTTTCGACGCGGCTCGTGCCAAATCAGGATCCGAAGAAGATTGCAGCACAAGTGGAAAAGCACATTCGCAAGTTGCTGCCGAAAACGGTGAAGTGCAAATTTGAAGTGCTGAGTACGGGGAAGCCGTGGGCCGCTCCTTATCAGGCGCCGATTTTCAAGAAGGCGCAGACCGCTCTGGAAAAAGGATTCGGAAAGAAAGCCGTCTTCATTCGTGAAGGCGGTTCGATCCCGTTCGTCACGCAGATGTACGACACATTCAAAGTGCCGTGCGTATTGATTGGGTTTGGCTTGCCGGATGAGAATGCGCACGCGCCCGACGAGCATATCTACCTCGAAAACTATTTCAACGGGATCAAGGCGATCGCGCATTTCTACGCGGATCTGGCAACGCTTTAGCGTCGCTCCAAACGAAACAAGAAACAGCCCGCTTCCGTGCTGCGAACTTGAATGTATTTCACGTCTTGATTTGCAAACAGTTCTTCGGCGGCCTTTTCTTCTTGCGACTCCGACGCGCGGACTTCCGCCAGCAATTTTCTGTCCGCCCCGAATGCTTCGAGCGTCAGCAATCTGCCGCGGTAGGTCTCGGGGATTCCGCGGTCGCCGTCATAACGCCCGCATGACTCAGCGTGAATATAGACAGGACCCGGGGACGGCGGAACCGTCTCGCCGTTGGGGAGCCCGTGAAACGCATCCATCGTAAAAAGAATCAGTTCCTCCTGGTTTAGTCGAACAAGATGGAGGCAATGGCGGCAGGGAGCGCGACCCGCGGCGACTTCCCGATGTGCGGGGAAACCGTACTTGGGAGATTTCATCGTGCTTCGGACTAAATCGGCAACTTCCGTTGGAATGGCAACAGCGCGGAAAGAACTCATCACTCACCTCGCATAAGTTTCGTATCGTGCAGGGAAATATTGCCAGACGCCGCAAAGGCGATCTATCCGTGTTGCAGCGTCAAACTTTTTTTGAAGAGCGGCGAAGGAATCGGCGGCGAAAGGCGCCCACCCTGGTCCCTCGACTTCGCTCGGGATAAGAAGGTGGCCTCTACAACGACGCCGAAATAAGCTAAATCCGGGCCATTGCGAGGGAGTGGCAGCGAGAAAGCCATAAATTTGCCAGCCGACCGCAAAAATCGCTGTTTTTGGCTGGAAAATCCACAGTGCCACAAAAAAATCTTCATTTTGGCCCAATTTTCGGGCATTTTAACTTGCGTTCCTTTATCGAGTTGGCTATATTCCCGAGCGGCCCGAGTTTTTTCGCCATGAAAATGGGGTAGACGGAGAAATTCCGCGGCTGGTCCCGGCGGCGCCGGGATGGAAAGAAAATTCAGGAGGATAGGCAAACTAGATGGCAGCTAAGCCACTGAGCAAGACGAAGATTGTTTCGCACATCGCGGAGAAACTCAGCACTCCGAAGAAGCAAGCGGCTCTTTTCTTTGAAGAGTTGCACAAACTGGCGGTGAAAGAAGCCAAGGGCGGAGCAGGCAAGTTCGTGATCCCCGGCATCGGCCGCGTCGTCAAGGCGCACCGCAAGGCGCGCATGGGCCGCAATCCGCAGACTGGGGAAGCGATCAAGATCAAGGCCAAGACCGTGGTACGCCTGCGTCCGGCGAAGGCGTTGAAGGATGCGATCCTGAAGTAGTTTTTTTTTCGTGAAGATTAAGGGCCCCTGCGGCCGGATTCCTCCGGCGAGCGGGGGCTTTTCTCTGTGCGGACGGTCTTTCCCGCAATTGCCGGCCGCCGCGAACCGTCTATAAACAGCGCGACCATTGCTATAACGGCGGAAGACAATTGGACAGAGCTGCGACACGGACAAATATGGGAATATAAACAAAACAAGCAAATTCTCGATTTGGGGAGATCCTTCCAGATGAAAGATGTTTTTGATACTGCGGTGCTGAACGAGGTAAAGGGACGGATGACGCTGCTGAAGCCGAACAGCGAGCGGCAATGGGGCAAGATGAATCCCGCGCAAATGCTGGCACATTGCTCCTTGGCAATGGATATGGCGATGGGGAAGATTCGTCCGCCGCGAATCTGGATTGGGCGGCTCTTAGGACCGTTGGCGAAGAAGTCGTTAATCACGAAAGGGGAGCCAATGAGGCGCAACTCGATGACCGATAAAAGCGTCCTCGTAACGGATGAACGGGACTTCGTCGCCGAGCGGCAACGGCTGGTCGAATCGATTGATCGATTCGCAAAGGGCGGACCTGAGGCGTGCACCAAGCATCCGCATTTCTTTTTTGGGCCGCTAACGCCGACGGAATGGGCATCGTTGATGTATCAGCATCTCGACCATCATCTTCGACAGTTCGGGGTTTAATTCGCGCGAAGTTGTCCGGTTACTCTGAGAATTCAATGCAAGCTACGGAAGGCAAATTTCGTATTTGCAGTGGCGCGGCAATGTTCTTGCTAAGCCCCTCACCATTTAGAGGGTTTTCACGTAAGCGATCACGTCTTTGATTTGCGCTTCTTCCAGCGCTTCCTTAAAGGGCGGCATGAGCGAGTCGCCATTTTCGATCCAAGTTTTCAGGTTCTCGTCGGTAACTTTGTTCCCATTCACGCTGAATGTGCCGCGCTTGTTCAGCCCCTTCAAGCCGGGGCCGATTTTCTTTGCTTCGCTGGCGTCAAAATGACAAATGCTACATTTCTCTTGAAAGACGTCATGCCCGCGCTTGACGGCCGCCGGATCTTTCGCGGCGCCGGCTGCGGATTTCTTCGTCGAATCCGATTTCGGCGCGCTGGACTGCGCAAAAAGTGCGTCGGCACATGCCAGCGATACAATTCCCAGGATAGCAAGAGAGCGGTTCACGTTTTTCCCCCGACGGATGAGATGCCTCACAACACTATTTTGGCTGGATATTCGCGAAATTGCCAGTTTTTGGCCAGACAAAAAGTACAGGTTCCGCTGAGGCACTTCTGGGACTTTTGTACCGTAGGCGGAAGGCAGCTATGGGTGATAAGAATGGGGCATGAATCAGGAGACCATTACTCAGGCGTGGGAAGTCCTGCAAGACGCGTATCAGGCGCAGATGGAAGGCGATTACGAGCGCGCGGTGGAGCTCTATCAATCGTCATTGGACCTGCACCCCACGGCCGAAGCGCATACCTTTTTGGGCTGGACGTATCACTTCCAGGGCAAATTGGAAGACGCGATTGCAGAGTGTAGGCGTGCAATCGAGATTGACCCCGATTTTGGTAATCCTTACAACGACATTGGCGCTTACATGATTGAACTCGGCCATTTTGACGAAGCGATTCCGTGGCTGCAGCAAGCCGTGGATGCCAAGCGCTACGAACCGCGCCATTTTCCGCACTACAACCTGGGCCGCGCCTATCTTGCCAAAGAGATGTACACGGAAGCGATCCGTTGTTTCAAGGCATCGCTGGAAATTGAGCCCCGCTATTCGCTCGCCCGTCAGGCACTGGAATCTTTGCGCCGCTTGGTCAATTAGCCCGCGATTTCCTACGCTGGTGCCTTTTCCGGCTTTACGATCCGGTCGTAAATCCACAACAAAAGAGTGGTCGCGAGGCCCACGCCCACGATCACGAACCATGTCCAACGCGGCCGATTCATCACTTCGCCAAAGTAATTCAGCATCTTGCCGCCAAACCATCCCCCAACGAGTGAGCCGATTCCAAGCGGCACGAAAGCGAATCCCATGTAAGTTCCTTGCTGCCCTTCCGGAGCGAGCCGCGAAACATATTCGTAGTAACGCGGCTGGTGAACGATTTCGCCGATGGCCAGCACTGCAATCGTCGCGACCGCTCCCCACATCGAAGGATGGAACGCCAGGATCAGCCACGAAATGCCTGTTATAAATGTCCCGAGGATGATGGCGCTGAATGCCGGAAGTTTTTTCGTCAGCTGATTCAGCAGGATGGTGCAGGTGATGACGATAATGCTGTCCGTCATCAAGATTCGTTCGACATCAATATCCTTGCCGACGAATTGGTGGAGGTACACCGGCATCACGATCCATTGTTGCCAGAACACAATCCAGTAGCCGGTGAAGATCAGCAGAAAAATCATGAACTTCGGATTGCTCAGCACCGTGGCGAAGTTCCGAAACGTTTGGCCAATCGTAGGCACCGGGCGATCGTCGATGCGTTTTGGCTCTCGGAAAAACGCAAGGACAAAGAAGAACATCGCGAAAACCGCCGCCGCCGCGATTAGAAAAATCTTGCCGGCACCCAGATAGCGTCGCGCGAGAGAACCGGCGAAAGGTCCCAATAACCCGCCAATGTTCACCATCGTGTAGTAAATCGAGTAGCCCAAAGAACGCACTTCTTCTCGCGAAGCGCGCGCGGTCGTTCCTACAACACTCGGCTTCACGAGAGAAATTCCCAGCGCAGGCAGCAGAAGAATGAAACCGACGAACAGCGTCATCGGCATTGCGTTGCGCATCGGCGCAAGCCAAGGCGCGCCGATGGATCCCAGCAAGAAATACGCTCCGGCCAGAAGTAAATACGCAAGAGAGAGCGCTCGACGGAATCCGAGGCGATCGGCGACTGCGCCTCCGAAAATCGCCAGGAACCACACCATGCCGCCGAAAAATCCCGCGAGCGTCCCCGTTTGCACGGTCGGAAAACTCAACGTCTCGTGCAGATAGTTCGCCAGTGATGCGAACGCACCATAGTAGGCAAGGCGCTCGAATATCTCGCTGATGTTCGCAACCCAGAACGGCCGCTCAAA
>Ga0137412_10002395_pt1 | contig 14841 bp, 14 predicted proteins | sample CZODoug2_1_16fun_FD_122160 | JGI IMG/M metagenome (GOLD analysis project Ga0137412, IMG submission 122160) | Vadose zone soil fungal communities from Angelo Coast Range Reserve, California, USA - CZODoug2_1_16fungal (Hybrid Assembly) | ecosystem: Environmental > Terrestrial > Soil > Vadose zone...
ATCAGTCCGCAATTGCTCGAATGGAAAGGCATCGAGGCCACCGAAAAACTGGCCACGAGCGCAAATGCCAAGGTCGTGATTATCGGCAATCCGAAGAATGGCTTGCCACTGGTGCTGGAACCGAAATAAACCAACCAGAGCGTATCCCGTTTACCCCAGGAGCGGCCTGGGATCTCCCGATCGGGTCAACCAAGAACTACGAAGATTTTCGTTGACAATACGAAAACCTTCGTATTAAGCTCCGCGCATGACGAAACAACCTCTCCAAAAGCCAACAGCTTCCGAGCTGGAAATTCTGCGAGTGCTGTGGGAGCGCGGGCCATCCACGGTCCGTGATGTGCACGAAGCGCTGCGCGAGAAGAAGGACCTCGGCTACACCACGGTGCTGAAGCTGCTGCAAATTATGACCGCCAAGGGCACGGTGCGCAGAAACGAAGAGCAACGGGCGCACGTTTATGAAGCATTCCAGCCGGCGACGGAGACGAAGCGGCAACTCGTCGGGGACGTGCTGCAACGGGTGTTTGAGGGCTCGGCAAGCGAATTGATGATCCATGCGCTGGAGGGCCGGCGAACGTCCAAGGAAGAGCTGGGTGAGCTGCGGCGTCTTCTGGACGAATACGAGGGGAGAACCCGATGAGCACCGTAGCGAATTGGATTTCGCCAGAGGTTTTGCGGACTCTGGGCTGGACGTTGCTGCATTTCATCTGGCAGGGCGCGGGGCTGGCGGCGCTGTTTGCGGTGGGAGCAGCAGTTTGCCGAAGCGCCTCGGCACGGTACGCGCTGGCCGTCGGCGCGCTCGTATTGATGCTGGTATCGCCAGTCATCACGTTCACGTGGTTGAGGGCGCAAACAAGTTCGGCCGTTAGGATTGGGGCGGAGGGAGCTATGACGTGGGCGGAAACGTCCACCCAAAAAAACGCGACCGCGCTGTCGGGCTCCCGAGCCCTTCTTGCTGGATCTCGAAGCGAACAACCGATGGGGATGCTGTGGCTGGTGGAAGCTTGGTTTCTCGGCGTTCTTTTGCTGAGCCTGAGAACCGCGGGCGGATTGATTTTGATCGAAAGAATGAGGCGCAAGGAGATTAAGGCGGTGGGAGCGGAGCTGCACGCAAGATGCCTGACGCTGCAAGGGAGAATGGGTGTCGACCGCGTGATCCGGTATTGCGAGTGCCATCGGCTGGATGCGCCGGCGGTGCTGGGATGGTTCCGGCCCGTTGTGTTGCTGCCGGTGAGGGCGCTGACGGGCTTGACCGAAGAACAAATCGAAGCGGTTATCGCGCACGAGCTGGCGCATATCCGCCGGTTCGATTGCTTCGTGAATCTTTTCCAGATTGCCACGGAGACGCTGCTGTTCTACCACCCGGCCGTGTGGTGGGTGAGCCAGCGGGTCCGCGCCGAGCGCGAGCACTGCTGCGACGACGAAGCGATCGCCATTTGCGGCGATGCCGTAAATTACGCGCGGGCGCTCACGCTGATGGAAGAGTGGCGGACGGCTCCCGCGTTGATGATGGCGGCTAACCGCAGCCCGCTTGGAGAGCGGGTAGTGCGGCTGCTCGGATGGAATGGAGCTGCGAGCAGAATTCGAGTGGCGGGACTTGCGGGCAGCTTCGTTTGCCTGGCAGGAGCGCTGCTGGCCGGCAATGCATTCCTGGGAGTCGCGCACGCCGCGTTAGGAGCAAGCGCAGCCCCGAAGCACGAACAAGAAAACGGCAGCGTGATCGTCGTAAGACCCCAACCTGCTCTGGCCAAGGAGCGAACCGCGCAAGCCGCAAAGCCCGCGCCTGCTCCAACAGCTACGCCAAAGCCGCAAGCGAATCCGGCCAACGAGCCTCAAGGTGCGAGCGACAATAAGAAGCAATCTTATATGGACGCGATTGCGGTGGCGGGTATCAAGATCACGGACGTGGACGAACTCATTGCCCTGAAGATTCAGGGCGTCACGCCGGAATATATCAAAGGAATGCACGATCTGGGATTACAACCCAACGCGGACGAACTAATCGGGATGAAGGTGCAAGGCATCACGCCGGAATACGTTCGCGAGATGCGCAAGTTTGATTCCGGCGTCAGCGTTGATGATCTGATTGGAATGAAAGTGCAGGGCATCACGCCGGAATACATTAACGAGCTGCGGAAACACTACTCCAACCTCAGTGTCGAGGATTCCATTGGAATGAAAGTGCAGGGAGTCACACCGGAATATGTCCGCGAATTCCATGACTTGGGGTTGCAACCAAGCGCGGAGGAGCTGATCGGGATGAAGGTGCAGGGCGTAACGCCAAATTACGTAAAGGAAATGCGGGCCATCGGACTGAAGCCCAATACCGACGAATTGATTGGGATGAAGGTGCAAGGCGTAACGCCGGAATACGTGAAATCGATGCAGGCGGCGGGCTTCAAGGACCTGGATTGCGACGAGCTGATCGGCGCGAAAGTACAAGGTGTAACGCCGGAGTTTATTGAAAACGCGCGCAAGCATGGGTTTCAGAATCTGACGCTGGACAAGTTAATCGCGCTGAAGCACGCGGATATTTTCTGAGTTTCGCGAGGAACGCGGAGAGGAGCGAATACCATGAACTTGAAACGAACCATCGGTCTAATCCTGGTGATCGCCGGCGTCATATTGGGTGTCTCGAAGGCTCTCGGCAGCGATACCCAGAGCGGCGACTGGACCATCCGGCGCTCCGACATTCCAGGGAAGGTGGAGTTTTCCTTGATGGACTCCCGCGCCGGGCATCACTTTCACACCAGTTCGGAGTGGCCGGCGACCGATTTTTCGGGACTGGATTTCTCCAAGACGGGACGGCAGGAAGTTCATTTTACGATCGCGCGGGACGCAGGAAAATTCGAATGCGAAGGGTTTCTGCATGATGGCGAAGGCGCCGGGCTCTTTCATTTTGTAGCTGACGCGAAGTATGCACAGGAGATGAAAGCGCTCGGTTTCGGAGGGATCGACGCCGAGAAGCAATGGGCGATGGCCATCCATGATGTGAGCTTGAAATTCGCCAGGGACATCAAAGCGAAAAACTTGCAGGGGCTGGACACGGATAAGCTCATTGCTTTCAAGATTCATGGTGTGACGCCGGAATTCATCGATGCAATTCGCGCCGCGGGTGTGAACGTTTCAGACAGCGACAAATTGATTGCCTTCCGCATTCATGGCGTGTCACCGGAGTTTGTTTCAGGGATTCGCGTCGCGGGGCTGAATGTTGTGGACAACGACAAGCTCATTGCCTTCCGCATTCACGGCGTGACACCGGAAATGGTCCGCAGCCTCAAACAGGCTGGCTACGAGCCTGACGCGGACAAGCTCATCGCCATGAGAATCCACGGTGCGACGCCGGAGTGGGTAGAGGATTTGAAAAAGCAGGGCTATGACCACGTGGATCTCGACAAATTGATCGCCTTCCGGATTCATGGAGTTTCGCCGGATTTTATCGGGCAGCTAAAGAAGCTGGGATACGCGCATCCGGAGCCGGATCAACTGATCGCCATGCGCATCCATGGGGTGACGCCGGACTTCATTAGCAGCCTGCAATCGAGAGGAATGAAGGACCTGAGTATCGACAAGCTGGTCAGCTTGAAGATTCATGGGATTGATTGATTTTTCCGGCCGTTTGCAAACAACACAAAAACTAGCAAACAAAAACTACTGTTTTGGGGGCGTGTTTGCAGCGCCGGACTGAGCGGGTTGCAATTCCGCCAGGCGGGCCTTCAAGCGCTCGAGTTCCTGCTGCTTGTCGGTAACCTGCTGCTTCAGATCGTCGAGCTTGGCCTTTCCCGCGGTATCGTGGGCGTAATCGGTCTGCGAATAGTACCTGTCGTTTTCCAACGATTGTTCGCGCTGAAGCAGATCGAGATCGTCCTGGGCCCGTTTGATTTTGACTTTCAAATCGGCCACTTCCTTCGATTCCTTTTGATCCTTGGCCGCTGGCGCCGGGGAAGAGCCGGCAGCAGTCGAAGCTGGCGACGCAGGCGTGCCGGGTGCCGCCGCAGCGGCGGGTTGCGCCGGGGCTTCTGGCGAACCGGGCATTCTGGGTTGCTCAGCGGTAGCGCTCTGCACATCCCCCTTCTTTACATCCAGAGTTTCGTCGGTGATCACTTTGGGCGCTTTTTCGGTATTTTTCTTCTGGGCCCGCGCTTTCCGGGCGGCTTCCGCAACGGACTGAGAATCCTGGGATTGCGCGAAGGCAGCGGCAGGGAGCAGTGTTACCGACAAAACGGCCGGCAAGGTAAGGCGCAATGTGATGTAACGCGGCATAGTGCTACTCCTCCATGAAGACTCTGAGCTGGGCCAAATTTCAAGATACCGCGGCCAAACTGGAATGACAATCGCAAGTATTGAGCGGATGCGAATGTGCCAACGGAGCAGCCAGGACGAATACGATTTGAATGCGAGTTCTCCAAGCGATGAAGCCAGAGATCCGTCAGCGCCCTGCTTCGGCAGGAGGAACTGACGAAACGTCGCGAAACGAAAAGTGTGTCTGCAGATTTTTCACCGGCTGGCCATTTGTCTCCGCATAAGGATAGATAAAATAATTCAGGGGATCGCCCTTCTGATCGGACGAGAGGCGAATGTCGCGGCCGTAGGTGAAGAAAACGCGATTGGTGTCGTGTGCACCGAAGAAGAAGTCGCGCTTGGCAGGATTCTTCCAGGCCTCGGAAGCGTCCACGGGGACCCATCCGACGCCGTCGAGATAAAATTCCGCCCAGCAATGGTAGCCCGGGATATCGCCTTCCGTCTTGCCTTCGGGCAACGGGAAACCGATTTCAAATCGCGCGGGAATGCCAGACGAGCGCATCATGCCGATGAACAGGGAATGGAAATCGGTGCAATTGCCCCGCTTTGAAGTACACGCCCACACGGCGTCACCGCGGCCCCAGCCTTCGCCAGATTTGTCATAACGCATAGTAGCGAGGACGTAATCGTAGATGTGACGAGCCTTTTGGATCGGTGTGCTGTCACCGCTGGTATGTTCCTTGGCAAGCGCGGCGATGATGCCGTTCAGTGGAACGAGTTTGTCGGGCTCGAGGTAGCGTTGCAGGTTCGGATTGCGAGATGCCGAGGCGGAGGCGTTCTGGAGGGCGGCGGCGTCCAAGGCGACCTTATGTTCGCGGCGCACGGCGGTGAATCGCAGCAACACGTCAAAACCGGTTGCGGATTGCTGCGGCTTAGGCGTGAAGGCCACAAAAGTGTTTCCGTATTCGGCGTCGCGGCCGTGGGAGTAACTCACGGGGCTGTCAATATGCAAGCTTCGAATATCCTGGTAGCCATCGGCTTGCGGCAGGGGAATCCAGAGATGGGTGGGACCGGCGGGCTCCGCGTTGGCGGGAATATGCACCTGATAGGTAAATTCAAATGAGCGCGCCGGAATCGTTCCGCTCGATTCCGTTGCATTTCCGCGATCTGCACGGGAAGCCCCAGCGGCAACAAGTGCGAAAACAAGAATCGAGGCGAGCACGAGACGGAAGCGGGTCATGGAAGAACTCCTGCTTGGAGTGTAGCCCAGATTGGCGCCGCTGCGATTATACTGAATTGAGAAATGAAATACACGGGGACACACCAGGGGGCGGGAGAATTGCGGAACTTTAAGAAGATTTTGTTGCTGGCAGTCGCAATGCTAGCGGCGACGGGCAAAGTCTGCGCTCAAACGCAGGCTACGGGTGGAGAGACGCCATCACCAGTCGTTGTACCGGATACTGGCAAGACGCAGTCCACGGAACAAACTCAGAAACACCGCTTCTGGGACAAGAAGAACGACTTGTTGTTTGCGGGTGTTGGAGCGGCGCGGACGTTTGATTATTTTTCGACCTTGAACCTGCGGAGGCGCGGCGACAATGAAATCTTGCTCACCAATGAGGTCGTGGATAATCACGCTGCGTTTGCGGCAATCGAGGCAGCGGGAACTGGTGTCTCGATTGGAGCATCGTACTTGTTTCATCGCTACGGCCATCACAAACTGGAACGCTGGACCTCCATGGTCCATTTCGGTTTGGCAACCACGGGCGCTGCGCGCAATTACTGCCTGAAAACGGCGCATCCCAAGACCACTCCGTAGCCTTGCGCGAAGGCTACATCACGGAAACGTCGCCCCGTTCCTTCCGTCTAAATCAAAGAGATGAAATGTTGCAGTTCGAATAGCGGTGCGGCATACTCGCGGCCCGTGCCAGCCTTGGCCGGTACCACGCGGGAAATATGGATGCGAAATAGGCGAGGTGCTCCTATGGAACGGTGGGTTGACTCTCACCGGTTCGCGCTGATTCTTTGCGCCAGTTTGTTTTTCGCTGCGGCCTCGCTCGCTTCTGCGGGCCCCGAGGCAGTCGCGCATCCGGAGATATGGGCGGCGCAAGCTACACTGCCACCGCAAGCGAGTACGCCGCAAACTTTGGCGGCAACTTCGAAGACGGCGGAACAGACCAAGACCGAACAATTCACGCTTTCCCATGAGCGCCAGGCGAAGGCGGTGGCGTACTCGCGGGCCGGATACACCCTTTATTTCGTCTCCTATTTTCTTGGCGGACTTTTGCTTTATCTGATGCTGCGGCTGGGCTGGGCGGCAAAGTTTCGTGACATCGCTGAAAATGCAAGCGACAAGAAATGGATTCAAGGACTAGTGTTCGTCCCGCTGCTTTTCCTGACCCTCGATGTCCTGAAACTGCCGGTGCACCTAATCTGGCATTCGCTCTCTTTGCATTATCAGCAATCTGTTCAGGGCTGGGGCTCGTGGTGCTGGGATTGGAGCAAGGGGGAACTTCTCGATATCTCGTTTGGAATTGTTCTGGTCCTGATCCTCTTCGCGGTAATGCGACGAAGTCCGCGGCGCTGGTGGTTGTATTTCTGGTTCCCGGAGGTCTTGATTCTGTTTGGATTGATGGTTATTTCTCCGCTGGTGATCGATCCGTTGTTCAACAAATTCGAGCCCTTGAACAAGGAGCATCCGGACCTGGTTGCCTCCATTGAAAAACTTACAAAACATGCGGGTGTTCCCATTCCACCCGAGCGCATCTTCCTGATGGAAGCGAGCCGGAAAACGAACGCGATTAACGCTTATGTGACGGGGCTGGGAGCCTCGAAGCGCGTGGTGATCTGGGATACCACGATTCAAAAAACTTCGAACGACGAATCTCTTTTCATTGTGGGACATGAGCTCGGACACTATGTCCTGGGACATGTTTGGCAAGGCTTCTTGCTGGGAGCCGCCGGGCTATTGCTGGCGCTCTACCTTCTTTTTCGAGGCTTGCATTGGGCCATGGATCGTTGGGCCAAAGACTGGAAGCTATACGGACAAGAAGATTGGGCTTCGCTTGCGGTATTGCTGTTGCTTTTGCAGGCGGTGTTGTTTGTTTCTTCACCGGTCATCAGCGGCTACAGCCGAATGCAAGAACATGCCGCGGATGTCTACGGATTGGAAGTCATCCACGGGTTGGTCCCAGATTCGGAGGAGGTCGCCGCGCACGCGTTTCAGGTTCTAGGTGAGCTGGATCTGTCGGATCCAAACCCACCGCCGGTTATCACTTTCTGGCTTTACTCGCATCCGCCGCTGGCGGACCGCCTGGTATTCGCGCATAGTTACGATCCGTGGTCAAAAGGGGAGTCGCCGAAGTACCTGAAGTAACCCGAGGTGCTCATCTCAAAGCGGGGTGCGCCCCGATGCGTGCTTGCGGGCGAAAGCGGCTACTTTGCTGCGGTTGCCGCACACGGCCATCGAACACCACCGCCGGCGGCGAGTGCGCGAGTTGTCGTAGAAGAAGAGCCCACAGTGCACATTGGCGCAAAGCCGGAGACGCGCGCGAGCTCCCTCGGCGATAATTTCCGCTCCCGATCGAGCCACGGCGGCGAGCAACCAATCAAGGCCTCCCTCGCGCGCCACGAATTCGATTTTCCAAAGGCCGTCCTGACCGACAAGTTCATCGTGGCCCTCGGTGATGCGCAGGACTTCGTTTACGGGCTCGATCCATTCTCCGGCGGTTCGCTGCCTTCGGAGCATGGCCGTGAACACTTTGCGCAAAGCGGAGCTAAGCCGGCGGGCCTTCGAGAGCAGCGTCTCAGCGGCTTGGGGGTCGGATTGCGGCAGGTTCAGGAGCTGTGCGCCACGCCCAGGGGAGACAATGTCGGTCAAATTCAGGAAGTGAATGAGACGTTCCCAGGATAGTTCCGCGGCCGGAGGCGTCGCGTTGACAAAATCGATAGAGAGTCGTCCGCCAAGCAGCGGGAGAGATGAGGCGATATTGGCCATTGTCGGAGGCTCTCTCAACAGGACAAATGTAAACCATTTCGGAGAGCTTAACCAGTAAAAGCTACCATAACGGTTAAAATAAAGAAGAGTGCGTCATGTTCCGCCGTGTTGCTGTAACCTTGTCCCGGCCATCAAATCAGATATGCGGGCAGGTTAGAATGACTTCTATGAAACAGCTACTGGCAGGCTTGACACTCACTTCGATCACGCTCCTAACGGCTGTGGCTTTGATTCGACCACCGGCACATGCTTTTGTCGGGTCGCCGGAGACGCAGCGCACGCCTGTAATAATTGAACTGTTTACGTCCGAAGGGTGCTCGAGCTGTCCCCCTGCGGATGCGTTGCTGGCGCGGCTGGCCAATGAGCAGCCCGTTGCGAACGTGCAATTGATTGCATTAGAGGAGCATGTCGATTATTGGAACGATTTGGGCTGGACCGACCCTTTTTCCTCGCGAGACTGGACCGAGCGGCAATACGTTTATGCGGGGGCTCTCAAAAACCGGAACCCTTACACGCCGCAAATGGTGGTCGACGGGACGGTGGAGTTTGTGGGCAACCACCCTCCGAAAGCGCGCGAAGCGATTCTAAAAGCCGCAAGCAATGCAAAAATTCCGCTGATGCTGGCGCCAGAGAGCCCAAAGGGCTCGGGTAAAGAAAGTTTTTCTGTGAAGACTGGCAAACTCGAAGGAGCCACAAAGGGTGACTCCGCGGAAGTGTGGCTGGCCGTTACGGAGACCGGATTGCACTCCGCGGTGACGCGCGGTGAGAACGCCGGCGAAGACCTTCACCATGCCGCGGTGTTGCGTTCCATGCGCAAGATCGGCGAAGCCAAGGCCGATGGCGAGACTTCCTTCACCGGAGACGCAAATGTATCTCTTCAGAAAGAATGGAAGCGCGAGAACCTGCGGGCCGTGGTCTTCGTGCAGGAAAAAAAGAGCCGCCGGATTCTGGGCGCCGCAGAGATTCGCATCGGGCAATAGACTCAGTAGAGTTTGACCCTTTTGGCGGTACTCTTGGGAACTCCCATTCTCGCCGGTAGAAAAGAAATATTCCGCACGCGGACTCTTACCTCTATAGAATCTGTCTCAGTTCATTGCCGGGCTTGCTTACCGTGCCGCACCCGGAACGTCAGACAGCGATACGGACCTGAGTCTTTCCCCGAGGTGATAATTGGACATCGAACCTTTGCCCGATTCTTCCGCAGCACCGCCCCTTTCGCCTTTGCCCCCCGAGGGTTTTCCCTCCAAGTTGTTCTTGCTTGATGGCGGCTTGCGCGCGGGCTGGCGCCTGCTGATTTACGCGGCCTTCGTCGCGGCTCTCTTTTTCGGCAGCAGTCTTGTCCTGCGGCAGTTCGGTCGGCCCTCCCCAGGCGTGTTCTCACCAGGCTATTTATTGGTACAGGAGGCGTTCAGCTTCCTCGCGATTTTCGCGGCCGCGCTCATTATGGCGAAGCTCGAGCGGCGATCCGCCGGCGTTTATGGATTGCCTTTGAGAGGCGCCTTCGGGAAATTATTTTGGCACGGGTGCCTGATTGGATTGATTGAAGTGTCGGCATTGGTGGGATTGATTGCGGCATTTGGCGGGTATTCCTTTGGTGGCCTTGCGGTGCATGGCGGCGAGCTCTTGCGCTGGGGGTTGTTATGGGCCGTTTTTTTTCTCATTGTCGGCCTGTTCGAAGAGTTTTTGTTTCGAGGATACATACAGTTCACCTTGGCCGAGATGGGTTTCTGGACTGCCGCAATTTTGTTCTCAGCGCTCTTTTGGCGCCTTCACATGAGTCATCGAGGGGATGGTGTCGGCTTCTGGCTGGCTGCAGTGTGGCTTGTACTGATCACTGGGCGGATTCGCTCAGGCAGTCAGGGTGAACGCGCCAAAGGCATCGGTTTCTGGGCAGCAGCCATTTTGCTTTCACTGCTCTTTGGACGCGTCCACTTAGAGAATCCCGGCGAAGGCTGGGTGGGCGCAGCGGGGGTTGTAGTGATCGGGCTGGTTTTCGCGTTCGCACTGCGGCGTACCGGCAATCTCTGGTTGGTGGTGGGATGGCACGCGAGTTTTGACTTCGGCGAGACATTCTTTTACTCCGTACCGAACAGCGGCATCGTCTTCCAAGGGCATCTGTCGAATGCTACCTTGCACGGCGCCAGATGGCTCACTGGCGGCACCGTAGGGCCGGAGGGTAGCGTTTTCAGTTTTGTTACCATGGGGATTCTGGCCATCGCGATTCATTTTCTTTTCCCGGCAAAGAAGACGCAGCCTGCCCAAAATTAGGGGAACAGTTCAATCAGTGGGCGAGCTCGGAGGCTGGCACCAGGCGGACGCCTTGCGCTCTTGCTTGACGTAAGACTTCGTGCAAAGCCTGGAGTGTCGCCGGGTGAGGGTGGCCGATCGCTACGGCCTCGCCCTTCTCGCGTGCCCCGCGCAAAGCCAGTTCGAGTTGTTTGCGAACCGCGGCTACCTCGGCGACGTCATCGAGAAATGGGACGTTCCGGAAGGCCGAGCGAACTCCAAAGTCCTGCGCCGTATCGTAAGCCACAGTAGTCGCGGTTGTGCGGCTGTCCACGTAGAACAAGCGCCGGTCGCGCAGTACCGGCATCAACTCATCCATCAGCGCGGCGTCAGCAGTCGCCTGTGATCCCTGATGATTGTTGACGCCAGCGGCATCGGGAACATTCTTCAGAAATAGATCGACCAGCGCCGCAACTTCGGACGCCGGCATTCCAGGATGCAGTTCCTGCGCTTCAGGCGTTTCGTTCGCGACCGATTGCATCGGAAGATGGAGCATGACCTGGAACCCACGGCGATGCGCTTCCTGGGCGATGTCCACGGAGTGCTCATGGTTGGGCAAAACGGAAACAGTCAAGGGATAACCCAAGGCGAAAACGGCTTCGGCTGCGGCGCGGTCGCTGCCAAGATCGTCGATAATGATGGCCAGGCGCGGGTTTGCATCATTTTCTCCGGGATTCGCGGCTCCTGAACCGGACCCGCTCGGCGAACGGGTTACGATTTCGATTTCGACCGCCGGCACGCCTGCATGTCGAAACTTAAATTGAAGCAGATCTCCAGTCTGAATCGGAGGATCCTGCGTCAGATGATTTCGCGTTGCAGCGGCATTCAGGCTCTGAATAAGCTTTGCAACTGCGGCGCGGTTCGCTTCTGCCGACGAACCACTCTTCAACCCGATGTGAAGGTAATCTACGCCTCCGGATGGCCCGCTGGATGCGCCTTGCCGAAGTTTGATAGGAGTTCCGGAAGGCACCGCGGAATAGGCAGCCGCCGCCAGATCGCGTGTGACTTGATGAACTTGCGCCGGAGTGAGATGTTTCTCTTCGCTCTTCTTACAGCCACCAGAAAGAATCGCGAGAAGAACGCAAATTGCGAGCAGCCCGAAACTTGCCGAACTGTTGATCTTGATCCGAAAAGAATAAAGCTCTGGTTGAACTGAGTCAGGCTGCCAGAGCACAGAAAACTAAGCAGCCTTTTTTGCAGGGGCGGGGGCCTTCAAGAGGTCCAGCGCTCGGTGAAAAATGGGGTCTTCGGGAGACAGGGGACGCGGTCCGAGCCCCGGTTCCTTCTGAGTCTGCGGAGCCGGCGCGGCTTCTTCATCGGGCGTATCCGAATCATCTTCCGGGACCGCGCGCACCACTTCCGTGGGCGTCACGCCTTCTTCCAGGATCGATTTCCCGCCCGGATTGTAGTAGTTCGCAACTGTGAGAATGAGCGCCGAGCCATCATCCAGCGTAATGAGTTTCTGCTCGGATGCCAGACCAAAAGTGCGCTCGCCAACCACATCCCCGCGATGATTCGCGGCGATGGCGGAAGCCAGAACTTCCGCGGCTCCGGACGTCGTAGCATCAATCAAGACCGAGACGGGATTCTTCCAAATCACTTGCTTGGGCTCGGCGGAAAAAACTTGTGCCGACACGGTCTGGCCGCGCAACGTGGTCAGCATGCCTGAGGAAACGAAAAGCCGGGCGATCGAAATCGCCTCGGAAACCTGTCCTCGGCCGCATTCGCGCACATCCAGGATGACCTTGCGAATGCCCTGTTTTTCCGCGTCCAAGAGACGATTGCGAATTTCATCCGCCCGGCCGCTGTCGAGCGAGGGGATGCGCAGCACCAGAATGTCAGGATCCACCTTCTGCGTCACAATCTTCGGCGCGGACAACTTCTCACGAACGAGATCGACTTCCTCTGGCGTAGCCTTGCCGCGCCGGATCACTCCGACCTTGATGCCCGTGCCGGCCTGGCCGTTGAGAAGATTGATTGCCTGGCCCACGGACATGTCGCGTGTCGTGAACCCGCTGATGGACTCGAAGATATCGCCGCTCCGAATTCCCGCCTTCGTGCCCGGACTGTCCGGAAGCACGGAGAGCACAATGATGTAACCATAGCGCTTGCTAAGCGTCAGACCGGTTTCCGCGGTGCCGGCATTCGCAAGCTTTTTCTTGTATTCGTCATACTCGCGCGGCGTCAGGTAGCTGGATTGCGGGTCGAGGGATTCCAGCATTCCGTGCAAGGAACCGGCGGTTACCGTCCGCATGTTGGGATCGTCGACGTAATCCTGCTGCACTTTCTGAAGAACTTCGCCGTAGACGGTGAGCGACTTGTAGGCTTTGTCGTCCTGCGTGCGGCCCAAGACGTGGCCAACGAATGCGTAACCAAAGATGGCTACCGATAAGCAAAAAATGCCGATGCGAGCCGCTCGACTCATGCCTCACCCTTTAGAACTACGAACGCCGATTATAGCATCCCAAACAAGTGGGACGCGTCTCCAATTACAAAGGTAGCCCGAGCAGCGGGTAATCCCAGGTAATTCTGTCAGCCCACGTTCCATTACGAGACACGCTGAAATGACCATATGTTGTGTAAAAACCACACCAGATGAATTCCGCACCGTCCCATTGTCTATAAGCTATTGATAATAAGGTACAAACAACCAGGACGTTGGCGAGCAACATGCTAGAATAAACTCGGGGATAATGTTCCAGACAACCATTGCTAATGAGTCCCTTGCCGAGGGTGTGGGCCTCCACACCGGCGTGTACGGGCATGTCCGCTTGGTACCTGCCCCAGCCGACACCGGCATCGTGTTCCGCCGCGTTGACCTTGACAATTTCCCGATCGAAGCGCAGGGGCACAACGTCGCTCGCGTCAGCTACGCCACGAGCCTCATGAAACAAGGCGTTTTGCTCTCCACCACCGAGCATTTGCTTGCCGCCATCTATTCCTGCGGGATCGACAACATCTACATCGACATCAACTCCATTGAAATCCCTATTCTCGACGGCTCGGCAGAACCCTTTATGCAGATGTTAGAGTGCTCAGGTGTCCGCAAATTGCGCAGAAAGCGGCGCTACCTGAAAATCCTGAAGCCTCTAGAAGTCGTCGAGGGGGACCGCCGGATCGGCATCTACCCCGCCGACGAGTTTCGCGTACGTTGCTACGTGGATTTTCCGCACCCGCTCGTGGGCCAGCAGGAAGTGGAGATGCTGGTGGGGCCCGATACCTTCCGCCACCTTTTGGCGCGCGCGCGAACTTTCTGTTTCGAGCGTGACATTGAGCCCCTCAAAGCCATGGGCCTTATTCGTGGGGGCTCGCTTGAGAACGCCATCGTTCTCACCGACGACGGTGTCATGAACGGGCCGTTGCGCTTCCCGGACGAGTTTGGAAGACACAAGGCGCTGGACCTGATTGGGGATCTGGCCCTGGCAGGCTTGCCTCTGCTTGCCCGCGTCGAAGCTTATAAAGCCGGCCACGCCCTGCATACCCAGCTTGTCAGCCGCCTTTTGGCCGATCCCTCGCTTTGGACCATCACTACCGGCGAAGCCGCCCGCCAAGAGGCGGACGCCTACCTGACGGCCCTCGCTCCTGCCCCGGCTACTGATTAGAAATTCGCCCCCTGTTAAAGAACCTCCGTTGCGAAATGGCCACGTCTCCCGCAGAATGGGGCTCAAAACTATGTCCAACAACGATTTAGCCTTCGTCATTCTTGCGGCTGGGAAAGGCACCCGGCTTAAATCCGGTTTGGCGAAAGTGCTCCACCGCGCTGGCGGACGCTCGCTCGTCGAACATATTGTGCGCGCTTGCCAATCGCTGAAGCCGCGCGAGACCGTTGTTGTCGTGGGCCATCAGGCCGAGCAAGTCTCCGCTGTTGTCGAACCCCTCGACGCCGTCACCGTCATGCAACAGCCGCAAAACGGCACGGGCCATGCCATGCAAGTCGCGAAGCGCGCGCTGGGCCGCGCGAAGTTCGCAGTGGTGCTCCCGGGCGACGCTCCCTTGGTGCGAACGGAAACTTTGAAGGCTTTGCTTGCTGCTCATCGCAACGGAAATGCTGCTGCCACGATTCTCTCCGCGGTGCTTGCTGATCCTTCCGGTTATGGCCGTGTCGTGCGCAAAACGGAAACGGCGGTCTCCGCTATCGTCGAGGAATCACAGCTCACCGACGAGCAACGTGAGATCAATGAAATCAATTCGGCGATTTATTGCTTCACGCTGGAAAAACTCTGGCCCGCCTTGGCGCAGGTGAAGCCCAACAACAAACATCGCGAATTGTATTTGACGGACGCCATCGCGGCGCTAAACGACTAGGGCGAAACCGTGCT
>Ga0137412_10002396_pt1 | contig 14840 bp, 12 predicted proteins | sample CZODoug2_1_16fun_FD_122160 | JGI IMG/M metagenome (GOLD analysis project Ga0137412, IMG submission 122160) | Vadose zone soil fungal communities from Angelo Coast Range Reserve, California, USA - CZODoug2_1_16fungal (Hybrid Assembly) | ecosystem: Environmental > Terrestrial > Soil > Vadose zone...
GCGGCCGCGCTGGTGCATCGGATCGAACCGCACGCCGAGGGCAGCGGAATCCCGCGCGTCGAGGCCGTCGCCGACGGCCGCGTCCGACCCGACCGATTCCGGATCCTGCCCGTCAAGTACATCGGCGGGCTACTGGCCATCGGCAGCGGCATGGCCCTCGGTCGCGAGGGGCCGTCGGTCCAGATGGGCGGGACGGCGGCGGTCATCGTCGCCACCATCACCCGGCGCAACCTCGCGGACCTGCGTGTCCTGGTCGCCGCCGGCGCCGCGGCCGGCCTGGCCACGGCGTTCAACGCACCTATTGCCGGTGGCGTGTTCGTGCTCGAAGAGCTCGTAAAAAGGTTCGATCCGCGAACCACAATCGCCACCCTCGTCGCGTCCGCGTCGGGATTCGCCGCCGCCCATCTGCTTGTGAAATCGGGGACCGAGTTCCACATGGCGCGGTTGGCCGACCCGCGGCTGGTGGAGTACGGCTGGGTCGTCGCGATCGGCATCGTCACCGGTCTGCTCGGCGTGCTCTACAACGCGGCGGTGATGTTCGCCCTGCGCCGAGCCGACGCCAGCCGCCTGCCGAAAGAGGCCCGCGCCGCCGCGACCGGCGCGCTCGTCGGGCTACTCGTCTGGGTGGCACCGGACCTGGCCGGCAGCGGCGGCAACCTCACCCAGAACGCGCTACTCGGCCACGGCGCATTGCTCGCGATCACGGGTGTGCTCGTGCTGCGGTTCGTGCTCGGCGTCGTCTCCTACGCCGCCGCCACTCCCGGAGGTTTGTTCGCACCGATGTTGGTCCTTGGATCGCAGTCCGGCTTGATCGTCGGGCTCATCGCCATGCGCGTGACGCCGCACGCCGTCCCCAGCCTGGCCGCATGCGCCCTCATCGGGATGGCCGCCTTCTTCACCGCGTCGGTGAATGCCCCGGTGACCGGACTCATCCTCGCCACCGAAATGACGGGCAACACCAACCAGTTGCCACCCATGCTTGGTGCCTGCGCTATCGCGATGCTCGTCGCGATAGCGCTGCGATCTCAATCCATCTACGATCGGCTCGCCGAACGGGCCGCCCACCACGGGCCACAGCACCTGAGCGAAGCCTGAGGGTGGCACACCAGTTTAGCGAAGACACCTTGCAGCAAAACTTCTTCGCCGTAGGCTCGTCACTGATGAGGAAGTCAGCGCAGCGAGGCGGTCAGGAGCAGCGGAACGCGGTCACGCGTGCCGGCGAGACCGATCGCATCCAGGTAGCCCAGCTGCTCACCGACGCCGCCGCTCAGGGCCAACTGCCGATGAGCGACTACGAAAACCGCCTCACCAAGGCTTACGCGGCGCAGACCTACGAAGAACTGGATCTCCTGCGGTCTGACCTGATCGGGTCGTCGGTGAACTCGCAACGCGGCGGCGCCACCAAACCGGCGCCGTCGATGCTGCTGCTGGCCATCATGAGCGCGTTCGAGCGGCGCGGCCGCTGGAACGTGCCCAAGAAGCTGACGACGTTCGCACTGTGGGGAGGCGGCGTGATCGACCTCCGCTACGCCGACTTCACCTCCACCGACGTCGAGATCCACGCCACCTCGATCATGGGCGGGCAGACCATCCTGTTGCCGCCCGAAGTCAACGTCGAGATCAAGGGGCACGGCGTGATGGGTGGGTTCGACCACAACGTCACGGGCGAAGGCACGCCCGGCGCGCCGACCGTGCGGATTCGCGGCTTCGCCCTGTGGGGCGGCGTCGGTATCCGGCGGAAGAACCGCAAGACCCAGCACTAGCCCGTTGAACTATCGCCGGCGGCTGCGCAGGTAGTCGCCGACCACCGCCGCGCCCAGTCCGTCGAGATCGGGATCGACGACCCGGCCCTCGACGCGACGCGCAACCTGGTCGATGAAACGGGCCAGACCCGGGTCGCTGCCCAACCGGAAGATCGTCACCTGCGCGCCCAACCGGGCCATCTCGTCGAAGCCGCGCACGGTGTTGGCGATGGTCCGCGGATGCGGCGGGTAGTCAAAAAACACCGCAGAACCCCGCCCGCTGCCGTCGACGTCTTCCAGGTGAGCGGTCGGCTCACCGTCGGTGACCACCAGCAGGACGGGCTGTGCATTGGGATGGCGGCGTAGGTGCCGGCCCGCCAGCGCCAGTGCGTGATGCAGGTTGGTGCCCTGCTCGTATACGCCTTCCAGGCCCATCAGTTCGGCGCTGGTCACGGTTCGCGCGTAACGGCCAAAAGCGATGATCTGCAACGCATCCGAACGGAACCGGGTGCGCACCAGATGGTCGAGCGCCAGCGCCGTGCGCTTCATCGGCAGCCAGCGGTTCTCCATCACCATCGAGAACGACGTGTCGACCAGCAGCGCGATCGCAGCCTGGGTGCGGGTCTCGGTCTCGGACACCTCGACGTCGTCGACGGTGACACGAATCGCCGAATCTCGGTTGTCAGCCATGGTGCCGGCCTGCCGCAGCACGGCGTTGGTGAGCGTCCGCGTGACGTTCCACGGCTCGGTGTCGCCGAACTGCCAGGGCCGGGTTGCACCGGTCAGCTCACCCGCGGCTCCGGCACGTCGCAGTTCGCGTTCGCCACGGCGGCTCGAAAGTTGCTGCGCCACATCGCGTAATGCTGTCTCGCCCAGCCGTCGCATCGCCTTCGGCGACAACCGCCACTGGCCGTCCGAGCTGCGGTCCAGGAAGCCCTGATTGACCAGCGCACGCTCGAGCTCGGAAAGTGTCTGGGCGTCGATGGCGGCCTGGTCGCCCAGCTGGCGGGCCAGCGCGTCGAGGTCGACGTCGTCCATCGTCGCGCCCGGATAGGCCTGCGACAGCTGCTCAGCGAGTTGTTCCAGCTCGCCGATGTCGGCCAGCGCCTGCGCGCCTTCGCCCATGCCCAGCGGGTTGTCGCCGGAGAACTGTGACGCGCCGTCCCAGTCCTCTCCAGGCCGGGCTGCCTGGAGGTGACCGTCGAGCCGATCCAGCGCCTGCATCAACGCCGGCGAGCCGAATGCCTGCTGCGCCAACGCATCCAACTCGGCCCGCTGATCCGGGCTCAGGCTGTTGCGGAACCGCTGCGCGGCCGCCGCCCGATTGGCCAGCGAGTCCAGCAGCTCCTCGACATTCTGCGGGTTCTCCGGGAAGAACTCGCCGTGCTTGTCCATGAAGTCCTGGAAATCTTGTTGGGAGTCTTGCCCTTTCGAGTGCTTGTCCAACAAGTCGTTGAGGTCGTTGAGCATCTCGTTGACGCGCTGACGATCCTCGTCGGTGGCGCCTTCCAGCGCCTCCTTCATGCCGGCGAAGCGCTGGTCGAGCATCTCACGACCGAGCAGATCCTTGATCTGCTCGTACTTCTGTCGCGCCTCGTCGCTGCGCCAGTCGTATTCGGAAAGCTCTTGCACGGCCTTGGCCGGCGACGGCGAAAGCGCATCCAGTTGCAGCTCGCCGAACCGGGCGTCGTCGTCCAACGCGCGGGCCAGTTCCTTGCGCTCAGCCAGCACCGCATCGTCGAGCAGCTTTTTGATCTCCTGCAGGGTGCCGTCTAAGTTGTTCTCGCGCAGCAATTCTCGTCGCCGACGGTTGGCCTCGGCGGCCAGCCGGTCGGCTCCGGTCATGTTCTTGGTGCCGCGGCGCAGCAGCTCGGACAGCGCGCGACGCGGCGACGTGCCCGCCATCACGTCCTGCCCGATCTGCTCGAGCGCCTCGCGCAGATCCACCGGCGGCGCCAGTGGATCGGGCCCGCCGGTGTAGGCCGAGTATTTCGCCGAATGACCTGACGAGTGACCTTTAGCCATAAACGGTTTCGCCTTCCCCGGACACCTTGTCGACGCGCTTGGCCAAATACAGTGCCTCTAAAGCCAATTCCAGCGCCGCGGCGCGTTCACCCTCGGATTCGGCGCCGAGCCGCTTGGCGATCGCCTCGATGATCGGCAGATCCGGCAGCGCCGCCAGCACGTTCTTGGCCGACACCCGCTCACCGGTCGTCACCGCGGAGCCGCCCTCGACCGCGGCGACCAGCGGGCCGACGTCGAGACCGCCGAGCGCTCTGGACGCGGTGTCGGCGGTGGCCCGACGCAGCAGGTGTTCCAGCACGGCCTGCTCGCGTCCTTCTTCCCCGGACTCGAACTCCAGCTTGCCGCGCAGCACTGCTATCACTGTGCCCAGGTCGACTACCCGCGCCACCGGGTCCGTCTCACCGAGCACCGCGCCGCGATGCCGCGCGGAGGCGGCAACGGTTTCGGCGGCGGCGATCGCGAACCGAGCCGACACCCCGGACCGTTGGTCGACCGAGGTGGACTCCCGCAGGTAGCGGGCGAACCGGGCGATCACCTGGACCAAGTAGTCGGGCACCTGCGCGCTCAGATGCGCCTCCTGGCGGATCACCCCGACCTCGGCGTCGAGCTCCAGCGGATAGTGGGTGCGGATCTCGGCGCCGAACCGGTCCTTGAGCGGGGTGATGATGCGGCCGCGGTTGGTGTAGTCCTCGGGGTTGGCGCTCGCCACGACGAGCACGTCCAGCGGCAGCCGCAGGGTGTACCCGCGGACTTGAATGTCGCGCTCCTCCATCACGTTGAGCATCGACACCTGGATGCGCTCGGCCAGGTCGGGCAGCTCGTTGACCGCGACGATGCCGCGGTGCGCCCGCGGGATCAGGCCGTAGGCGATGGTCTCGGGGTCGCCCAGACTGCGGCCTTCGGCGACCTTGATCGGGTCGATGTCACCGACCAGGTCGGCAACGCTGGTGTCGGGGGTGGCCAGCTTCTCGGTGTAGCGCTCGCTGCGGTGCCGCCACTCGACCGGCAGATCGTCGCCGAGGGTGGCGGCCTTGCGGATCGACTCCGGGGTGATCGGGCTGTACGGATGCTCGCCGAGCTCGGCGCCACCGATCACCGGCGTCCACTCGTCCAGCAAGCCGATCAGCGCCCGCAGCAGGCGCGTCTTGCCTTGACCGCGTTCACCCAGCAGCACGAAGTCGTGGCCGGCGATCAGCGCCCGTTCCAGCTGCGGTAGGACGGTGTCCTCGAACCCCAGGATGCCTGGCCAGATCTCTCGGCTATCTGGCCCTTCGGCTAAAGCGGTCAGCAGGTTTTCCCGGATTTCTTGCTTGACGCCCCGTTCACGGTGCCCGGCGGCACGCAGTTCGCCGACGGTGCGGGGCAGGTTATTCGCAGCGGTCACCACTCCACGCTACGACGACGCAGCGGGTAACGGCACGCCCCCAGGTCACCTTGGCACCGAAAAGAGCTAGAAAGGCCGGGCAATCGCGCGGATCGCCCGGCCTTTCGAGGTGCGAGAAGTGTTAGCTCGTGGTGACGGTGGCCTTCTCGTCACCCTCTTTCCAGGTGACGGTGCCGTGCTCGAACGTCGACTTGTAGGTGCCGTCGGGTTCCTTCATCTCATCAGCGGTCGGATAACCCAGCTTGCCCTGCGAAGCCTGGACGTCATTCCACGCGTCGCGGATCTTGCCCCAGACGAAGTAGACCGGGCCGCCGTTCTTGTAGATCAGGACCCCACCGTCGTACTGCTGGTAGACGCCGGTGTTGTCGGCGGTGTTCTTCTGGTTGTCGTAGGGAGCGCCCAGATCTTTCTTTTGCTCGTCGGTGAGGGTCTCCCACTTGGCCAGGATCGGTCCCTCCACCGTGTACTCAGTGCCGTTCTTCCCGGCGATCTGGGTCGAAGTCGGTGCGGCCGCGCTCGTCGACGGCTCGGCGGCAGCCGATGACGTCATTGCGGATGCCGAGGACGACGCCGCCGAACTCAAGGATTGGCTCGAGTTGTTCGACTGGTGACATCCCGCACCGATCAGAGCGAACACTGCAATTGCGACTGAGAACGACGCTGTCCTTTTGCTTATCGCGCGCATGTTTTCCTCTCGAATACCTTTCGAATCGCTCAGGACTCGTCTCCGTAGACGGTCCCGAAATTCGACTCTAGGCCGAAGCGATCTTGTGCGGAAGAAAATTTGGGACGACCCAAATCGGCACGTGGCGATGCTTTTGCTCACCGGTCGGCGGACGTTCAAGCACGCGCCACCGAGTGGCCCAGGCAACTATCGCCGCAACTTCGACACGAAGCTCACAGTGGTCAACACTCAGCTACCCGATACCCTCAGTACCGTGAATTCTCCCGACTGGTGTGATCGACCCGAGATGGCGCACTTCGGCCCCGCATCGTGGCAGTCCAGCGTGCTCGCTCTGCTCACCGCAATCTTCGTCCGGCCGGTGCTGGGCGCCCTGACCATAATCGGCCTTGTCGTGAACCGCTTCCGCCCCGACGCGCTGCAGCGGGCGCGACTCGACGGGATCGATGGCCCGCTGCGGCTGATTCCGCCGTTACCTGGCACCGACGTCACGCGGGTCTCGTTGCCGCGCTGCCCAGCAGAATGGGTCGTCGCGCCGGAAGCCCGCGATTCCAATTCACTCATCGTCTATTTCCACGGCTCTGCTTTGGTGACACTGGGACTCAACTCCCATCGCCGTTTCGTCAGCAGGCTGTCGGCAACTACCGGCGCGAAGGTATTCAACGTCGGCTATCGACTTGCGCCGCAAGCCAGCATCGAAGAAGCCGTCGCCGACGGATTGGACGGCTACCGCTACGCGCTGTCGCAGGGCTTCGCCCCCGAACGCATCGTGCTGGCCGGCGACTCGGCGGGCGGACTGATGGCCGCCGACGTCGCACTCGCGGCACGTGACGCCGGGCTACCGGTGCCGGCCGGTCAGGCGCTGATGTCCCCGCTGACGTCATCGGACATGAGCCTGAAATACCGGGCTCTGAAAGACCACCGCGACGTGATGTTCCCGTTCATGACGGTGAAGTTCATCTACGACGTGTTCGCCACCGTCAACGGCACCCGGCCGCCGCCGGTGATGCCGCCGGAGGCAGACCTGCACGGCCTGGGCCCGTTCCTGCTGCAGGTGGGCACCCACGAGATGCTGCTCAACGACACCTTCGCGCTGGCCGAACGGCTGCGGGCGCACAACGTCGAAGTCTGGGTGCAGCAGTGGCACAAAGCCATGCACATGTTCCAGCTGAGCTTCGACGTCAACCCCGACGCCCGCCGCGCGGTCGACGAGGTCGCGTCGTTCATCCGCTACGCGACGGCGAAACAGGACGTAAGGGACCTAGACAACGAAGTCAGCGCCTGAAACCCAGTGGGCTTCTAATGGGCAAAGTGCCGGGCGCCGGTCAGATAGAGCGTCACGCCGGCCTTTTCGGCCGCCGCAGTCACCTCGTCGTCGCGCACCGACCCGCCCGGATGCACGATCGCCTTGACGCCCGCGGCGGCCAGCGTCTCCAAACCGTCAGGGAACGGGAAGAACGCATCTGAGGCAGCAACGGCGCCGCGGACCCGATCTCCGCCGCGCTCGACCGCCAACCGTGCCGCGTCGACGCGGTTCACCTGGCCCATGCCGATGCCGATGGTCGCGCCGCCGCCGGCGATGACGATCGCGTTGGATTTGACCGCGCGGCAGGTGCGCCAGGCAAAGATCAGATCCGCCAGCGTGGCCGAGTCGGCTGGGGCACCAGTCGCCAGTGTCCAGTTGAGCGGGTTGTCGCCCGGCGCGTCGATCCGGTCGCGCTGCTGCATCAACACCCCACCGCTGATCTGACGGCGCTCGGTGTCGTCCTCCAGTGGCTCAGCGGCCACCAACACGCGGACGTTCTTCTTGCGCGCCAACACTTCAACGGCACCCGGCGCGTAGGCCGGCGCCACGATCACCTCGGTGAAGATAGTGCTCACATACTCGGCCATCTCGACGGTGACCTCGGTGTTGGCCGCGATCACTCCACCGAACGCGCTGAGCGGGTCGCACTCGTGGGCTTTGCGATGCGCGTCGGCGACCGAATCCGACGAGACCGCTATCCCGCACGGATTGGCGTGCTTGATGATCGCCACGCAGGTCTGCTCGTGGTCGAAGGCGGCCCGCCACGCCGCGTCGGCGTCGGTGAAGTTGTTGTAGGACATCTCTTTTCCGTGCAGCTGCTCGGCCTGCGCCAGACCGGGCCACCCGCCGTCGTCGACGTAGAGCGCGGCCTGCTGATGCGGGTTCTCGCCGTAGCGCAACTGGGTCGAGCGTCGCCACGTCCCGGCGACCCACTCCGGGAAAGCCGCGGCCGGTTCCTCGGGCGCCAGCGTCGACTCCATCCAGCCGGCCACCGCGACGTCGTACTCGGCGGTGTGCCGAAATGCCAACGACGCCAGCTTCTTTCGCTCGGCCAAGGTGAAGCCGCCGTTGCGCACCGCGGCCAGCACTCCGTCGTAACCGAGCGGATCGGTCACCACCGCCACGCTCGGGTGGTTCTTGGCCGACGCGCGGACCATCGACGGTCCGCCGATGTCGATCTGCTCGACGCACTCGTCCACGCCCGCGCCGGACTCAACGGTCTCGCTGAACGGATACAGGTTGACCACCACCAACTCGAACGCCGCGATGCCGAGTTGCTCGAGCGCCGCAGCGTGCTCGGGCTTGCGAAGATCGGCCAGCAGGCCGGCGTGCACCCGCGGATGCAGGGTTTTGACCCGGCCGTCTAGCACCTCCGGGAAGCCGGTCAGCTCCTCCACCGGTGTCACCGGAATACCTTTGTCAGCAATAGTTTTCGCGGTTGACCCGGTGGAGACGATCTCGACGCCCGCCTCGGCAAGCCCGCGGGCCAGGTCGACCAGACCGGTCTTGTCGTAGACGCTGATCAACGCGCGGCGAATCGGCCGCTTCGCCTCGTAGGTGCTCATCCGATAGTCGCCTTTCGTCCGATCCAGGTCACGCCGCCGGTCGCCACCGCGGCTATCACATCCACCAAGAGCCGTCGTTCAACGACCTTGATGCGCTCGTGCAGGGTCTGTTCGTTGTCATCGTCGAGCACCGGAACGGCTTGCTGAGCAAGTATCGGGCCGGTGTCGGTGCCGGCGTCCACCAGGTGCACCGTGCAGCCGGTGACTTTCACGCCGTGGACCAGCGCGTCGGCCACTCCGTGCGCGCCGGGAAATGCCGGCAGCAGCGCCGGATGGGTGTTGAGGGTGCGGCCTTCGAAATTCGAAAGAAATTGTGGTCCAAGGATTTTCATGAATCCCGCCGAGACGACGAGGTCCGGCGAAGAGGCGGACGTAGCCTCGGTGAGTGCGGCGTCCCATGCGCCGCGGTCGGGATAGTCCGCGAGGCGCACCCGGAACGTCGGCAGCGACGCGTTAGCCGCGATGTCGGCCGCCGGACAGTCGCGGTCAAGGCCGACTGCGACGACCCGCGCCGGATAGTCACCGACGGCGGCGTCCAGCAGGGACGCCAGCAGCGAACCGGTACCCGATGCCAACACCACCAATCGTGCCGGTGCACTGGGAGGCACGCGGAACGGTTGCTGCACAGGGCGAGCCTAGCTGTCGTCGTCCGGCGACGATGCGGGCCGTTCCGCGGCCCGAGAAGGAGCCGGACCATCAGGTTCGTCCGGCGACGATGCGGGCTGGTCCGCGGCCCGAAAAGGAGCCGGACCATCAGGTTCGTCCGGCGACGACGCGGGCCCGTCCGGCGGATGATCGATGCCCGACTCGGTTGCCGACGTGTCATGGGCCGCGACATCCGCGCCCGGATCGTCGGCCTCGAAATCAATCAACGGCTCGAAGTCCGGTTCCGCCGGCGGCGGCGCGGCCCGCTTGGGCTTTCGCGGCCGGTATCTGATGCCGCCGGCCATCGCGACGGTGAGCCAACCCACGGCGGTGAACCACAGGAAGACCGCGAACCCGAACGTGCTCTGGTCGAGTCCGACGCCGCCGAAGTTGCCCAACTGGCCGCTGCCGGCATAGCCGAGCAATGCCAAGGTCAGCGCCGCCACCAGCGCCGCAATCCCCAACTTGGCCATCGCGTCGGACAGCGGTAACGGCCGGCGCGCGCACTGCTGTCCGAGCGCGACACCCGATGACGCTCCGACGATCAGCAGCGCAACCCAGGCCGGACCCAGTGGCGGGTGCGGCGCCGCGGCCAGCACCGGCAGCGCCGGGATGTCCCCACCGAAGACGGTGAACGAGCTGAACGTCGCAAAACCCAAGTGGGCGCTGGATCCCACGGCCATCGCGGCGGTCGCGACGATCACGTTGGGCACGTACAGGATCGACAGCAGGGTCAGGCTGAACTGGCCGAATATCGAGTTGGTGATCGCGTACAGGTCCTGCATCGTCGACCAGTGCACGACCAGCGAAGCGGCCGCCACCATTCCCGACAGACCGAGCAACGCCAGCACGCCGGCCATCGCCGCGCGTAGTGAATCGCCGAGCCAATCCGGCAGCGGCGACGCCGCGAGGGCCCGGCGGCCAACCCGCGAACCCACCCCGATAAACGCACCGATGGCGTGCACGACCAGCACGCTCACAAAAGCGCGCAATGCGCTCGGCGTCTGCAACTCGGTGATGACCGATCCCGCGTCGTGGATGACGGCCAGCGCGATCGCGGCGATCAGCAGCGGTCCGCCCAGGGCCGACGCGACGATCCACCGGATGACGAACCACGAGGCGGTCGTTGTGGTGGCCAGTGCGGTAGCGCGCGCAGTCCCCCACACCATCAGCAGCACCGGAAGCAGCGGCATCACACCCAGCTCGCGGCCGCCGATCGAGATCGGCACCTGATGCACACCGAGCCACATGCTGGCGATCGCACCCAGCGCGCCGGTCATGTCGCTGTTGGCAATCACCAGCTGCGACAACGTCGCCGCGGCGATGACCACCAACGCCACCACGGCGGGGCCGAACGCGACCCGCAGAAGGTCACGGGCATGGTTGGCGCCCGGGGTTCGACTGTCCGGCGTCACGGTTTGTGGACGTTACCTACCGGGTCCCCTGGCCGGCGACCCGCCGCGCCCGACAGCCCACCGTTAAGACTGTGACGGGCCCGACGGCGAGGACGGCGCCTGCGGCTGCTGACCCGAGCCGAACGAGTGCTGGCCGTGGGCCGAACCGCCCTGGTCCGAGGAGTTGCCCTGCCCCGGAGCGCCGGAGCCGGGTGACGGCGGCGGGCTGAAGCTCGGGAAACCCGTTGGCGGGGTGGGTGACCCGTGTTGCGACTGTGCCGAGCTCTGCTGCGGTCCGGGTTGCGCGCTGAAACCGCCGGTCGTCGGTCCGGATGGGTAGCCGCCGTACTGGGTTCCGTAGCCGGACTGGCCGTAAGGAGACTGCTGCTGACCGTAGTAGCCGCCGTACTGCCCGTAGTACTGCTCGTACTTGGGCCGCGGCGCCGGTGGGGTGATCACGCCGGCGTCCAGCAAGAGCGCGCTGATGGCGAGCGCGGCCTGGACCACGCCCGAGCCCACCGCGACCCACAGCGCCCAGCCGCGGCCCGAGGCTCCGATGGTGTCCTCGATCAGCAGCAAGCCGCCCAGCGTCGCGACCGCGGCGATCACCGCGGAGAAGTTCTTGGCCTTGGGCAGCAGGCTGACGCCGGCCAGCAGGCCCGCGAGTAACGCCAAGTCGACCGGCAAGGTGCTGCCGCTTTCGACGAGCTCGTCGCCGTTGGGGAGGAGGCGGGTGATCATCGGGCCGTAGCTCACCAGGTAGATCGCCAGGCCCAGCGCCAGCACCGCGATGGCCAGATAGTGCTTCAAGTTGCTTTCACCCTCGTCGCCCTTGTTGAACGACGGCGCGGCGGGAGCCGCGTACGAGCCGGGCGACTGCGCGGGTGGATATCCGGGATTGCCGGGCGGGTAGGTCATGACTTCTCCTGTGCCTTCCGATGCGGTTGCAGCGCCACTGTCATGCGGCGCTGATACTCCCGCGCGCCGCTCCTCGCGAGGCTACCTGGTAACTCTCAACGAATGCCGTGGCGGAAGCTGGCGCGGGCATTGCGACGCGGGCCGATCATCCACGCTAGCGCACCTCGTGCAGTACGTCGGCGCGGACCTCGGGCAGTACTCTGCGCGGACCTCCGCGCGTGAATACCCACCCCCGGTGGTTGCCCGCAAGATTGGAACACGTTCTAATTCATCCATGGACTACGGGCTTGTGCTGTTCACCAGCGATCGCGGAATCACCCCGGCGGCGGCTGCCACTCTTGCCGATAACCACGGGTTTCAGACGTTCTACGTCCCCGAGCACACCCATATCCCGATCAAGCGCGAAGCCGCCCATCCGACCACCGGTGACGAATCGCTGCCTGACGACCGCTACATGCGCACGTTGGATCCGTGGGTAAGCCTGGGGGCCGCCTGCGCCGTCACCTCGCGGGTGCGGCTGTCCACCGCGGTGGCACTGCCGGTCGAACACGATCCGATCACTCTGGCCAAATCCATCGCGACGCTCGATCACCTCTCCGGCGGGCGAGTCAGCCTGGGCGTCGGGTTCGGCTGGAACACCGACGAACTCTCCGACCACAACGTGCCGCCCGGGCGGCGCCGCACCATGCTGCGCGAATACATCGAGGCGATGCGAGCACTGTGGACCGAAGAGGAAGCCTGCTACGAGGGCGAGTTCGTCAACTTTGGGCCCAGCTGGGCGTGGCCCAAGCCGGTGCAGTCGCACATCCCGGTGCTGGTCGGGGCGGCCGGCACCGAGAAGAACTTCAAGTGGATCGCGCGCAGCGCCGACGGCTGGATCACCACGCCGCGTGACTTCGACATTGACGAGCCGGTGAAGTTACTGCAAGACACCTGGGCTGCCGCCGGCCGCGACGGCGCGCCGCAGATCGTGGCGCTGGACTTCAAGCCGGTGCCCGAGAAATTGGCGCACTGGGCCGAGCTCGGAGTCACCGAGGTGTTGTTCGGATTGCCCGACAAGTCCGAAGATGAGGTCGCCGCGTACGTGGAGCGACTAGCCGGCAAGCTGGCCGCGGCGGTCTAGCCGCTGAATCCGATCGGAGGCGCATCGTGACAGCCGAAGACGAGGGCCTGCACTTCCCGTTTCGCTACGAGTCCCGGTTGGCCCCGATCTGGCTGCCGTTTCGCCTGTGGCCCGGCGCGCAGGGTGTCACCCTGACCGAGGATGGCCGGCTGATCGCACGCTACGGGCCGCTGCGCATCGACGCGCCGCTGTCGCAGGTGGATTACGCGCACGTCACCGGACCCTACCGGTGGTGGACCGCCGTGGGGGCGCGGCTGTCGTTGGCCGACGACGGAATCACGTTCGGCACCAACGCAACTCAAGGCGTGTGCATCCACTTCGAGCCGCGTATCCGCCGGGTGATCGGGCTGCGTGACCACTCGGCGCTCAACGTGACCGTCGAGGACTGTGAAGGCTTGGTCGCCGCGATCACCGGCGCCGTCTAGTCAGCCCAGCGAGCAGCGGTTGCCGTGGTCGAACGAGCGCACGGTCACCGAGTGTCCGAGTGGTTCGCCGTCGGTGAGCAGCGCGATCAGGTCGTCTTCCTCGGTGGTCGCCAGGAACCGGGTGTTGTCGGCGTCGAGTCGGCCGACGATGATCCCGGTCAACTTCCCGCCGTCGCGCCGGACCGTGTAGGTCTCGACGGTAGCCGGGCCGTCGGCTTGCTCGACGACCGCTTCCTTCGTCGCCTGGTCGACCTGAGCCTGCAGCTCCGCGCTGCGATCCGGCTTCCACGCCGTCGGAGCGGTCGAGTAGATGCCGACTGAGTACTTGCTCAGCAAGCCGCCGTTCGCGCCGACCAGGCCGAATTGTCCTGGTGTGCTTCGGCATTCGGCGACCGTCTCGGCGATGGCGTGCATCGAATAGTTGTTGCCCGCACCGCCGAAGAACGGCAGGCCGCCGGTCAGGGTCAGCCCGCGCGGGTCGTCGGTGGCGAGTCCTACGCCGTCGCAGATGTTGAACACCGGCACCGGGAAGCAGCTGTACAGATCGAAGGTGGCGATGTCATCGATGCCGAGCCCGGCGACGTCCAGCGCCTCGCGCACCGCCGTCACCGCCGACGGGGAATGGCCGAGATCCGGCCGATCCAGCAGGTTCGGTTCCTCTAGGTCGGCGTGACCGTGCAGGTAGACCCAATTATCCTCGGGCACACCAAGATTGCGTGCGGCTTCCACCGACATCAGCAGCGCGGCCGCACCCTGGTTCACCTGATCGCGGGCCACCATCAGCCGCGGGTACGGATTGGAGATCATCCGATTGCGCTCGGTGACGGTGATCAGTTCCTCGACGCTGCGTTCGACGGGCGCGGCGGCGAACGGGTTGCCCGCCGCCACCTTGGAGAACGGCGCGAACAGCTCGCCCATCCGCCGTAGGTACTCGGCCGGTCCGAGTCCGGTTCCGGCCCGTCGGGCGTTCTCCAGCAGCGCGTATTGCGTTGGCGCGTCCACTAATCCGTGCATGATCGTGTAGCGGCTGATCAATTGCTCCAGGCCCATGCCACGGTCTTCCAGCGACGCGTCGACGGTTTCGGAGAAGTCCGGCCGGTTCTCCGCGTCGGCGAAGTACCGGTTGGTGGAGGTCGCATCGGAGCCGAAGACCATTGCGACCTCCGAGCGCCCGGCCGCGATCTGGCCGGCCAGTTCAGTGATCAGGTGCTGCGGGCCTTGTCCCCCAACGACTTCCAGGATGACGCGGGCCGGGTCAGCGCCGATTCGATTGGTCACCGACCGCGGATAGTTGTTCGACTTACCCAGGACCGCCTTGGCCGGTCCGGAAATCTCGAATTGCCTTATGCCGGCGACGGTGTCGATTGCCGCGGCTACCTTGGCCACGTCGGCACCGCAGTCCTCGAGCGCCGCCCGCGCGCCGGCCGCCGCTAATTCGACGGCCGACATTCCCCGGTAGTAGGCGTCGTCGATGCGTTCTGCGGCCTGCCCGACGCCAACTACTACTGGAGTGCTTGCGTCGTGAGCGCCGCTCCTCCTCATCGCTTCGTCCCCCGCAAGCGGGAGGTGCCCCCACTGCATCGTCGCCGGCGCGGATCCACGGTGCCTACAGGCTCTCCAGGATTTGCCGT
>Ga0137412_10002397_pt1 | contig 14838 bp, 16 predicted proteins | sample CZODoug2_1_16fun_FD_122160 | JGI IMG/M metagenome (GOLD analysis project Ga0137412, IMG submission 122160) | Vadose zone soil fungal communities from Angelo Coast Range Reserve, California, USA - CZODoug2_1_16fungal (Hybrid Assembly) | ecosystem: Environmental > Terrestrial > Soil > Vadose zone...
CCCGTTTCGGACCGAATAGGTAAGCTAAGTTTTGCTCGGTAGCATGGGGGGCACCTTCCCGGCGCCGTGCCGTGCGCCCGACTCGACTGGAGACACATGAGTTCGCTGCGCAGCCATGACGACACCTGGGACATTGCGACCAGCGTGGGATCGACTGCGGTGATGGTCGCGGCGGCGCGCGCCAAGGAGACGTCGAAGGCCGATCCGCTGATCCGCGATCCGTACGCCAAGTTGCTGGTTGCCGGTGCGGGCGCCGGCGTTTGGGAGTCGATGCTCGACGACGAGTTCATCGCGAAGGTCGCCAACGAGGACGCCGAGGCCGCCGCGGTCTTCGAACACATGAGCAACTACCAGGCCGTGCGGACCCACTTCTTCGACGAGTTCTTCGCCGCCGCGACCTCCGCAGGGGTCCGCCAGGTCGTGATCCTGGCGTCGGGGCTGGATTCGCGGGCCTACCGGCTGGACTGGCCCGCGGGCACCACGGTCTACGAGATCGACCAGCCCAAGGTGCTGGAGTACAAGTCGGCGACGCTGGCGGCACACGGCGCGACTCCGTCGGCCGACCGCCACGAGGTGGCGATCGACCTGCGTCAGGACTGGCCGGCTGCCCTGATCGCCGAGGGATTCGACCCGAAGGCGCCGACGGCATGGCTGGCCGAGGGGCTGCTGATGTATCTACCCGCCGAGGCTCAAGACCGGCTGTTCACGCAGATCACCGAATTGAGCGCACCGGGTAGTCGGGTGGCCGCCGAGACCGCGGCCAACCATGCCGACGAGCGTCGCCAGGAGATGCGGGCCCGCCTGGACCGGGTGGCCGTCAAACTCGGCATCGAGCGGACCGTCGACATTCAGGACCTGATCTACCAGGACGACGATCGGGCCGACGTCGCCGCTTGGCTCAACGACCACGGCTGGCGGGCTACCGGCCAGAACTCCGGCGACGAGATGCGCCGGCTGGACCGCTGGGTCGAAGGCGTGCCGTCGGGTGACGACCGGGATGCGCTCTCGCAGTTCGTGACCGCCGAACGCGCATGACCAGCGGCGGACGGTGACCGTGTTCGCCGCCGCTGAATAGGCATGATCGCGATCGGCCGCAATCGCTGAGGGCGCCTGTTGCCCAACTGGATGGTTGATTAGGATTGGGTTTTCGCCGGTCGATGAAGGGAATCCCCATGACCACCGAAGCCACCCACGCCGCCGAAACCACCGCTCCAGCTGCACCCGCGGCCCCGGCTGTCAGCTCCGATGTGGCCAAGACGGTCGCACGGCTTCGCCAGACGTTCGCCACTGGTCGTACCCGCAATCTGGAGTGGCGCAAGGAGCAGTTGCGCGCACTCAAGCAACTGATGGTCGAGAACGAGACCAAGGTCGCCGACGCACTCGAGAAGGACCTGGGGCGGTCGCCGTTCGAGGCCTGGCTCGCCGATGTCGCCAGCACCAGCGGCGAGGCCGCGTACGCGGCGAAGAGCGTGGGTAAGTGGGCGAAGCGCCGCCACCACCGGCTCGAGATGTCGCAGCTGCCCGGCCGCGGCTGGGTCGAGTACGAGCCCTATGGCACCGTGCTGATCATCGGCGCGTGGAACTTCCCCTTCGCGCTGACACTGGGTCCCGCTGTCGGTGCGATCGCCGCGGGCAACACGTTGGTACTCAAGCCTTCTGAGGTGGCACCCGCGTCGTCGGCGCTGATGGCCGAGCTCGTGCCGCGCTACCTCGACAGCGACGCGATCGCCGTGATCGAGGGCGACGGCGCGGTCAGTCAGGAGCTCATCGGGCAGGGGTTCGACCATCTGCTGTTCACCGGCGGCACCGAGATCGGGCGCAAGGTGTACGAGGGCGCGGCGTCGCATCTGACGCCGGTCACCCTGGAGCTTGGCGGCAAGAGCCCGGTCATCGTGTCGAAAGACGCCGACATCAAGGTCGCCGCGAAGCGGATCGCGTGGACCAAGCTGATCAACTCCGGCCAGATCTGCATCGCGCCCGACTATGTCCTGGCCGAGGCGCCGATCCGCGACCAGCTGGTCGACGAGATCCAGAAGGCGGTCACCAGCTTCGAAGCCGAGAACGCCAGCGGCGGTAAGCGAATCGTCAACGAGCGGCACTTCAACCGGCTGACCACCGCGCTCGCGGCGACCCAGGGCAACGTCGTCATCGGCGGAGGCTCCGACGCATCGAAGCTGAACATCCAGCCGACCGTGGTGGTGGACCCCGCAGCCGACGAGCCGTTGATGACCGACGAGATCTTTGGCCCGATCCTCCCGGTGCTGACCGTTCAAAACCTGGACGAGGCAATCAAATTCGTGAACGCGCGGCCCAAGCCGCTGGCCGCGTACCTGTTCACCAAGACCAAAGCCGTCCGGGAACGCGTGATCAAGGAAGTGCCGGCCGGCGGCATGGTGGTCAACCATCTGCTGTTCCACTTCGCCACCCACAAGCTGCCGTTCGGCGGCGTCGGGCCGTCCGGTCTGGGTGCCTACCATGGCAAGTTCGGCTTCGAAGAGTTCAGCCACCGCAAGTCGGTGCTGACCAAGCCGACCCGACCCGACCTCGCCAGCTTCATCTACCCGCCGTATACAGAGAAGGCGTGGAAGCTGGCGCGCCGGCTCTTCTAGCTTTGCCGGCCCGTTTGAATCCGTTGGTCACTGAGGATCGAGAGATAGGAACGTAATGCCCGGAGTGCAGGATCGTGTTGTCGTCGTCACGGGAGCCGGCGGTGGCTTGGGCCGCGAGTACGCGCTGACCCTCGCCAAAGAGGGCGCGAGCGTCGTGGTCAACGACCTCGGCGGGTCGCGCGACGGCACCGGCGCCGGACACAACATGGCCGACGAGGTCGTCAAAGAGATCAAGGACGCCGGCGGCCGTGCGGTCGCCAACTACGACAGCGTTGCCGAGACCGAGGGCGCCGAGAACATCATCAAGACCGCTCTCGATGAGTTCGGCAAGATCGACGGCGTGGTGAGCAACGCCGGCATCCTGCGCGATGGCACTTTCCACAAGATGTCGTTCGAGAACTGGGATTCCGTGCTCAAGGTGCACCTCTACGGCGGCTACAACGTCGTCCGCGCCGCGTGGCCGCACTTCCGCGAGCAGAGCTACGGTCGCGTGCTCGTCGCCACCTCCACCAGCGGGCTGTTCGGCAACTTCGGTCAGGCCAACTACGGCGCAGCCAAGCTGGGCCTGGTCGGCTTGATCAACACGCTGGCCCAGGAAGGCGCCAAGTACAACATCAAGGCCAACGCGCTGGCGCCGATTGCGGCCACCCGGATGACCGAGGACATCCTGCCGCCCGAGGTGCTGAAGAACCTCACACCGGAGTACGTCGCGCCGGTGGTGGCTTACCTGGTCACCGAAGAGGTGCCCGACTCCGGCTCGATCTTCATCGTCGGTGGCGGCAAGGTGCAGCGCACCGCGCTGTTCCAGAACGAGGGCGTCACCTTCAAAACGCCGCCGACGGTCGACGATATCGCCTCGCACTGGGGCGAGATCGACGACTTGTCCGCGGCTAAGGCGGCCAACTTCTCGATCCGTTGATCGGGACTGCATGAAAGCCTGTGTTGTACAGGAGCTTTCAGGCCCAGATGGTCTTGTCTATACCGATGTTCAGGACGTCGCCGGAAACAACGAGGTCCTGGTCATCGGTGTCCGCGCCGCGGGGGTCTGCTTTCCGGACCTGCTGCTGAGCAAGGGCGAGTACCAGCTCAAGCTGCCGCCGCCGTTCATCCCCGGCATGGAAGCTGCCGGCGTTGTCGATTGGGCGCCGGAGGACTCCGAATTCAAAGTGGGGGATCGGGTTTCGGCGTTCGGCGTGCTGGGCGGGTTTGCCGAGCAGGTGCTCGCGCCGATGGCCAACGTGACCCGCAGCCCGGCCGAACTCGACGACGCCGAAGCGGTGTCGCTGCTGGTGAACTAGAACACCATGTACTTCGCGCTGGCCCGGCGGGCCGCCATGCGGCGCGGCGACAGCGTGCTGGTGTTGGGTTCGGCGGGCGGTGTGGGCACCGCGGCCATCCAGGTGGCTCGGGCGATGGGTGCGAGCAAGGTCATCGCGGTAGTACACCGCCCGAGCGCAACGGAATTCGTCGAGTCGCTGGGCGCCGATGTGGTGCTGCCGCTGACCGACGGCTGGGCGCAGGCGGTCCGCGACCACACCGACGGCCGCGGCGTGGACATCGTGGTCGACCCGGTCGGCGGGCAGGCCTTCGACGATGCGGTCCGGGTGCTGGCCATCGACGGCAAGCTACTGGTGATCGGTTTCGCCGCGGGTTCCATTCCGACGGTCAAGGTCAACCGGTTGCTGTTGCGCAACGTCGGCGTGCTCGGCGTCGCGTGGGGCGAATACCTCCATCAGGTGCCCGGCTCGGCAGGACTGTTCGCCTCAGGGCTCAACCAGCTGGTGGCGGCCGGGTTGAAACCTCCGCCGCCGCAACGGTATCCACTGTCGAAAGGCCGTGACGCGCTGCAGTCCCTGGCCGACGGCGGGGTGTTCGGCAAGGTCGTGCTGGAGCCCTAGAACAGGCTGCACGAACGAGAGAAAGGCGCCGCCCCCTCGCTGGGTCGCGGCGCCCTTCTGCTGCTGTATGTCTTTTAGAACAGACCCGAGAAGGCGTTCGTGATTTCGGTGGCTGCGTTTTGAAGGACTTCGACCTCGAAGCCCGCCGCCAGCGTGAACAGTGCGGTGTCCGCCGCGAGCGGCAGGCCGAACGCGTCGGCCAGGTCGCCGGTGGCGATGTTCGCCGAGAACAGCGACAGGTCGTAGGCCGGCGTGCTGGTCACCAGCGCGTTGATGATGTCGGCCGTCGGCAACAACGTGGAGTAGGCCGCCGAGGACGCCGTCGTAATCGCGTTGACGAAGTCGGTGAACGTCGCCGTCGGGTCGGCCGACAGCGCCGACAGGAACTCGGTGAAGTTCGCTCCTGTTGATGCCGAGTCGAGCGTCGACGTCACCGCTGGAGTGGGATCCGCGAGGTAGGCCTCGAAGGCGGTGATGCCCTCCTGAGTCTTGGTGGCCAGATTGCTGAACACGTCGGAGAGGCTGACGTCGGGGAACAACCCGAATGGGGTGTTGACGTCGGCGGGCGAGTTCACATCCACGGAGTAACCGGTAGAGCCGTCCCCGTAGCCCAGGTTGATCAAGTACGTCAGGTCGGGGCCCAGCAACGCCTGCAGTGACGCCGGCAGGAGTGCGACCAGCGGAGGAGTGACGTCCTGCCCGCCGAGCGTGGTGATCATGTAGTAATCGGTCAGGCTATCGAGGTTCGGGTCCGGAACATAGTTGGCCGAGCCCGGCAGCAGGATCGCGTTGGCGATGTCGCTGGGCGAGGGGCCGCTTCCGTCAAGCGGGAAGTCCAGGTAGTGGCCGTGGATCGATTGGATACCCAGGAACGCATTGAGGTCGGACAGGAAGTTGATCGGGTACTTCGGGAAGTCGGTGAAGCCGTCGTATTCGACCGAATAGATCGAGGTGGCGTAGTCGTCGGTCGGGGTGGCGCCGTCGAACGAGATGCCGAGGCTCGGCAGGTTCAACTCCAGGGGGTGGACATCGCCCGATGTCGTGGTGAAACCGTCGAAGCGCGAGAGCAAGCCACCGTTGGGGTTGCTTGGGTCAGCGATCAACAAGAAGTTGACGTCGTTCGGGCTTACCCCATCTGCTTCCAGCTGCTGCATCGTCAGGCCGGCGAGCGTGGAGCTCTGCGAGTAACCGAATACTGTCGAAACATCGCCGTTTAAGGCGTTGGCTTCGATCTGGTTGGCCAGGATCGTGATGCCCTGACCGACCGAGGTGGCGTCGGTGGGCAGGCCGAGTTCACCACCGGACGGGTAGTTCAGCGGCAGGGTGTGCACGCCGGTCAGCGGATACAGGCCTTCCGGTGTGAAGAGCCCCTGGCCGAAGAATCCTGCCGAGGACGGGTCGGTCGAGGTGGCTCCGTAAAAGGAAGTGATATCACCGGGGTAAATATGGTTGAGGAAAAGCCCGGTGGCAGCCTGCACGTAATCGGAGCCGGGGATCGGAAGACCGCTGCCGCCCATCACCAGACCGATGTCCTCACCGTCCGCGTGGGCATAACCGGTGTTCAACATCGCGGCCACGCTGAGGAAGCCGGCACCAGCGGTGGCGACCATTCCCAGACCCATGAGACGAAGCGTGCGACCAGACATTGTGCGACCTTTCGGACTGTGGGCTGATGGGTCGCCAGGGCACCATGCGGCTCCAGCGGCGCGGCTATTAGACATATGTCTACGCCTATCAAACCCATATGTCTGAGAAATACACAGCTTTCCGTTGCCGAAAATTCAGTTTCGTGTCCAACATGTCGGATCTATATCAGGTCCTCAGAAGCCCCAGCGGTCACTGGCTGGGGTGATGCTGCTTTTTCGAAACGAGCGCACGGGTGATATCAGCGCAGGCCTGATATCGGCATACGCCCACGTTTCGAAAAGCACTCCATGCCCGAAGGCTGGTGCGGGTGTTACGACAGCGGCCTGCTCAGCCCAGCAGTGCGTCGCGCAGCCGGGCCACGTCAGCTTCGGTGATGCCCGCGCTGCGGAAGTAGCCGTCGAGAGAGCCGAAGGTGTCGTCGATGGTCCGGCGCGCGGCGTCGAGGTATTCCGCCCGCACGCCGAGAACCTCCTCGGACAGCCGCGCCTCGGTGATCGACATCAACTCCGGTGTCATGTCGACGTCGGACCGCTCACGGATCGCGTCCAGGATCCGCTCCCGTAAATGCGGGACGGCCCGGTTGCTTTGCAGGAAGTCGGCCACGATGGCGTCGCGGTCGACGCCGGCGGCCTCCAGCACCAGGGCAACCGTGAAGCCGGTGCGGTCCTTGCCGGCGAAACAGTGCGCGAGCACCGTGCGCCCGTCCGCCAGCAGGCTCACGACGCGGTGCAGTGCCTGCTGTGCTCCGGGGTAGGTGGGGAACCTGCTGTATTCGTCGACCATGTAGCGGGTGGCGGCGTCGCTGACCGGCTCGTCGTCGGGTTTGTCTTCCAGTAGTCGCTTGAACGCGTGCTCGTGGGGTGCTTCACCGTCCGGATTCACCTCGTCGGGCGCAAGGTCCGGGATGGGCAAGAGATGAATGTCGACACCGTCCGGCAGCAGGCCGGGGCCGTGTCGCAATACCTCACTGCGCGAACGCAAATCGGCGACATCGGTGACGCCCAGACGGCGTAACTCGTCACGGCCTTCGTCGCCCAGCTCGCTCAGTTCGCCGGACCGGAAGAGCCGACCGGGTCGCAGTACGCCGGTGGTGTCGGCGACGTCGCGAAAGTTCCAGGCCCCCTGCAGATCTCGCACACCAGTTGCCACCTTAGGTGACCGCCGCAGCGAAAGCGCTTTTCTCCCGGCCGATCTCAGCGCGTGCGATGGACCGCATATGCACCTCATCCGGCCCGTCGAAGATGCGCATGGCGCGCTGCCAGGCGTACAGCCGGGCCAGCGCCGTGTCCTCGCTGACGCCGGCCGCCCCGTGCACCTGGATGGCGCGGTCGATGACGTCGCAGGCCATCTGCGGGGCCACCGCCTTGATCTGGGAGACCAGCAGATGGGCGGCCCGGTTGCCGTGCTGATCGATGGTCCAGGCCGCCTTCTCGCACAGCAGCCTGGCCTGGTCGATTTCGTTGCGGGACTTGGCAATTGCCTGTTGAACCATGCCCTGGTCGGCCAGTGGCCGGCCGAAGGCGATCCGGGTGTTCGCCCGGTTCACCATCAAGGCCAGCGCGCGTTCGGCTCCACCCAGCGCGCGCATGCAGTGGTGGATGCGCCCCGGCCCGAGCCGTGCCTGGGCGATCGCGAAGCCGGAGCCCTCTTCGCCGAGCAGGTTGGTGGTCGGTACCCGGACGTTGTCGTAGATGATTTCGCAGTGCCCGGGCTGGTCCTGGTAACCGAATACCGATGTCGAGCGGACGACCGTCACGCCCGGGGTGTCGATCGGCACCAGGACCATCGACTGCTGCTGGTGGCTGGCCGCCTCGGGGTTGGTGCGGCCCATCACGATCAGGATCTTGCAGCGCGGATCCGCCGCGCCCGACGTCCACCACTTCCGGCCGTTGATCACGTAGTCGGCACCGTCGCGCACGATCGAGGTCTCGATGTTGCGGGCGTCGCTGCTGGCGACGGCGGGTTCGGTCATGGAGAAGCCGCTGCGGATTTCGCCGTTCAGCAACGGCTCGAGCCACTGCTTGCTCTGCTCTTCGGTGGCGAACAGGTGCAGGGTCTCCATGTTGCCGGTGTCCGGCGCCGCGCAGTTGATCGCCTCGGGCGCGATCTCCAAGCTCCACCCGGTCAGCTCGGCCAACGGCGCGTATTCCAGGTTGGTCAGCCCGGATTCCGCGGGCAGGAACAGGTTCCACAGGCCAGCGGCCTTTGCCTTGACCTTCAGTTCCTCGATGATCGGCGGAACCGTGTGATCGTGCGGGCCGACTTCCTCGCGGTGCTTGTCGTACTCGGCTTCGGCGGGGAAGACGTAATCGGTGATGAACTCGCTCAGCCGCTTGTGGTAGTCGCTTGCTTTGGCTGACATTGCGAAGTCCATGACCGTCACGATAAGCCACCCGCGACGAGGGCACACCAGGGGCAGGATGAACGTTATGACTGAGACCCGCCCGCCGTTGCCGCCGTTCACGTTGGAGACGGCGATCCAGAAGGTTCAGGCCGCCGAGGACGCGTGGAACAGCCGCGATCCGGACCGGGTCAGCCTGGGCTACACCGTCGACTCGCAATGGCGGAATCGTGGAGAGCACATCGTCGGCCGCGACGCGATCGTGGCGTTCTTGACCGGGAAATGGCAACGCGAACTCGACTACGCGCTACGCAAGAGCGTGTGGAGTTTCTATGACAGCCGCATCGCCGTTCGGTTCCAGTACGAGTGCCACGACGTCTCCGGCCAGTGGTGGCGCAGTTACGGCAACGAATTGTGGGAGTTCGACCAGGCCGGTCTGATGGGCCGACGAGAGGCCAGCATCAACGACGTCGCGATCGACGAGTCCCAGCGGCGATACTTCGGCCCACGGGTGCCGGCGGAGCACGGCCGGGACTTTCCGCTTTGGTGACCGGCGGGAGCGTCAGGCCTCCGGTGACGATGCCCGCCGTGGAGCGGCGGGAGGAGGAGCCGGAGCATCAGGTTAGGGTTGTTGCCGATCTACCGGGGTAGGGAGTACAGGAAGTAGATGCGGACGCCATGACAGAAACGCAGACGACGGTCGGCGTGGTCGCCGAGTCGGGGGCCGACGAGCGACGGGTCGCGCTGGTCCCGAAGGCAATCGCGCCGCTGGTGAAGAGCGGGGTCGCGGTCGTAGTGCAGTCGGGTGCCGGCGAGCGAGCGTTGCTTCCCGACTCGCTGTACACCGAGGCCGGAGCCTCCATCGGTGATGCCTGGGCGGCCGATGTGGTCGTCAAGGTCGCACCGCCGACCGCCGACGAGGTCGGCAAGCTGCACAGCGGCCAGACGCTGATCGGCTTCCTGGCGCCGCGTAATGCCGACAATTCGATCGGTGCGCTCAAGGCGGCCGGCGTGCAGGCGTTCGCTCTGGAGGCCATTCCGCGGATATCCCGGGCGCAGGCGATGGACGCGTTGTCGTCGCAGGGCAACGTCGCCGGATACAAGGCCGTGCTGCTGGCGGCTTCGGAGTCGACCCGGTTCTTCCCGATGCTGACCACCGCGGCCGGAACCGTGAAGCCGGCCACCGTGCTGGTGCTCGGCGTCGGCGTGGCCGGGCTGCAGGCCTTGGCGACGGCGAAACGACTCGGCGGGCGCACCACCGGCTACGACGTGCGGCCCGAGGTGGCCGACCAGGTCCGCTCGGTCGGTGCGCAATGGCTGGACATCGGCATCGACGCGGCGGGTGAGGGCGGCTACGCCCGTGAGCTCACCGACGAGGAACGGGCGCAGCAGCAGAAGGCGCTGGAGGACGCGATCAGCGGCTTCGACGTGGTAATCACCACGGCCCTGGTCCCGGGCCGGCCGGCACCCAAGCTGGTGACCGCGGCCGCGGTCGAGGCGATGAAGCCCGGCAGCGTGGTCGTCGACCTGGCCGGCGAAACCGGCGGCAACTGCGAGCTCACCGAGCCGGGGCAGGTCGTCGTCAAGCACGACGTCACGATCGCCTCACCGCTGAACCTGCCGGCGACCATGCCCGAGCACGCCAGCGAGCTCTACAGCAAGAACATCACCGCGCTGCTGGACCTGCTGATCACCGACGGGAAGCTGGCGCCGGACTTCGACGATGAAGTCATCGCGGATTCATGTGTCACCCGCGGACGCGCCGGCGACGATGCAGAGCGCAGCGATGCTGAGGAGCGGCGCGAGACAGGAGAGGACTCCTAAATGCACGGGATGTATGACGAACTGCTGTCCAACCTGGCGATCCTGGTGTTGTCGGGATTCGTCGGGTTCGCGGTGATCTCGAAAGTGCCCAACACGCTGCACACCCCGCTGATGTCGGGCACCAACGCCATCCACGGCATTGTCTTGCTCGGCGCGCTGGTGGTGTTCGGCGAGGTTGAGCACCCGTCGCTGGCGGTGCAGATCATCCTGTTCGTGGCCGTCGTGTTCGGCACGCTGAACGTCATCGGTGGCTTCATCGTCACCGACCGGATGCTCGGCATGTTCAAGGGCAAGAAGAAGGCTGTGCCGGCGAAAACTGAAGACGCGGTCGCCAAATGAACTACCTGGTGATCGGCCTCTATGTCATCTCGTTCGCACTTTTCATCTACGGCTTGATGGGCCTGACCGGGCCCAAGACGGCGGTGCGCGGCAACCTGATCGCCGCGGTCGGCATGGCGCTGGCCGTGACGGCAACGCTGATCAAGATCCGGCACACCGATCAATGGGTATGGATCATCGCCGGTCTGGTGGTGGGCGTCGTCTTGGGCGTCCCGCCGGCCCGCTTCACCAAGATGACCGCCATGCCGCAGCTGGTGGCGTTCTTCAACGGTGTCGGCGGTGGCACGGTCGCGCTGATCGCACTCGCGGAATTCATGGAGACGAAGGGCTTTTCCGCGTTTGAGCACAGCGAGTCGCCGACGGTGCACATCGTGGTGGCGTCGCTGTTCGCCGCGATCATCGGGTCGATCTCGTTCTGGGGCTCGATCATCGCGTTCGGCAAGCTGCAGGAGATCATCTCCGGATCGCCGATCGGCTTGGGCAAGGCGCAGCAGCCGATCAACCTGCTGCTGTTGGCCGCGGCGATCGTTGCCGCAGTCGTCATCGGCGTGCACGCGCATCAGGGCAGTGGCGGGGCCTCGCTGTGGTGGATGATCGGCCTGCTGGCCGCCGCCGCGGGGCTGGGCCTGATGGTGGTGCTGCCGATCGGCGGCGCCGACATGCCCGTGGTGATCTCGCTGCTCAACGCGATGACCGGCTTGTCGGCCGCCGCCGCGGGTCTGGCGCTGAACAACACCGCGATGATCGTCGCGGGCATGATCGTCGGGGCGTCCGGTTCGATCCTGACCAACTTGATGGCCAAGGCGATGAACCGTTCCATCCCGGCGATCGTCGCCGGCGGGTTCGGCGGCGGTGGTGTTGCACCGGGTGGCGGCGACGCCGGCGACAAGGTCGTCAAGGCCACCTCGGCTGCCGATGCCGCGATCCAGATGGCCTACGCCAACCAGGTGATCGTCGTCCCGGGCTACGGGCTTGCCGTCGCGCAGGCTCAACACGCCGTCAAGGACATGGCCTCGCTGCTGGAGGACAAGGGTGTCGCGGTGAAGTACGCGATCCACCCGGTCGCCGGTCGGATGCCCGGACACATGAACGTGCTGCTGGCCGAGGCCGAGGTCGACTACGACGCGATGAAGGACATGGACGACATCAACGACGAGTTCGGCCGGACCGACGTCGCGATCGTCATCGGCGCCAACGACGTGACCAACCCGGCGGCCCGCAATGATGCGTCCAGCCCGATCTACGGCATGCCGATACTCAACGTGGACAAGGCGAGATCGGTGATCGTGCTCAAGCGATCGATGAACTCCGGTTTCGCCGGCATCGACAACCCGCTTTTCTACGGCGAGGGCACCACGATGCTGTTCGGGGACGCGAAGAAGTCGGTGAGCGAAGTCGCTGAGGAGCTGAAGGCGCTGTAGCGGTAGGGCCGTGATGGCCCTTACCGGATCTCGACGAAGGCTGCGTGGTTAGACAGGCGGATAAGCCGGCGGCGGGTAACCCTGGCCGTCGGTGACGCCACGCAGGCCCCACGGCAGATACTTGAAGTAGAACTCGAGTTCGTCGGAAATGTCGTAGCTGGGATCAGGATCCGGTTGCATCTGACTACCTCTCGACTCGCGACGTGCTTCCGAGGTGAGTCTAATCCCACGGGGCAACGCGCAACAGTGAACTGTCCTGTTGCCTAGACTACCCAACTAGTTGATTGACTCCGGGCAGGCCCCGGACTGCCGATAGCGAGTAGACATGTCATCCGAGAACGGGCTCACCCGCCGCGAGGAGCTGCTGGTTGTTGCCACCAAGTTGTTCGCCGCACGCGGCTACCACGGCACCCGGATGGACGACGTCGCCGACGTGGTCGGGCTGAACAAGGCCACCGTTTACCACTACTACGCCAGCAAGTCGCTGATCCTCTACGACATCTATCAGCAGGCCGCCGAGCGCACGCTGACCGCCGTGCACGACGACCCGTCGATGTCGGCCCGCGAAGCGCTCTACCAGTACACCGTGCGGCTGCTCACCGGCATCGCCGGCAACCCGGAAGGCGCGGCGGTGTACTTCCAGGAGCAGCCCTACATCACCGAATGGTTCACCGAGGAGCAGGTTGCCGAGGTCCGGGAGAAGGAAACCCAGGTCTACGAGCACGTGCACGGTCTCATCGATCGCGGCATTGCCAGTGGCGAGTTCTATGAATGCGACTCGCACGTGCTGGCGCTCGGCTACATCGGCATGACGCTAGGCGCTTACCGATGGCTGCGGCCGAGCGGACGCCGCAGCGCGAAGGAGATCGCCGCAGAGTTCAGCACCGCACTGCTGCGGGGTCTGATCCGCGACGAGGCGGTCCGGGTGGAATCACCGCTGGGCGTCGGAACCGAAATCGGTACAGCCGCCCGTCGTTCCTGAGCCGTCGACACCGGAGACTGATCACCATGACTGACATGTTTCGCCTGGACGGAAAGGTCGCCGTGGTCACCGGCGGCGGCCGCGGGATCGGCGTGATGATGGCGCGCGGCCTGCTGCAAGCGGGAGCGACGGTATACCTGTCCAGCCGCAAAAAGGCCGAGCTGGACGCCGCCGTCGCCGAATTGTCGGCGCACGGACCGGTACAGGCCATTCCCGCCGATCTGGGCACTATCGACGGGGTGCAGGCGCTGGTTGCCGACCTCGCCGAGCGGACGGACGCGGTCCACGCGCTGTACAACAACGCCGGCGCGGCATGGGGTGCGCCGTTGGGCGAGTTTCCGGAATCCGGCTTCGACAAGGTCTTCAACGTCAACGTCAAGGGTGTCTTCCTGCTGACCCGCGCGCTGGTGCCGATGCTCACCGCCGGCGCGACCGAGGGCGACCCGGCCCGCGTCATCAACACCGGCAGCATCGACGGGATCGTTCCGCCCGGGCGCGGCCGGGACAACTTCTCCTACAGCGCCAGCAAGGCCGCGGTCCACATGCTGACCCAGCACCTCGCCGGGGAGCTGGCGCCCCGAATTCTGGTCAACGCGATCGCGCCCGGGCTCTTTGAATCCCGGATGACCAAGGAGCTGTTGCGGGCGGGTTCGGATGCCGTCGGTTCAGGCTTTCCGCTCGGCCGCATCGGCCAGCCCGACGACATAGCCGGCATCGCGGTCTTCCTCGCCAGCCGGGCGAGCAGCTACATCACCGGCGCGGTGATCCCGGTGGACGGTGGCGTCAGCGTCATCCGCTAGGCCGTCAGCAGATTCCGCTGGAGGAACTCGAGTTGGTCGGCGAGGACGCGCTCGAAGGCGTCGCCGACATAGATCTCGAAATGCCCTTCCGGGTAGAGCTTGATCTCGCCGCGGGGCGCCGTCGCCGCGTAGCGGCGGGTCGGACCTGACGGCGCGACCGTGTCGGTTTCACAGACGCAGAACAAGATTGGGCAGGGCACCTTCGCCGCTAGCCGACCCGGCCGGTAAGGCAAGAGCTTCAAGCCGATACGCGCGGCGACCTCGTTGCGCATCTCGACGCCATCGGGCACCAGGCCCAGAAAGCCGGGGTAGGCGTCAGGGGCAGTCATCAGCGCGACCTCGCCCGGAAGCCCGGCGGTCTGCACCATCACCGGCGTCCCGCCGAAGCGGGCGGTGATCAGGTCGCGCGCCGCGAGCGCCGTGAGGCGAGCGCTGATCAGTGGGTCCACCGCGCCCAGTGAGGCGACGCTGTCGGTGAACGGGCATTGCGAGACGACCGCCGCGATTCCCGGAAACCTTGCCGCGGTGGCGATTACGTGGCCGCCGCTGAACGAGGTGCCCCACAGGCCAATACGATTCGGATCGATCCCGGATAGCGTGCGCGCATAGGCCACCGCAACCGTCCAGTCCTGCAACTGCATTCGGATATCGAGCAGTTGACGTGGTGCTCCTTCGCTGTCGCCGAAGTTGCGGTAGTCGAACACCAGGCAGGCGTAACCGGCCTCGCAAAAGCGTTCGGCGTAGGCATCCAGTCGCATCGTGCGGACCGCGCCCAGCCCGTGAGCCATCACCAAAAGCGGTGCGTCACCGTCGCTCGCCGGCCGATACAACCACGCATTGATCCGGTCGCTGCCGGAGTTGAACCAGACATCCTCACGCTGCATGACACTCATCCTGCATGGTGACTCGGCGATGTGATAGCCCGACTCTCCTCAGGCCGTTCCGGCCGGCATCGTCGTCGAGCAGTGTGATAGACC
>Ga0137412_10002398_pt1 | contig 14837 bp, 16 predicted proteins | sample CZODoug2_1_16fun_FD_122160 | JGI IMG/M metagenome (GOLD analysis project Ga0137412, IMG submission 122160) | Vadose zone soil fungal communities from Angelo Coast Range Reserve, California, USA - CZODoug2_1_16fungal (Hybrid Assembly) | ecosystem: Environmental > Terrestrial > Soil > Vadose zone...
ATTAATCTGTAAACCCCGTCGCGAATAAGAAGGCCTTTTCCCCGCAAAACTTTTCCGTAAGGCTTTCCCGAAAACCAGGTACGCCCCCTTCCGGCGACGCCCCCACCGCGCAAAAACCGCGCGGCGGGGACTGCCGGGGATTTATTCCCCGCCGACGGCGTGCGGCCCCAAAACTCATGCGGTCTTGCCCTCTGGATGAAAAGACAGGCAGGGGATGCGCGTCAGTCGTATGGGTCGCGGGTCGGTTCCCACCGTGGCCCGCACTTTTTGCCGCCGCGCACTCCCCGGCCATTCCGCAAAAAACCAATTTCGCGCTAGGAGCGATTTCTTTTCGGGTTATCACGCAAAAGGGCCGTCTTGGTGTGGTCATAGCCATACGCGATTTATGCCGCTGTAAGTTCAATGTTTTGTACAAGCGATTTCAGGTTATTTGGTGAGTCCTTGACCCGACTCCGCATTCGGCAAGTATCGGAGCACCAGCGAGCACCACGTCGCTTTCCGGCGAGGTCTACACCGCATCCGTCACATCGGGACTTCAGTCGCTCGACTCCACCGCGGCACAGTCGGGAGCAGTACGTCTCAGGCCTGTCCTTCCGTGTATAGCGAACTTCGGCCAGCACTTTGGTACATCTGTCGCACGCCTCGTTAGCGCACACACCATGCTCGGCGAAAACTTTCGCTTGTTCCTCAGCACTCAATCTCATGTCCGCTCGTTCTCCGCATATGGCGCGTGATTTTTTCGTACAACGAGCGAAGTGTGCCCACCTGCGCACGAATGATCGAGGGAAAAGCGACACGGAGTTGGATTGAACGGCAGGCTCGGAACGTAGTTAAACTATTTCATCAGAAGGGCTTGCGACTGAATGAACGGTTGCGCTGTGTCATGTCATGTCAAGGTCTGGAGGTTCACGAAAGAGTTGCAAGATACGCTTGCGCTTGTTTCTTCAGCCTCTCGATTTGCTTCGGGTAGCTATTGAGATTCGATGACAACTGAATTCCTAAGTCCTTCAGTGGGCCGCGCAGTTTCGCGTAAAACTCCTTCGGTTTGAGTTTGTGGTTGGCCCTGACGAGCAGCAAAGCTTCCTTCTTGCCGGACAGAGATTCGCCGCTTAGGATTTTGCACATGCGTTCCAAACCAACCCCGCCTTTGAAAAAAGCTCGAACGGATTGGAGTCTTGCTTTCTCGCTCGCACGGCCAAGTGTGTTCACAATCCGCGAAACCAACTTCAAGTCGTCCGCGCTGGGGCTTTGCCCCCTCCAACAGATACTTCCAGGCCGAAGCAATTCTAAGAAACTGGCGACGGCGTAGACTCTGAATTTTCCGTGGTTCTCTTTTGCGTCCCAGTCCCGCTGCCTGAAAAATGGGGCCACGCCTGAACTCTTTACCCAACCTTCGTAGATTTCTCTCGTTGTCAGGCTCGCACACACGCGAGTCAACAAACGTGCATCGTCATCCGAGAGCGCACCCTTCCCAAGCCCACGGATGAAGGCTGCCAAGTCGAGCAGCCTCTCGCGCGACACTGACTTGCGACGATCATTCTCATTTCGTCGATCCCGATTGTTTCGTCTATCGGTGATCAAGCGTAGTGCCTGCAAACTCTCGCCGTCGGCAGAAAGGCGAGGTCCAATTCTGTCAGGTGATCGCCGCTCGGCGACTGCTCGCTGCTGTCCCTTTCGCCTACCTACGGACTTGCGTTCGTTCCACCAGGGGTCCCAGGTGACGCCCGCGAATTTGTCTCCGTGCTTGATCATGCGGAACCCAGCCTGGAAAAAATCCCAGTTGAACAAACCTAAGCCGACTCGTCCGGTATCTTGATGAAACAGAGGTACGGGATACTTCATGGAATCAGGGCTGAATTCACCTAGGAAGCGTATAAAAGCACACGTGACAGTTTACCTTCCCAGGGCCTAACAGCCCAGCACTGGGAGGCGGACCTGCCCCGCACATGCGCGCGTGGAGCGATTTGATTCTTGTGCTCTAGCTTTGGCACTGCGAGAGAGTCGGAAACTTATCGAGCGCACGTGCGTCACGTGACGAACAATTCCGATTGCCTACGCGCACGCGCGCGTAAGTCCGCTTCATGGGTATTCGGTGGTAATCTTGCCCCTTCTCTTCACCCACTCAGGAGGACGCATGGCGAAGAAGACGAAATTGGCTGCATTTACGGGCCCGGAGGATTCATGGATATCGTAGCGGCCTTGAAACAAGAAGAAGCGAAGTTACAGAAGCAAGCGGATAGAGTGCGACAACAGTTGGACACGGTGCGTGCAGCGATGAAGATTCTAGGCCGTGAGGTGGGTAGCGGGGAGCCGAGTGGCAGGAAGAAACGGGTAATGTCTGCGGCCGCGAGAGCGAAGATTTCGAAAGCAACAAAAGAGCGGTGGGCAAAATTCAGAGCAGCGAAGGCGAAGGGGAAACGGTCGTAAGTATTCGCCCCGCGATCACTCGCGTGCAGCAGTCGATCACACTCACCAGATAATACGAAAACAAGGACGGCGAGCTTGTGATTTTGTCAAAAGCGTTCGCAGCGAAGAAGCTGGCAGAGCAAGCACGTCAGAAATATCCCGACCGTTAAAGAAGAAGGATCGGAATCGGGCGTGCGTGGCGCAGAGTCTATTTTCGAATCCAAGTGAAGGACTTCCATTCCGGCTTCGCTGCCTGACATTTCTTTGCATCGATAGCAGTAAAATCAAGGCTTCGCCCTTCAATTCTCGAATCCGAGATGCTATCAATCTCGTAATCCGATTCGAAACGACACCAATTTGCGTTTTGAGTGCCGACGCGCTGGCCTGTTTTCCAATAATCACCGTAGGAGGATTTGTACGGGTAAGGCAGAAAACTTCTTATCTTTCCAACCCACTTATCACCTCCCTTTTTCAACTCTCCACGCATAAACGCAGCGGTCGATTGCAAAACTGGAGGAAGTACTAATTCGGTGTACACGTAATCGCCATCAACCCGGACTTTAAAATCCCGTCCTGATACCAACGATGTCCAAACCTGTTCTCCGCTCGGAGCGCGAAATTGAGGCAAATCGGATTTCGGTGTGCCTCCAATAGGATGGGCTGCTGAATTTGTTAGGAGAGCGGAGATGAATGTGCTCGGAACCGCGAAGTTAAGATTCTCGCCCTCCGAAACCTTCCAAGTAACCACCCCCGCGACTGATCCGTCCATCGCTAGTAACGGCCCACCACTATTTCCGTGCGAAGCCGGAGCTGTCGTCTGAATCCACTTGTTTCCGGTCGAATCTTGCCTGAAGCCGCTAACGATTCCATCCGAAACGGAGTTTTCTAGACCTAGCGGACTTCCAATTGCCAGTACATGGTCGCCAACGGCAACATGAGCTAAATCCGCTAGCGATAGAGCTGGGAGGTTCTTGCCCTCAACTTTGACAATCGCCAAATCATGCTCACGGTCATCGGCCAGCACGCTGTTTGTAGTAAAGAACGCTCCGTTGTTAAGTTTTACCGTCACAGTTTTAGCGCCAGCAATTACGTGATGGTTGGTCACGATCTTGCCGTCAGGGGACACGATAAAGCCGCTACCTTCCGCCACAGGCTTTCCCGTCTCATCGCTAACGACAATGAGAACAACGGAATCCACTGTGGCCTTGACCAACTCACTCTGGGTTCGCTGGGATTGTGGCAACTGAACAAGCGAGACGGAAGCTAGAAACAGGGCGGCGGAACTCCGAATTTGGCTGGTCATGTATACCTCCAACGCGCGTGGCAATCACAATCTAGCACACAACAAATCCCGATGGTATGCTTTCGGGCACTATGATCGACGATACACTCCTTGAATACCGAATCACCAAAGATCACGAGAAATTTGTCGCAATCGACTCCGTTGATGAAGTCGTCGGAGTCTTTGACATCCAACAGGAAGCGACTCGTGAGATCGAACGGGCGAAGTTAGAAGACGCGATGTACAAGCATTCGAAGATTCTGTTTCATGCTGCGATTGCTTCACTAATGAATTCGTTTGACGTGGACAGAAACACGGCGCGTTATTGGGTTGCGACAGCTTCCGAGCAAGCATGAGACGGCAAATAGCCACTTTTGGGGCTAAGAACGGGTGAAAGGTCTTGAAAATGGCGATTGCCACACACAGAGTGACCTCACTTACCGAGTTTGTAACAAAGGTTGTTCAGATTAGGAATGGTTGGTATGAAGAGGATAAAGCACGCGCTAAAAAATGCGACGAAGCCGAAGAGGGTCCGCCTCAATTGTGGTTCCGTGGACAAGTAAACAGCAAATGGGAGTTGCGACCGAAGATTTACCGTCCCGGCAAGAACTACGACGAAGATGAAATTCGTATGGACTTCAAACTTCGTGGCGTTCAGCTAATCGGTGAGCCTCGCGTCCCGAAAGATGATCGCGAATGGTATTTTCTGATGCAACATTTCGGCTCGCCGACTCGACTTCTTGACTGGACTGACGGAGCACTGATAGGTCTCTACTTCGCAGTCAAGAAACCGACGCAGTATAGCGAAGCAGCGGTGTGGATGCTCGATCCCGTGTGGCTGAATCGAAGAGTTCTGAACGAACTTGATGAGAACAATTATGTTTCTGGGATTATGCTTCCACATTGGAAAGAGGCAGATGCATGGTTTCCCGAACCATTTGAGCAGGCCTTGCACGTATCCTATCCGGTCGCTATCGACCCGCCGCACGTTGCGAGGAGAGTTTCTGTGCAAAGAAGCCGATTTACGATTCACGGGCGCTCGAAAAGTGGTCTCGATATTTTAGCGAAACGAATTTCGAAGGCGCGTCTTGTGAAGTTTGTTATTCCGAAGAGTGCAGCAAGAGGAATTCTAACGGACCTTGCGACTTGCGGAATTGTGGAAACAAGCGTCTTTCCCGACCTCGAAGGGCTGTCCAGAGAGTTAGAAACGAAATGGGTGCAACTCACTCCTAGGGAACGAAAGGCAAGAAAGGCCAAGCGTGGTGAAGTGGCAGATCGCGGGAGCAGAAAGGTATGACTGAAGACCAAGACAAGCGCCGCCGCGATCTGTATGACGCTCATCTAAAGCAGACGTGGGGAGACATTCAGAGTTCGACGGATAATTTTGACAAAAACGTTCTGGCGGTCTCGACGGCTGCTCTAGGGTTCTCGATTGCATTCATCAAAAATGTCGGTGGGCAGCCAGTCGTTCATTGGAAAATGCTGCTTTTCATTTCGTGGGTATGCCTCGCGGCTTGCGTTGTCATTACTGTCTTTTCTTTTCGTTTGAGCGTTGTGGCCCTAAACAGGCAACTTAGCTATCTGTACGAGTACTACGAAAATAAAAACCAAGAATTCTTAAAGAAGAAAAGTATGGCCGGGATCGCGCTAGATTGGTTTACGTGGGGCGCGGCTTTGTTCTTTTTTGTTGGTATAATTTGCACAATGGTTTTTTGCATTCGGAATGCTGGCTGAGAGGAGGCCGGATTTGGCCGACGACGAGAAAATCGTGCGAGTTAGAGAGGGTAGAGTGTGCCTTCCCATTACCCCCATCAGAGATGGTCTTTCAGCAATACCATTGACACCGGTGTATAGCGCAGAAGAAAGAGGGCGTCAGCCGATAACCAACACGCCTGTTCAACCGCCAGCTAAGCCCGATAATTCCGGTACTTCGGGAACTTCGAACACTGGTTCCGGCGAGTCAGGAAAGAAGTAACGCGCGTCTCAATTGAATCGTGTGAGGGCGTAAATGGAGTTGGATTGGGGTAGTTTGGAAGATGAGATACAGGAGATTGCTCACGATTTTGAAATCGACTTGAATTGCGTCGTTGTTGCGAACCACGCTCTGACGCTGGAAGGGATTGATCGCGCCGAAGATATTGAGTTGACAAAAATTCAAGAGGGTTTTGCTCATGAAGACTACGAAACGGTGCGGTCTATAACAGGCCACTTACAAAACTTCTATGAAGACCTTAGACAGGCGGCGAATCGTTTAGCCTTGGTTGGGCTGGTAACTAGACTCCAGCACTGGACAGATCGATTCGTAATCCAGACAAAAGTCAAATCGGAAAGAGTCTACGACTCACTTTTGGCGAACGAAATTGCCGCCCTAAACAAATTCCTCGGTGTCGGCCCTATTCCTGAAATGTTCTTTCAAGATTTGGTAACGGCACGAGACTCCATCATCCACGCAGATTCAAAAGCAGAGTGGCTGTATCACGGAAGCCTTAGAAAAGTCGCCGATCACCATAGAAATGGTTTTGATGTAGAAATAACTAAGGAACAATTGGCGGACGCAGTTCAGAAAGCAGCACAACAGGTGAAATGGTACGACGAGAAAATAAACGCTTCTCGTATCAGTCCGAAGACTACGGGCACATCTCCTAGCTCGCCATGAGTTACCAAATTATTCCGCGCAGCATTGCGCATACGTGGCACAAATCAAGACTTTTGTATTTTCCAGCCGTGACGATGAGCGTGTTCGTGTGCTCGCCACAATCGTAGCAAGGCAAATCGTCTCGCCGTTCGCCTACAACCTCATACACGAAGGAGGTTTCGGAATTCCACTCATCAATCGGAAGGCTAGCAACAGAATGCCTCGTTGTGACTTCGGGTTGAGAGGTCGGTTCGACCCACAAAGTTACTTGCCCATTTATCGCAAGAAACGCGGCATCCATCTCGGTTGGCAGCGCCTCGCCGCATTGGAGCACTTTGTACGTAACACCGCTCTCATCAGACCTAATGAGGTTGCCGATTCCTGTCTTCTGTTCGAGGGATAAGACGTTATATTTGCCAGGTTCTTGCAAACCCGCGACGGCATAATTGTGCACGTACGGCATGTTGCGTACTCCTTGGCTTATGGTATCGCAGACGTTGGTTCGTTTAAAACCTTTTCACGCACACTTGAAACATCGGCCCGTATTCCTTCCGGCAGCGCAGTCCGGCTGTGGTGTCTCTAACTCCTTCAAGGTGTAGTATTCCTGCATGGCAAAAAATCCGTTCACGATTCGAATTTTCGTACCGGATGGAGACCCTGAGGGTGTGCGGATAATTGACCGAATGAACTGGACAGGGCTGGGGATCATTTTCCCTAGAGAAAAATGGCCATCGACCAAGCAGCGGCTGGAATTTTCGAGAACTGGCCTCTACGTTTTGGCTGGTTACGAGAAAGCTGAAGACGAACTTCCAACGATTTACATCGGCGAAGGCGACGTGATTCGTAATCGAATTGATTCGCACTACCAGAATAAGGATTTCTGGGATCGCGCAATTGTTTTTACGGCTTCTAATAATGGTCTGAACAAAGCCCACGTGAAATGGTTGGAGTATGCCTTGGTCAATCGGGCGCTTCAGGCCAAACGAAGTAATCTTGAGAATGGTTGCGAGCCTCAAGAGCCAGCGCTGAGCGAAGCCGAGCGCGCGGATACCCAGGCATTTTTGCATGAGGTGCTTCAGATTCTTCCACTCGTGGGGCTTCGCGCTTTTGAAATTCCAAAGCCAGTCGCGACTCCACAAGTTGTGTCCTCACCTGAACCTACTTTACCGGGAACGGCCAAGGGGCAACTTGACACAATGATAGTTCCTGCTCAAAAAGATGGATTTGACAATGTATTTATTGGAGATAACTGTTGGTACGCTGTGCGAATTTCGGGCGGAATGCTTTCGAAGATTAAATATGTCGCGGCGTATCAAACTCAACCAGAATCAGCGATAACGCACTACGCACCCGTCGCGCGAATTGAGCCGTACGGAGAACAAGGGAAATACAAACTCGTTTTCGCTGAACCGCCAACACCGATAGGCCCCATTCCGTTTGCTGATGCCACGCAGGGCTCCATGCAAGGGCCGCGCTACACGAGTTTCGAAAAACTGATGAAAGCCAAGAAACTCACAGACCTATTCTAATCTGCCCGTGAGAGCGAAGCATCTGTACTACAACTGGCCGAAGCATATAGTCTAAGTCCCCACTGGCAATGAAGAGTGCTTGCCTCATTGATTGCGACTGCGATGCCGTAAGCTTCACTTCCGCTGGGCTGCTCATTTTTGTTTTGTCCTTTCCGCTGTGGTTCAGCGTGAGGCAGTTTGGCAGCGAACCTAGGTTACTTAAATAGTAGTTATATACTTAATAATATAAGTATCTGAGTTGAAATTTCAACCAACGAAGTTGTGAGCTGTTAAGCGGCTTCGCGCCGGTCGCTGGGCCGGGAAGCGAAGATAAGGCGAAGAAATATCTGGTTCGCAATTACCGATTATGGTAGTGTCGAACAGTTTCAGTTTGTGAGCGACATATGAGCACGGCAACCCCAACCCTGCAGGCGTCCCCAACTGTATGCCGAATACTCTCTCTGGACGGCGGGGGAGCGAAAGGTTTTTACACGCTGGGAGTGCTCAATCAGGTTGAAGCAATGCTTGGTGGCAAACCGCTGTGCGAACATTTTGATCTGATTTTTGGCACAAGCACAGGCTCTATCATCGCTGCTCTGTTGGCCTTGGGACATTCTGTCCAGTCAATCCGGGACCTCTACGAAAAAAACATAACCAAAATTACTGGAAAACTTTTTACAGGAGGGCGAACCAAGGCTCTTGCTGAGCTTGTAGAGAAAGTTTTCGGCAACGCCAATTTCACTCAGGTAAAAACCGGAGTTGGCATTGTCGCGACCCATTGGCTTCAAGAAAGGCCAATGATTTTTAAGGGCGATGTGTCACAGGCTCACGGGAGCAAGGCAACATTTGCTCCGGGTTTCGGCTGCACGATTGCTGAGGCGGTCCGCGCTTCATGTTCCGCCTTCCCGTATTTCAAAAGAGTGACGGTTAAGACTTCTCAGGGGGCCGAAGTCGAGTTGTTCGATGGCGGGTATTGCGCGAACAATCCAACGCTATACGCGATTGCTGATGCTGTGAAGGCACTTCAGAAAGACTATGCGCACATTCGGGTTTTGAGCATCGGCGTTGGGATTTATCCTGAGCCGAAAAGATGGGTAAATCCCAAACATTTTGTCACTTTCCTTGAGAAAGCTTTTCTGGGTTTCACTTCTTTAGAACTTCTGCAAAAAACGCTGAATGTGAACACTACTTCGATGGAACAGTTGCGTTCGGTGCTATTTAAGGACATCAATACTGTTCGTATCAATCAGGAATTTACTCAGCCAGAAATGGCGACTCACTTGTTGGAGTCTGACCTTAAGAAGCTGAACATCCTCTATCAACGCGGCATCGCATCCTTTGAAACTCACGAAATTGCGCTGAAGAGGCTATTCGCGTAACACCCGGTACGGAGCACATATCACGTATGACCATTCCTGAAACACAACTTGAAACGTGGTCGCACCAAGGGTCAATCAAACAATCGAGTACCACTTATGCGACTGTGAAAGCGACCTTGGAGGACCCCAAGGCAAAATATGCAAGTCGCAAACCCAAAGTTTTTCTGCAAGGTTCTTATGGTAACGACACGAACATTTATGCGGAAAGCGACGTAGATGTTGTGATCGTTTATGAAGGAGCATGGTTCAAAGATTTGACGCTACTCCCGGCTGAACAACAGGCCGCATACGACGCTCACTATTCTAAGGGCACCTACCCTTACGCGGATTTCAAGCAGGAAGTTAACGCGCAACTGGAGAGCGCGTTTCCAAAGGCAGTCATAGGCTCTCCGAAAGCCCTAAAAATCGCTGCCGAAGGCTCCAGACGAAGTGCTGATGTCGTTGTTGCTTTCAGGTATCGCCGTTACTTCAGATTCAATTCTGCATTTGACGAGCGATTTGACGAAGGGATTGCTCTTTGGACGACGAAAGGTAGTTTGATACCTAATTACCCTGAACAGCATTCCCACAACTGCACAACAAAACAAAAATCCACGCAGGACAACTTCAAACCGTTGGTTCGCATTTTTAAGAACATGCGCAGCAAACTGGTAGACGATGGCGTGATAGAACCCGGATTAGCGCCCTCGTATTTTATAGAAGGGCTGCTGTACAACGCCCCGCCAGAAAACTTTGTAGGTAGCTATGAAGACATGGTTCTAAATATTCTCAATTGGCTCTCCGCTACCACTGACCGCAGCAAGTTTCTGACCGCAAACGAACAGTATTATTTGTTATTTGACGATAGCCCTAATTGTTGGCCAAAAGCCAACGGCACGAAATATATCAATGCTGTGATCGAACTCTGGAATGACTGGACATGACACCATTTGACACCAATTGGAAGAAGGGCAGCGGTGCTACGCCTTTGACAACTCAGGACTTGTGAAAGTAGATTCAATTTTCGATCCCCACCGCCCCTACCATAAGTCCCGTTGAATCCGTTGGCCTTACTCGCCAAGACTCCCTGAATTCATAGCGTAGAGGGGGAGTTTTGCGCCCAAGTTGCGCCCACGTTTCAACCTTGCGTTGAAGACTGGAAGAGATGCCGTCAATTACGGCTCGCATGCGAATCTTACGAGGGGGGAGCGAATGGTCCCAGATCTCCTTTGCGCCATCTGGCTTTTCCTTTCTTCAGCCTTTCCCTTGAACGTCCGATCCTAGCACCGCTCGGCTGGCGTTGAGGAGCGCGAGAAGGATCAAGGACGTACAGTAGTAGTACAGCTCCGGACGCGGACAACTTGAGCGCATTCTTGTTTGGTGTTCCGAGTGAGCGACGAAGCCAGTTAGTGCTCTTAGTCTTGCTTTTCTGTGTAAGTCAAAGCACACTTTGGCCAGATGGGATACACGGAGGTAAACCGATTCCCACAGAATTCTTCGTTGGGGTCAATAAAGTGCCACACAAAGCCGTGGTCGAGTTTGCGACCTTCGGCGACTTCGCCTTTGTAGAACGGTGGCGCGAAACCCTAGGAAAAAATCCAGAACCTCTGCAACGAGAGGCAGCCGATTTGGCGAAACTCGCCAAGGAGCGCTACGTGGCGGACACAGATGTGGGGCAGCTGTATGTTAGTACTGCCACCGATGTGAAAAGCCACCTCGAAAGTGAACCAGAATGCGAGATTGGGGGCTTCATCCTCTTAAAGTGCGACTGGTTTCCGGATTCAGACGTCATCGGGCTATGCCATTTTCGACGGACATGGTGCAATCACATCGTTGTGGACTATCTCGCCAAGCACCCCCTGACTCTCGGAAGCCAGAGAGAGGATCGCTATAAAGTTGGCGGCATCGGTCCGGCATTACTTTGTTTTGTGTGTCGAATCGCAATTGAGCACTCGTGCAGCCTCCTCTGGGGCGAAGCAACCAATACTTCTTGGACGTTTTACAAAGAGTTTTTCACTCTTGATGAGGTCAAAGACCTCTTTGTGATATCGCGAGAAAAGATCGCGAAATGTGCGGAACGGAAACTGGACTGGCAGAGCGAGAAGGAGGTCAATAAAATAAACATGGAAGCTGTCCAAGAGCTGTATAAGGTTGAAGAAACGCATCCGCCGCTGGTCGGCAACAGAGCTGTCATGACTGGTTCGAGACGCCAACTCATAAATCATTTCTATGATTTATCACGAGGCTTGCAAGACGAAGTAGCCGAGGCTGTTGGCCTTCTCGAAAAGGGCGACAATGACATTCTTGAAGATGAGTGGTGCCGAGTGCTGTTTCAGCGGGCCATGCAAAGAGGAAAACTGCGTGAGCTGTGGGCCGAGGTTGAGAAACGACATGAGTTTGGAGAGCCAGAGAAAAACCCGTTCTGAATTTGACCGAAGAGAGGTAACGAATGCTAGAGCATTTTTATGATTGGCACAGGGACATGGGGCTTGAGCCAAACGATGAAACCTCTCCCAAGCACCGGAAGGTCATAAGTGAGTACAGCCCAACGGCCAGAGAAATCATTTCTTTAGCCCGGTTCTTTTACGGATTCGACAGTCAAGGGGCGTCGTTGGAGAATTTTGGAAAAGCTCTGCAAGAGGTTGATACCAGTTTCTCAATGCAGCATCACAAGCAGTACCTTGTCCTCTTCGCTGGGGCTGAACTAGTTTCTGTTCTACAGCGAGCGACAGAGCAGGAATGGGCAGACCTTGCCGCGTTATGTTTGGTGTGTGGGGGGGTTCAAGGGGCGCGTACTGGCGTTCCCGTACCTGAAGTGCCGCAGATCGCGGCTCGATATATTGAGAGCCGTACAAAGAATAGAGCAGCTGTCTCTGCGGAAGAAAGCGAAGAAAAGCTAGCCCCGAGGATCGCCAAGCTCGAACAAGAATTGGCAATCGTAAGCGAAGAAGCAAATATGCTGTGGTGGCTAGTTTCGGAATTCAGCCGAGACCGAAACGAGCCCTGGAAGAAGATTGGATTGTTAGCTACATCGATCATCGCCGGGAAAGAACTCGCAGACCTGACGCGCTTAATTCCCGGTCCCGTAGCCGCCGCCGCTTTTCTTGATCGAATAGTTCGACTATCTGATTCTTCAAAGTCTGCCAAGCCCATCAGCCTCAAAGACGCTGTGGATAAGACTCCGCGGCAGTGGCGGGCGAGTTGTGAACTTAAAGCAGATGCGGGGACAGAAGACCTAACGCCCATTGGTAAAGCGCTAAGGCTATCGTTGACAGTTTCTGATGGTGACGACTGGTCGCCCGTATTCCAGAGAGGGACCGCTCTCGAAACTGATTCTAAATTGCTGCCGAACGCCCTAGCCTATCAAGTGTTTCTAGAAGGATTGCTCGCTCGTCTATCGATAGAGGTTGGGGAGTGAGCACGCAACCACCAGCCGCCACTCCGACGGCCCCGGATAAGCCGCAGATTGTCGCCGACAGCGGTACTACTGTCGATTTGCTCGCTGAAGGAAAGGCTCTTGAATTCATCAATTTGCCGCTGGGAAAGGAATTGACCGACGTTGAAGCTTTAGAATTGGCGAAGTCTAGGCCGATGCAATGGATAGTTCTGGCTGGTCCCATAGATAGTGGAAAAACAACACTTCTGACAAGTTTGTATGAGCTTTTCCAGTGGAAGAAAGTCAAAGGATTTGCATTTGCGGGGTCAACTACCTTACCAGCGTTTGAAGAGCGTTGCTACCTGTCCCGAAGGGACTCGGGAAACGTAGTGCCACACACGCGCCGAACTCTGTACGAAGGGCCTGACCCTAAATATTTACATTTGAGGATTCGCTCAACTACAGGGCTGCGCCCATTCACCGATTTTCTCTTTACGGATGTTTCGGGTGAGCTGTTTGAACACGCACGCGATTCTGTCACTGAATGCAAAGAAATGCTCTTTCTGAAGCGTGCGCACCATTTCCTCCTTTTCCTGGATAGTGCAAAAGGTGTGCAGCAAGGACGTTGGGCGATGGCCGACGATTGCAAAGCGCTGCTTCGGTCTTGCATGGACAGTGAAATGATATGGGAAGATTGTATTGTGAACGTCGTTTGGTCGCGCTTTGACTACTTCATGGCGAAAGAAGCGGAAGATGGTCATAAACTCTTCCGCAACGAAGTCGAAAAGGAGTTCCGTAAGACCTTTGCACGACTGGGACCAAGACTTAAGTTTAGTCAAATCGCCGCAAGGCCATTAGAAAAGCCGGATCTCCACATGGGGTACGGTGTTCAGGCTCTGTTGGATCAATGGGCGGCCACTCCCTTAGAAATGAAGGCGCGCGACTTGTTCCCAACATCTTTCTCGGGCTTACGCGAAAGCGAATTGTTTGCGGCTCGTCATTTTTCTTCTACAACAGCCAATGAAGCAAACGAATAATCACTTTTTACTTATCGGCCTCCCCGAAACCGGCAAGACCAGCTTTCTTGCTGCTCTGTGGTACATGGTTAGTCAATCAAACATAGAATTTGGGCTCGGGTTGGACCATCTCGAAGGGGATAGCCAATATCTGAACCTTATACGTGATGCCTGGTCGGAGTATAGGCCGGTGCCGAGAAATAAAGCCGAGACCGAAAAGCCTGTAGCGATGTGGCTGAAGGACCGCAAAACAGATAGCGTAGGACGCTTGAGCTTTCCCGACCTGTCTGGCGAAGACTTCAGATCGCAGTGGACTCACCGACAGTTACTGGCTAGTTTTGACAAGAGCCTTCAAGAAGCCGCCGGCGGCGTCTTATTTGTTCATCCCGACAGCATCATAAAACCCATTCGAATAGACATCATCAACGCAGCTGTTGAAGGAATCGGGGGTGACAAGCCGAAGAAGGCGAAAATCAAAGATAGTCCGTGGGACAGTGAAAAATCTCCAACCCAAGTGCAATTAGTCGACATCCTCCAATTCATGGCTAGTCGGAGCTACTTCCAAGCACCATTTCGACTCGCGGTCGTCGTATCGGCATGGGACCGAGTCCATCCTCAAGAGCGCCGTCCCTCCGACTGGATCGCGGTTGAGCTTCCCCTGCTAAAGCAATTTCTAGAATCCAACGAAGAACTGTTTGAAGTCTCGTTTTACGGGGTCAGCGCTCAAGGGGCAAGGTACGCTCTTCCGCATTTTTGGGCCGGAAACTTCAACGATGCTGAGCCTTTCGCTAAGCGGATATTTGAGCATCAAGACGCGATTTCTGCGTGGATATGGGGGAAATTGGACTCCACCAGTCAGGAGACCATAGGGCTGATTAATGCCGGGAACAAGGCAACAGAATTGCAGAAAAAAGCATTAGCTAAGGATTTCAACGGGCTGATGGCTGGTCAAGACTTTTACGAAGAGGCCCGCTTTTCGGAAGTTGATCTTCGGCCCGAAACAGAGAGCCTGCTACGAAACGGAGTTTTGCAGAACGAAGAAAAGAGGCTCTATTTAGCTCGATTTCTCTTAGAGGACGCGTATCCGAACGAACTGTCAAGGGAAAGAGAGCACCAGCAAGAGGCATCGGAACTTGAAAAGAAGTTGCCGCCCAATCGCGTTATAGTCGTAGGAGACGAGGTACAGGTACATAACGACGCAACCGAGCCGATCCAATGGTTAATTCGCTAACACATTTGCAGAGCGCTGCTCGGAC
>Ga0137412_10002400_pt1 | contig 14834 bp, 13 predicted proteins | sample CZODoug2_1_16fun_FD_122160 | JGI IMG/M metagenome (GOLD analysis project Ga0137412, IMG submission 122160) | Vadose zone soil fungal communities from Angelo Coast Range Reserve, California, USA - CZODoug2_1_16fungal (Hybrid Assembly) | ecosystem: Environmental > Terrestrial > Soil > Vadose zone...
GGTGATGCCGCAGATCTTTATCCACATGGCGCCGAGTGTAGCCATTTAAGGTTGCACTGTCCGCGTCGCATCGAATATATGGCGCAACAGCAGCGAGGGGTCGCCGCTCGCCATCAGGGCGGTGCCGATCAACGCCAGACGATATCCCAGCTGCTGCATGCGCCGCGCATCCACGCTCGAGGCGACGCCGCTCTCGGCAACCGCCGGCCAGCCGTCCGGCAGCAGCGGAGCGAGCGCCGCGAAGCGCTCCTGCACGACCTTCAAGGTCTGCAGGTCGCGGCAGTTGACACCCATCAGTATCATCTCGGCGGAACCCGCGCGCCGCACTGCGCGCGCCGCCTTGAGATCGCGCGCCATGGCCAGATCGGCGGCGTCGAAGGCCTCCAGCAGCACGAACATGCCGTGCTCGGCGGCGACATCCAGCAGCTGGTCGATTCTCGGCCGAGTCAACATGCGCAGGATGACCAAGACACCGCCGGCCCCGGCGGCGCGCGCTTCGAGCACCTGGTAGGGATCGACCAAAAAATCCTTACGCATCGCGGGCACGCCGAGCGGCGCCAGCACCGCCGCGGCCCGGCGCAAATGGTCGAGCGATCCGTCGAAACGAGAGGGCTCGGTCAGAACCGACACGGCCGCGGCTCCGCCGCGCGCGTAGGCGGCGACTCGCCCCGGCCAATCCTCGCTCTCGAGGCTCAACTGACCAGCGGCCGGCGATCGCAGTTTGAGTTCCGCAATGACATCGAACCCCGAGGCGGACAAACGCAGGGGTGCGCTCGGCGCCGCGCTCCGCGCACGGCGCTCCAAGGCGTCCACGGATTCATGCCGAATCGCCTCCGCCACGCGCGCGGCGCTCGAGCGAGCCATGTCGTCCAAAAATCCCGTCATGACGTTGCCGTTCAAAACTTTCTCCCGATCATCGGCCATCCGCGGCGAATTGCCGCAGCCGCCGCAGCCACTGCTGCGCACGGCCGCTGTCCAGGGCCGAGCGCGCCGTGTCGACTCCCATGGCAATGGTCGCGGCGCGGCCGGCAATGAACAAAGCGAGACCGCATTGCAGCGTCAACGCCGAATAGTGCGCGCCGCGATCCCGGCCCGCGAATACCTCGAGCAACGCACCGAGGTTCGCCGCCGCATCGCCGCCGGCCAAATCGCTCGGACCGCAGGGGGAGAGACCGAATTCCTGTGGATCGATTTCGCGGCGGCGAATCGCGCCGCGGGTGACGTCGAATGCCAGAAAGGGGCCGATGGGCGTGGCTTCATCCCAACCCGCCGCGCCGTGCACCACCCAGGCGCGCTCGATGTCCATCCCCGCCAATGTGCCGGCCATCAGCTCCGCGGTCGCGGCGTCGTAGGCGCCGATCAAGCGAAAGCGCGGCGCAGCGGGATTGGTCAACGGGCCCAGCAAATTCAATACGGTGCGCACGCCGAGCGCGGCGCGGACCGGCGCCAGAGCCTTCATCGCCGGATGAAAATAGGGCGCGAATAAAAATGTGAAACCGGTGGCCTCGAAACAGCGCGCCGCCTGGGTCTCGTCCAGGGGCAGCGTAAATCCCAGCTGCTCGATCAAATCCGCGCTGCCGCTGCGGCTGGAAATGGAGCGATTGCCGTGCTTGACCACCGGCAGGCCGCAAGCGGCCGCGAGCAGAGCCGCGCCCGTCGATAGATTGAGGCTGCCCGAGCCATCGCCGCCGGTCCCGACGATGTCGATGGCATCGAGCGCGTCCGGCAGCGCCGGTTTTCGCGCGAGTGCGCGCATGGCGCCCGCGAAGCCGCGTACTTCAGCCGCCGTGACGCCTTTCGCGCGCAACGCGGTCAACAGTGCGCCCGCCATCGCGGGCGCGACCTCAGGCGTCGTCAACAAGATGAGGAGGGCCGCGGCCTCGGTCTCGCCAAGATCTCGGCCTTGCAGCAAGTGATCGAGCGTGTGATGGGGGCTGGTCACAAATCTCAAGTTTTCAGAAAATTAGCCATGAGTAACGGACCGTCGGGCGTGAGCACGCTTTCCGGGTGAAATTGCACGCCTTCGATCGGCAGTGATTTGTGCCGGACGCCCATGATCTCGCCCTCCGCCGTGCGCGCCGTAATTTCCAGCACCGGCGGCATGCTGTCGGCCGCCGCGATCAGCGAATGATAGCGGCCCGCTTCGAATTCGCGCGGCATGCCGGCGTAAAGCCCCTTGCCGTCGTGGATGACGGGAGACACCTTGCCATGCATCAGCCGGCCCGCGCGCACCACCTTGCCGCCGAACACCTCCACCAGGGATTGATGGCCCAGGCAAACGCCGAAGATCGGTATGCGCCCGGCGAACGCATCGATCATTCGCATGGAAATCCCCGCGTCCTGCGGCGTGCCCGGACCCGGCGAGATGACCAGGTGGGACGGCTTGAGCTCGAGTGCCTCCTCGATGCTGATGGCATCGTTGCGATGCACGTCGACCAGGGCTCCCAGCACCAGGAATGCCTGCACTAGGTTGTAGGTGAAGGAATCATAGTTATCGATCAGCAATATATGGGGCCGCATATCAGAAACCTTCCGCCGCGAGCTCGAGCGCACGCCGCAGCACGGCGCTCTTCGCCATCAACTCGGCATATTCAGCTTGGGGGGAGCTGTCGGCGACGATACCGCCCCCCGCTTGGTAACTGTACGTGTCGCCCCGAAATACCAGGGTGCGGATCGTGATCGCTTGATCCATGTCGCCGCGCCGCCCGAAGTAGCCGACCGTCCCGCCGTAGAGCTGGCGGTCCACCGGTTCGAGCTCGTCGATGATTTCCATCGCGCGCACCTTGGGCGCGCCCACCAAGGTGCCGGCCGGAAAAGTGGCCGCAAACAAGTCGAAGGCATCCTGTCCCGGCCGGAGGCGGCCGTTGACGCCGCTGACGATGTGCATGATGTGGCTGTAGCGCTCGATCACGCGGTAGGGATCGACCGCCACCGAGCCCGCGGTAGCGACCCTGCCCAAGTCGTTGCGCGCCAAATCGACCAACATCACGTGCTCGGCATTTTCCTTGGGATCCGCCAGCAGCTCCGCTTCCAGCTCGGCGTCGCGCGCCGCATCGGCGCCGCGCGGACGGGAGCCTGCGATGGGCCGCAATTGGGCGTACCCATCATGGCATTTCACCAGCGCTTCGGGCGAAGAGCCCACTACCGTGATATCGCCCAGTTCGCAAAAATACATATAGGGCGAGGGATTGAGCAGCCGCAGCGCTCGATAGACCTCGAACGGCGCGAGCGCGTGCCGGCCCTCGAACCGCGAGGCGAGCACCAGTTGATAGACGTCGCCGGAGGCGATGTACTCCTGCGCGCGTCGCACCCGAAGCGCATGCGCCTCTTCCGTCAGCGAGGGGCGGGCGGGCGAAAAGCTCCCCGGAGCGAGGATTGCCGGCACTGCGCCGCGCAATGCCCGCACCACGTCGCGGCGCAGGCTTTGCCGTTCGGCTTCGCTGCCGGCATGCAGCAGCGCCACCGTGCGAGTCAAGTGATCGAACACCAGCAGGGACTGCGGCGCGACATAATGCGCATGCGGAGTCTGGGTTGCGTCGAGACTGCGCCCCGGCACGCGCTCGAAGTAGCGGACCGCATCGTAGGCGGTATAGCCGACCAATCCGCCGAGCAACGGCACCCCCGGCACTTCGGGCAGCGGTTGCGGAGCTTGGGCAAGGGCGCCGCGCAGGGCGTCCAAAAATTCGTGCTTGGATTGCGGTCGCGGGGATCGCACCCCGCCTACGTTAAGTCCCGCGGCGTCGAAGCGCACTTCCAGACAATCCCCAAATCCGATGAAGGAATACCGCGCCAACCGCTCTCCTCCCTCGACGCTCTCCAGCAAGAATCTCGGGCGAAAGGGCGCCAGCTTCAGATAGGCCGACACCGGCGTATCGAGATCGGCCGCGATGTCGAAAGGTGGCTTCATGAGGTCAACCTGCAAATCTCACGGACAATAAAAAACCCACCACCGGCTTCGAGGCGGAGATGGGTTCTGGATACCGACGAACTGATTAAACGACCGACCAGTGCCCACTCCTTAAGGAGTGCGCCACCACCAAGCCTTGCGAAGGATGCGTGCGGTCGACATATTCGCAGTATCGCCTTGCCGAGCGAGCAGCGTCAAGCGTTCGGCGCGTTCCGTGCGTTGGGGGTGGAGCGCGGGGCGCGTTCCGTGCGTTGGGCGTGCGGCGCGTTCCGCGCGATGCGCTACTTGCGCGCCTCCGGCGCGAGTTTCTTCTTGAACTGACGGGTGAGTTCGACGAATCGCGGCGTCAGTCCGATGTCCTCATACAGCGGATCGCCCTGCTCGTCGCGTGAAATGACCTTCGGACCCCGCTCATACGGCATGGCGGCGGCGATTTCGTCGAGGCCGGCCCGCAGCAGATCGGTGATGATCACTTCGAGCGGCTGCCCGGGAAACAATTCGGCCAAGGCATGCAATCGCGAGGCATCGTCCAGATCCAAGCGCACCGCGTACTCCCTCGCGGTTCGCACCGGCGGCGCCTCTTTCTTCCAATGATCGAGCAAGGGCTTGAATTTCACGACTACTCCGCCATACCGGACTACGAGAATATGCGCATTATAGACTGGGGGCGGGAGGCCAACCGGCGCCGGAAATCACATTCCTAGCAAAGCTATCGACATTCACATTCCTAGCAGCCTATCGACATTCACATTCCTAGCAAGGCTATCGACATGAACGAAGCAGTCAGCAGCGAAGAACGGGGTTGGGCGATGGCGGCCCATTTGTGCGGTTTACTCTGGGTTTTGGGAAGCGGCAGCCTGATTTTTGTGCCTTTCGGCGGATTGGTGCTGTTCACCATCTTAGGTCCTCTGATCATCTTGTGGTCCAAGGGGCAATCCATGCCCTTTGTGGCCGCCCAGGCCCGGGAATCGTTGAATTTCCAGATTACCGTGTGGCTGCTGGGGCTGGTCTTCGCGCTGTTGGCCATCGTGCTCATCGGCTTCGTCCTGCTGTGGATTCTGGGCATAGTGAACCTGGTCTTGGTGATCGTCGCCGCGATCCGGGTGAGCGACGGCACGCCGTACCGTTATCCCTTCTCCTGGCGTTTGGTGAAGTAGCACGATTTTGGCGGCACATCCTTCACCCCATCACCTCGGCTCACCGCATCCGGGTCAAGCCTCGCCGGCGGCCGACCCAAGCGCCGTGCCGCGCAGCTTGCTCGGCGTGTTCGCCTACAGCAGCCGCGCGCTCGCACTCGTCTGGACCACCAACAAGACCCTCAGCGTCGTGCTCGCCCTGCTCACACTGGTCGCGGGCGTGCTGCCGGCCGCGATCGCCTACGTGGGCGCGCAAATCGTCGATGCGGTGATCCATGCCGCTGATTTTCATCGGCACACCGGCACGACGCTGTTCGCTCCCGTGGTGAAGTACGTCGGACTCGAGGCCGTGGCCGTAGCCGTCTCCTCCATGGCACAACGCGGCATCTCGCTCGTGCAGTCGTTGCTGCGCGCGCAATTGGGTCAGCGCGTCAACGTCATGATATTGGAAAAGGCGTTGACCTTGGATTTGACGCAATTCGAGGACTCTGAATTCTACGACAAGCTGACGCGCGCGCGCCGCGAGGCCTCGAGCCGTCCTTTGAGCCTGGTGATGCGCACATTCGGGCTCCTGCAGAATGCGATCTCGCTGGTGTCCTTCGGCGGCTTGCTCATCCGCTTCTCGCCCTGGGCCGTCGTGCTCTTGGTCCTGGCCGGACTGCCCGCGTTCCTGGCGGAAGCGAAATTCTCCGGCGAGGCGTTTCGCCTATTCCGCTGGCGCGCCCCCGAAGCGCGGATGCAAATCTACTTGGAATCGGTGTTGGCGCGCGAAGACAACGCGAAGGAAGTCAAGCTGTTCGAATTGGGACCGCGCTTGCTGGATCGCTACCGGGATATTTTCACTCGCCTGTATCGCGAGGACCGTGATCTGACTCTGCGCCGCGATGGCTGGGGCTTCGGCTTGGGTCTCCTGGGCACGGCGACGCTCTATGGCGGATACGCGTGGATCGCCGCGGAAACGGTCCTGGGCGCCATGACCGTTGGGCAGATGACCATGTATCTGATGCTGTTTCGCCAGGGGCAGACGGCCGTGAGCGCCGCTTTATCGGCGGTCAGCGGCCTGTACGAAGACAATCTGTATCTGTCGAATCTCTACGAATACCTGGAGCAGCCCATCGGCAGCCGCAGCGGCGACGAGAAGCGCGGCCCAAGTCCGGGCGACGGCATCCGCTTCGAAGACGTTGAATTCATCTATCCCGGCGCCGCCGCCCCGGCGTTGTCGAACATCGATCTGCATGTACGGCCGGGCGAGAGCCTGGCCCTGGTCGGGCAAAACGGCTCGGGCAAAACCACGCTGATCAAGTTGCTGACCCGGCTCTACCATCCCACGCGAGGGCGAATTCTCTTGGACGGGCTCGATCTCGAGGAGTGGGACGAAACCACGTTGCGCCAGCGAATCGGCGTCATCTTTCAGGACTTTGCCCGATACCAGATGCTGGTCGGCGAGAATATCGGTGCGGGCGACGTGCGCGCCTTCGACGACGAGGGCCGCTGGCGGAGCGCGGCGGCACAGGGTTTGGCGGCGGAATTCGTGGAAACGCTGCCGGCGGGCTATCACACCCAGCTCGGTAAGTGGTTCAAGGACGGCCGTGAGCTCTCCGGCGGCCAGTGGCAGAAGATCGCCTTGGCCCGCGCGTTCATGCGCAACGAGGCGGACATTCTGGTGCTCGATGAGCCGACCGCCGCCATCGATGCGGGGGCCGAGGCTGAGGTGTTCGAGCACTTCCGCGAACTGACGCGAAACCGCATCGCCATCGTCATCTCGCATCGATTCTCGACGGTGCGCATGACGGACCAGATATTGGTGCTCGAGGAAGGCCGAATCGTCGAACGCGGCAGCCATGAGTCGCTGATGGCGGCCGACGGCCGGTACGCGAAGCTATTCACCTTGCAGGCTCGGGGGTATCGTTGAGGCTGTGCGGCCCCGCCACGGGCGAACATTACACCCGGTTCGTGGACGAGATGAAAGCCGCTTTGGACCAACTGCCCGCGGAGACTTGAAATGCCCTCGTTCGACGTCGTATCCGAAATCGATACTCATGAATTGACGAACGCGGTCGACCAGGCGGTCCGGGAGCTCGGACAGCGTTTCGATTTCAAGGGCACAGACGCCAGGTTCGAGCTGGAAGAGACGACGGTGACCCTGATTGCGCCGGCCGACTTTCAGCTCAAGCAAATGCTGGATATATTGAAACTCAAGATTGCCAAGCGCGGCATCGACGTGGCCTGTCTCGAGGTGAAGGATCCGGAGATCAACCTCGCCAGAGCCAAGCAACTCGCGGTACTGAAGCACGGGATCGACGCCGATACCGGAAGGAAGGTGTCGCGGCTGCTCAAGGACTCCAAGCTCAAAGTGCAGGCTCAAATCCAGGGCGACAAGGTGCGGGTCGTCGGCAAAAAGCGCGACGACTTGCAGGAAGCCATCGCGTTCCTGCGCAAGGCGGAGATCGGGGTCCCGCTGCAATTCAATAATTTTCGCGACTGATCAAACAAAGCGATCTACTCCGCGTGACCTCGGGACAGTTCCTGGTAGGTCTCCGGGGTCATCGCGGGGCATCTTCCGAACGAAGGCGACGATATCCCAAATCGCCGCATCATCGAGCGACTTGGCTCATGCGGGCATTGCGCTCATCTGCCCAATTTTTCGTTTGCCCGTCATGAAATTACTGGACGACAATCGTCCCGACCATGCGCGGGTGAATCGAACAGGTGAAGTGATACGTGCCGGGCGTGTCGAACTTGAACGAAAAGCTTTCGTTCGTATCCATGGCAGCCGAACGAAACAGGCCTGTGTTGCTCACCACGGTGTGCGGCTCATCGTCCATATTGGCCCAGGTCACGGTGGAGCCGGCCTTGACCGTCAATGAATTCGGCATGAACATGAAATCCTTGACCACGATCCGGCTAGGATCCGGCGTTTCCGCGGTCGACGGACTGCAGAGGGCAATCCCCCACAGCGCCGCGACGCTGACCGCCGCCAACCACGATCGACATCGCCCGAGAGTCATGCGCGTGTTCTCCTGATTCGACATGATCGACACTCAAGCAATCGTCGTGTCGCTGAGGGCCAGCGAACGAGGATGCTTCACTTCCGACACACTGGTGATGCCCAGCATTTTGGCAAGCTGATCCGACGGCACCTTGAGAGGACCGGGTCCTGTACCCTCGCCGGCGATGGGTTGCGGATAAGACGTCGCGCGCGCCGTGTGGAATGTCAGGTTGCCCTCGACTTTCTGAACGATCTGATGAATGTGGCCATTCAGCACGGTGACCGAGCCAAACCGGCGCAGTTGGGCCATTGCCTGTTCCGCGTCGCCGGTTCCCCAACCCCAGGGCTCGTAAATGGTCCAAAGCGGCATATGGGCGAAAACGACGATGGGCGTGCTGGCTGATTTCCCCTTGAGGTCAGCCGTCAGCCAGGCGATTTGATCGGCACCCAGCGTGCCGAGACCGCCCGGCTTGAACTGCAACACATTGATGAGCCCGACGAAGTGCACCCCGGAATGGTCGAAGCTGTAGTACCCCTTGTTGTCGGAGGCCTTGCCGAATCGATTGAAGTATTCCGTCACGGTCGCATCGGTGGTGTCGTGCTCGCCCGGCACCGTGTGCATCTCGGTGGTGCGTAGGCGCGAGAACATCTGCTGCGCCACATCGAATTCGGCAGGCTTGGACAGGTGCGTGATATCGCCCGTGTGGATGATGAGCGCGGGCTGTGCGGCCATCCCGTTCACGATGTCGATGGTCTGCGTGAGCGTTCCATTGACATCGGGATTCGCGTCCTTGTTGAAACCGATGTGCGTGTCGCTGATCTGGATGAACAAGGGCTTTCCCAACCGGGCCGTCCCCTCTTTGTCGGTCCCGGCCATGGCCAGATCGATCGGCGTGAATACGCCGCCCGACAATGCGAAAAGGGTGCCTGCGCCGCCGTAAGCCAGACATTTCAGGGCATTGCGGCGCGATTGCAGCGATTTATGATCCGACACGTTCATCTCCTTGAGTGAGTTCAGGAGAGAAGACTTCGGATCGACGGGATTTATTCCATTGCGCCAAGCGCATGACCGGTCGTCAATCCCGGAGCAGGCGCACCAAGCCTAAGAGCTCGTCCCAGCCAGTGTCCGAGACGGCGCAATAATCGAGGTCTCCCGCTTTCCAGAACGCGAAGTGATAGCCGCTACGGGTCGCGTCGGCCGGCAATGGGCGTTCACGGCCGGCCCAGCTGAAGACGTTGATGACATGTGCGCCATGTTGGTACACCACCACGGCGGAGCGTTGATGATCCAGATAATCAACGCGGCCGCCGACGAGCCGATAACCCTGCGGTTCGAAATCGGCGACCGCCGGCGAGACATCGGCGTGACCCGTAAACCACGGCTTCACCGTGTGCTTATCGGTGGATACCACGTCGATGAGATGAGAGGGCATCAGCGAGCGCACATGCGCGCTCACCAGCTGGTCGAGCAACGGATTGGCGAACCGCGGTATGAGGAGAAGAAATGCGAAGGTTGCCGCGATGGCCGTACCACCCGCACCACCCAGGGCGCCCACCCAGAACGACCGCATGCGCCAGGTCGACGAGACCCGCTCCCTCGGCCGCGGAGTTCCCCGCGGGAATGCAGTTCCTTGCGGGGCCGCGCGCTCTTGATCCAGGGCGCGCATGATCTTGAGGCGAAGCTCGGCCGGAGTACGCGCATAGTCCGAGTCTCGGCGCAACACGGTGCGTACCTGATCGAGGTCCCGCAGCAGCGCGCGGCACTCGGCGCAATGCTCGAGGTGGCGTTCGATATCCGCGGCGGACACGGCGTCGACCTCGGCGTCGAAATAGGCCTGCACGCGCAGAGATTCAGCGCACCGCACGCGGCTCTCCTTCGGTTTCCTGCAGCCAGCGCGCCTTGAGCGCCGCCCGCGAGCGCGCCAGCCGCGACATCACCGTGCCGATCGGCACTTTCGTGACCAGCGCGATCTGACGGTAGTCCATTTCTTCTATTTCGCGCAGCATGAGCACGGTGCGGTGCTCCTCGGGCAACGCCGCGATCAACCGATCGAGAGTGCGCTGCTCATCCCGGCGGATCGAGACGTTCTCCGGATCGGGTGTGGTCGCGGTCATAGCATGGCCGTCTCGTGCATCGTTCTCCTCCGGCAGCGGCACGAAGCCGCGGCGTTGCTGTTGCTTGAGCGCCGTCGAGTGACAATTTCTGACGATCGCCAGCAGCCATGCCTTCACATCAGACCCTCGCAGCGTGTCAAACCCCCGAAAAGCGCGCAGGATCGCCTCCTGCACGACGTCATCCGCATCGCCGGGCGCATACGACAGCCATCGGGCAAACCTGTACGCGGCGTCCAGATGCGGTAGTACCTCCGCCTCGAATCGAGCGCGTTTCTCATCCACGGATGCGACCGAACGCTTCTGTCACGCTATTCCCACCGGTTGTTGCACCAAATAAGACTCGCCGCAGCCGAATTTTATTCCCTCAGGGGCGAATATTCGTCAGGAACGGAAGAATCAGGAACGGAAGAAGAACGGAATTGCGATGAGCAAGGCTCCGATGCCGACGAGCAGCACCACATTGGACACGAGGTAGGGGAATACCATCAGCGCCATTCCGCAAACCAGCGGAACAACCGCCCTCTGGTTCCTGCCGTAAATGAAGAACCCCAGCCCGATCGAGCCGAACAGTAGTCCCCAAAGCAGCCAGGTTTGAATTTTACCGACCCCGCTATAGGCCGAACCCCGAATCAGGCGCTAAATGCGCGCGCCGTCGCCCTCATTGGGCCTTACCGGGCCTCGAGAACGCGGAATCAGCCGGGCCCGGCGAATTCCGTCTCGCCTTCCATCGCGCTCGATGACGCGACCCGTCTTATAATACAGTGCCTTAGGGTATGGCACTGGTCCATACCGCCGTTTCCGCGCGCCGGCGCGGCGGCCGCAGCCCTGGCGCGCAAGGCCGATCGGTACGGCGACTCTTGCGCGCCGTGGAGAGGTCAGTAGCATCGATATGGTGAGGTCAGTAGCATCGAAAGGAACAATTTGAAGTTGTGACCTATCTAACATAATACATTGTCGTGAGTTGAACGCGGTCACGCTATGCTCAGGCGACTTGCATTTAACTCTAACGAGGGAGTTGTGATTGGCCTGAGCGAGTTGTCTCCAAGTTCTGAACGGAGGTCCGACGACGATGGGAGCATCACAATTTAATCCAGAATCCAAGCCCGAGGATTTCCTCGAGTCGTTGAGCGCCTTCAGCAAGCAGCATCGGGCGCAGCGTTGGGAGGGAACGCTCGGTGAATTCCTCACCGAGGTCGTGCCGGCCAACCCGGTGGCGCTGGTGCGCACCAGCCACGAATACATCTGGGACATGCTGCTCTGGCATGGCCGCGCATTGCCGGGCAGCGATTCACTCAAGGCGCGGGAGCTCTTCAAACGTGAATTGTTCGGCGTCGATGAACCGCTCGGGCGTGTAGTCGACTACTTCAAGGCGGCCGCCGCGGGTTCCGACGTGGGACGGCGATTGCTGCTGTTGCTCGGGCCTCCCTCGGGCGGAAAATCGACGATGGCGATTCTTCTCAAGCGCGGGCTGGAGGAGTACAGCCGCACGGATGAGGGCGCGATCTACGCCGTGAAGGGCTCGCCGCTGCGCGAATCGCCGCTGAATCTCATACCGATCAGCCTGCGCGCGGGGTTTCGCGCAACCTACGGGGTCGATATCAGCGGTGAGCCCAGCCCGTGGGCCCGCGACTATGTGGATCGCGAATGCGAGGGCGACTACCTGCGCGTGCCCATCGAGCGCATTTTTCTCTCCGAGGCGGCGCGCTGCGGCATCGGCACCTACGCCCCGCACGATCCTTCGACCGCGGACATCGCGGATCTCGTCGGATCCGTCGATCTGTCCAAGGTCGCGCAAGTCGGCGACGAGGGCGATCCGCGCGCGTGGTCCTGGTCGGGGGCGGTGTACGCCGCCAGCCGCGGCGTGCTCGAGATGATCGAAATTCTCAAGGTCAAGCGCGAATTTCTCTATCTGTTGCTGACCATGACTCAGGAGAAAAACGTCAAGGTTGCGCGCTTTCCCTTGATCTATCTCGACGAGACGATTCTCGCGCACACCAATCTTGCGGAATTCAACCGATTTCTCCAGGAGAAGGAAAACGAAGCGCTGCTCGACCGCATGGTGATCATCAAGGTCCCCTACGCGCTCTCGTACCGCGACGAGGCGCGGATCTATCAGAAGCTGGTGCAGGGCGCGCCGGCATTCCGCAACACGCACTTGGATCCGCACGTATTGCATCTTGCCGCGGTGTTCGCGAGTCTCACCCGCCACAGCAAACCGGAGCGCGAAGGGCTGGATCTGCCGAAGAAGGTGCGGATCTTCGCCGGTGAGGCGGTTGAAGGCTTCTCCGAGACCGAGATCGTGCGGCTGAAGACCGAGGCCCCCGACGAAGGGCTCGCCGGCGTGAGTCCTCGATTCGTGATCAATGCCATATCAAACGCGATTACGCGCGGCAACGCGCGCAGCCTGACGAGCATGGAACTGCTGCTCGCGCTGAAAGACGCCATCGACAGCGATGCGCGCATCGATGCCAAGCAGAAGAAGCAGTGGTTCGATCACCTGGTGACGGCTCGCAAGGAATTCTACAACCGCTGGGTGAAAGAGGATGTGCATCGCGCGCTGTTCGCGTCCTTCGAGGACGAGGGCCAGCAGCTGCTGGAGAAATACCTGGACGAGATCGAGGCGTCGCTCGATCAGCGTCAGGTAACGGATCCCATGACCGGCGAGAATCGGGCGCCCGACGAACGGTTTCTGCGCTCGGTCGAGGAGAAGATCAAGGTTTCCGAATCGGGGAAGCAGTCTTTCCGTCAGGAAGTGGTGCGCAAGGCCATGGTCGCATTCAAGGCCGGAGAAAAGTTCCGCCTCGGGAGCCATGCACGGGTGCGCGAGGCGATCGAGCAGTATCTTTTCGAAGAACGCCGCGATGTATTAAGGCTGGTGACCTCCACGAACCGGCCCGACGACGAGGCGCGGCAAAAGATATCCGTCGTGCAGGAGCGGCTGGTCAAGGAATATGGTTATGACGAACACAGTGCACAAGAGGCGCTGAATTACGTTACAACGCTCTTATCGCAGGAGTAGGTCCGGCGCCATGGGGCTCATGCTAAAATCGGTGCCATCATGAGTAACGACTCGGAGACGGAGCCTTCGCCCGTCAACGGCTGGTACGAACTCTTTTCACGCGGTTCGCGTGACTGGCTGCGGCACAGCGAAAAGATTCGCGAGGCGGTGCGCGAGCATCTGCCGCAGATCGTGGCGGGATCCGACATCATCAACCATGGAGCTCGCACGGTGCTCGTGCCGGTGCGTATGCTCGAGCACTACCGATTTCGGCTGCGGGACAGCGGCGAGTCGGAGGGTGTCGGGCAGGGCAAGGCCAAGCCGGGCGACGTGCTCGGTCAGGGCAACCCGCAGAGCGGTCCGGGGCAGAAGGGCGCCGGGGGCAAGGAAGGCGGCGGCACGGAACTGCTGCTCGAATTCAAGGTCGACGAAATCATCGATTGGCTGTGGGAAGATCTGAAACTGCCCAATCTGCAGCCGCGCGTCGGTCCTTCGGAGGATTCGGACTGGCAACGCGAGGGCTTGGATCGGCGCGGCGCGCGTTCGCGGCTCGACCGCCGCCGCTCGTTCAAGGAATCCGTCAAACGCAGAGCGAAGGACGCTTCGTCTCCGGCATTCACCGACGAGGATCTGCGCTTCCGGCAGCTGAAGCGCCGCCGCCAGCCGGCCATGCGCGCCGCCGTGTTCTTCCTGCTCGACGTGTCGGGCAGCATGACCGAACGCGATCGTCAGGTGTCGAAGACATTTTTCTTCTGGGTGGCGGCGGGGCTGCGGCGCCAGTACCGCTCTCTCGACATCGTCTTCGTTGCGCATACGACCGACGCCTGGGAGTTCAACGAAGAGGATTTTTTCAAGGTCACCGGCAGCGGCGGCACGGTGGCATCGACCGGATTCGCCAAAGTGCGCGAGATCATGCAATCCCGCTTCAATCCGGCGAACTGCAACGTCTACCTGTTCTATGCGTCGGATGGCGACAACGCGGCCGATGATCGGATCCCGGCGCGCAATGAACTCGAAGCCATCGCCAAGGTGGCGCGCTACGCCGGGTATATCGAGATTTCGGCCGCTTCGACCCGCGGTTCGCAAAGTGAGACGTTCCGGCTGTTTCAAGAGATTGCCGCAACCGGCCTGCCGAGCGGCCAATTTTCGGTTGCCGGCGCCGACGACGTGTCCGCGGCGGTGCGTCACTTCTTTACGGCGGAGTCGCAGGCCGGAGCGCAGGGCGCGGCACCCGCCGGAGCGCCGGGAGTGCCGCCGTGAAGAACGGGTGGCGCAGTCATGTACCGAAACTCGAGGATCTGGCACGCCGGAACGGCCTCGATTGGGCGCCGGTGATATTCGAAGCGGTCCCCGACAGCTTCATGACCGAGATAGCCGTTTACGGCCTGCCGGTGCGCATGCCCCACTGGTCGTTCGGTGCGCGCTACATTTATCAGCTCGTACAGCGGCACATGGGGTATTCGCGATTGTTCGAGGTGGTGTTTCCCGGCAATCCCGGCCACGCCTATCTCGCATCCAGCAATGGCCTGGCCGACAATATTCTGGTTACCGCCCACGTGCTGGGCCATGCGGATTTCTCCAACAACAATTTGCTGTTCCGCCGCTGCCAGGATCAGGGCAGCGAACATATCGTCGAACATTCGGCGAGCCATGCACGGCAGATCGAGCAGCACATCGAGTCCTATGGGA
>Ga0137412_10002401_pt1 | contig 14829 bp, 13 predicted proteins | sample CZODoug2_1_16fun_FD_122160 | JGI IMG/M metagenome (GOLD analysis project Ga0137412, IMG submission 122160) | Vadose zone soil fungal communities from Angelo Coast Range Reserve, California, USA - CZODoug2_1_16fungal (Hybrid Assembly) | ecosystem: Environmental > Terrestrial > Soil > Vadose zone...
CACTGAAGTGGAAATTGCTCAAGCGCCAGCGCTAGCATTTGCTACGTGACTGCTACTTGGCCAGATATTTCCGCAATATCTCGGTCAAGCGCTCGGGATTGGTTTGCGGCGGCATAAACCCGAGATACTCGCCGTTGCGGCCCATCAGATAGATGACGCCGGCGTGGTCGATCGAATACTCCCCGCTCCGCTCAGCCGGCACTTTTGCATAAAACGCCTTGTAGGAATTGGCGACCTTTCGGATCTCCTCAGGCGAGCCGGCGAGACCGACAAGGCTGTGATGGAAGGCCGCGACATAGTCCGCGAGCCCCTTGGTGTCCCGCTCCGGGTCGACCGTAATGAAGACGGGCTGAATGCCCTCGGCCGCGGGGCCGAGCGCATCGAGCGCCTGGCTGATCGCCATCAGATCGGTCGGGCAGACATCGGGACAATAAGTGTATCCGAAATACACGACCATCAGCTTGCCGCGGAATTCGCTGTCGCTGCGCGGCTTGCCATCCGGATCGGTCAGCGTGAACGGACCGCCGACGGTGCCGCGGCCGTACATCAGATCGTCCATCATTTGCGCGGCGGTTGGCTGTTCCGCAGCCGTGCCGGGGACTGTGAACGACAGGCACGACGCGATCGCGAACAGTGCGGCCGTCCATGACCCCGCCATCGCCTGGTCCCCGTTCAGGCGCCAAAGCTGATGCCGGTGCCGGTCGCCGTGGTCAGAACCTTGCCCGGCAACTGGCGCTGCGCTTCCTGGGTGAAGTTCAGCCCGCTGCAATGCATCGGAATCAGGACGTCCGGATTCAACTTGCCGATCTCGCTGACGACCTGCGTAAGGTAATCCGCCGGTGCAGGCCCGAGGTGAAATCCTCCCATGATGGCATGTATCTTCGAAACGCCCGACACTTCCATCGCCTGGCGCACCGAATTGACGATACCGACGTGGCCGCAGGAGCTGATGACGATGAGACCCTTGTCCTTCAAATTGAAGCACGTGGCGTGCTCATGGATGTGCTCATCGGGCACGATCTTGCCGTCCATTTCGGCGGGCAAATAGTGGCTCGCGTTGCATCCGGCGCCGTCCTTGAGCTTGAACTCCACCATGGTGTTCGGAAGCACCTTTTCGATGCTGCTGCGCTTGATCTTGCCTGTCGTGAACGCCTGGCCGCCGATCACGACGGGTGACTCACACAACACGAGTTTGACGTTCTGCCTGGCGATATCGCGACGGTCGAGCATCCCGAAGTCGCTAAGTTCGCCTTGCCCGGCCCGGGCGTAGCGCTGGCAGAAATTGTCCTCGCCGCCCGCATACATCGTGAGGTCGGCAGGCAAGTCCTTGCGGTGCTTGTCCAGAAATCCGAGCAGACCGCCCCAGTGGTCGAAATGGCCGTGGCTCATGATGAGCGTGTCGATCTTCGACGCGTCGACCTTCAACAAATCGATGTTGCCGTTGATGACCTCGGGCGTCCAGCCATAGTCAAGCAGGAAGGTGCGTTTCTCATCGCCGCGCTGCGGCTCCAGCAGCAGGGATAGTCCCCATTCGCTGTGCAGCGGACGCCGTGAATCCGCCGAGCGCCCGGGCTCCGTCTTCACGCCGCTTACTTCCTGCGGCCGGAAGAAAATATCGCTCGCGCTGTCGACCAGAACGCGGACGCTGAGCTTGTCGATCGTCGGCACGTCGATGGGTCCCGCCTTGGCCATCTCGATGCAAGAGAACCCACCGGCCGCGGCCGCCAGCGCGAATCCACCAGACATCTTCAAAGCGTCTCTTCGATTGATATCGGACATGAAATTCTCTCGTCGGTTAAAGGTCAATTTTGAATACGGTCATCGGACGATTATATTATTCCGGAATACAAAGCCGATTGACCGTCGTGTCAACGCCAGCGGCGCCCAAATGCGAGCCGCGTCGCAGCAAAATCTGGTGAAGGAGAGCCTCTTATTTTGCGGCAACACGCTTCGGCGCCGCCGTTCGCACCAAGCGCCCCGTCACATCAGATCACACCCCAAAAACTTTGGCGTAGCGGGCTTTTATCTCTTCGCTCTGTGCCTGCACCGCGGCGGGGTCGGCCTTGAGCAATTTCAAGGTGGACAGCGGTGTGTGGCCCGCCTTCTCCTTGATCAGCGCATGAAACGAACGATGGGCGAAACCGTCGACCAGCAATTGCTGGCCCTCGGCGCTGAAGAAGAAACTCTGGAACAGCCGCGCGGCGTTCGGATTGGGCGCGCCCTGGAATATCCCGGAGGGAACGATGATCAGCGGCGATCCTTCTGTCGGATATACCACCTCGACCGGCTTGCTTTGGTCCTTGAGCAGCACCAGATTGTAATCGTTGCCGTCGGCCATGATCGCGCGCTCGCCGAGCAGGATTTTCTTCGGCGGATCGGCTGCCGACTGCACCTGCATCACCTTCTGCTGCGCGAGCTTTTCGAGATAGGACCAGCCAAGGTCGCGCGCGAGCACGAAGGTCGCGGTCATGATGGCGCCGCTGTAGCCCGGATGACCCTTGACGATCCTGCCTTGCCACTTCGGATCGAGCAGGTCGGCGTAGCTCTTGGGCGCATCCTCCTGCTTGACCAGGCTGGTATTGTAGCCAATCGCTTCGGTCCATGCGCAGGAGGTGGCGTGCATTCCGTCCGCGTCGATCTGATCGGCGGGAAAATGCCGCGCGACGTCATCGGGAACGTAAGCCGCGAGCCAGCCGTGATTTTTCCAGTCGAGATAGTGCGCGGGATCGGTGCTGTTGGCGACGTCGACCGCATTGATGCCGCTGGCCTGCTCCTGCGCGATGCGCTGGAAAATCCGCTCCGCGCCCGAACGCTCGACGCGCACGGCAATGCCGGGATATTTGGCTTCGAACATCCTGCTCAGGCGTTCGGCGACGTTGAGCTCCAGCGCGCTGTAAAACGAGACCTTGCCTTCCTTGCGCGCGGCCTCCACCAACGCTGATGTGACCTCCGTCGCCGGCGGCGCGGCGGCAACAAGCGGTTCGGCGAAAAGCGTCGCGGCGGCCGATACCGCCGACACCTTGAGCACTTTACGCCTCGACCATTTACGGTCTTGCACTGCATCCTCCCCGCGGTTGCGCGACCATTCCCTGGCCACTGCGATCCTGGTGAGCCCAGTGTAGCAGATATCCATGGCCTCTACCCGCGCCGACAGGCTGTTTTAGGATGTGGCGGCACCGAACGGGGAAGTTCCGGACAGAGCAGCTTTGCTTTTGCGCCTCACGGGCTTTTGGGCTGGGTCGGGACGACGAAAGCGACCGGGGGTGCATCGAGGCTGCGGCGCACCATCCGCGCAAGCTGCGGCCTTCGGTACGGCTTCGACAGGAAAAAGACGTCCCGCATAATTCGGCCGTCCCGAATGATCGTATGATCCGTATAGCCGGAGGTGAACAGAACCGGCAGCGAAGGCTGGCGCAGCCTCATCCTCTCGGCCAGCCGTTTGCCGTTCATTCTTCCGGGCATGACGACATCGGTGAACAGAAGATCGAACTCTGCGCCTCCGTCGGCAATTGCAAGAGCTTCGGCCGCATTCGAGGCCGCGATGGCCTTGTAGCCAAGGCTCTCGAGTTGGGCGATAACGTAGGCCCGGACGCTGGCGTCGTCCTCGACGTACAGGATGGTTTCGGTTCCACCCGTTGATTGCAAGTCGTCCGCCGACGGAAGCTGCGAGGCTTCGAAGTCCGCCTTTGGCAGATAAATCCTGAAGGTCGTGCCATGGCCTTCCTCGCTGTCGACTTCGATATTTCCGCCGGACTGCTTGGCGAAGCCAAAGACCATGCTCAGCCCAAGCCCGGTGCCGTGGCCGGTTTCCTTGGTGGAAAAAAACGGATCAAAAATCTTGTCGCGGATGGCTTCCGGAATGCCGGTGCCTGTGTCGGCCACCTCGACGACGACGTAGTCGTCCACACGATCGATGCCGCTTGCCGCTGCGTCACGTCCGTCCAAGGTGACGTTGCTGGTCGCAAACGTCAACGTTCCGCCATCGGGCATGGCATCGCGGGCATTGATGGCGAGATTGACGAGCGCGGAACTGAGTTGGCCCGGATCGACCAGGGCCGGCCACACGTCGCCGCCCAGAGCTGTCTTGATCTCGATCTGCCTGCCCAGCGTCGGCGACAACAATCTGCCCACTTCGTTCACAAGCGCATTGACGTCGATCTCTACGGGCTGCAAGGGCTGCTTTCTCGCGAATGCAAGCAGATTTGCAGTGAGCTCGGATCCCCGATCGGCCGCTTCGCTGATCAATGTCACGATCCGCGCGAGATGAGGTTCGTTCCGGACCGCCTCAGCCAGGATTTCAATCGTACCCGTAATAACGGTTAGCATGTTGTTGAAGTCATGGGCGATACCGCCAGTCAGCTGGCCTACCGACTCCATCTTCTGTGCCTGGATAAGCTGTTCCTCGGCCGCGCGCTTCTGGGTAATATCCCGGATGAACGCATTTATGATGTGGCCTTCGCCGCGGCGCAGCTCCGTAAGAGACATCTCGGTGAAAATCTCGCTGCCGTCCCGGTGCAGCAACGGCGCTTCGAATCGCCAGCCCTTCGCGCCGATACCGACGTCATGCAGAAATTGCTTGACCCATTGGTTGTTCGAGTTGCGTTGCAACTCCGGAACGATCAAATCTTCCGCCTTCGCACCAATGGCTTCCGATCGGGTCCATCCGAGCATCGCCTCGGCGTGCGGGCTCCAGTCGAGGATGACGCCCGCCTCATCGGTCTGGACGAAGGCATCGAGTGCGGTGTTGATAATGGCCTGCGCCATTTGCTCGCTGTCGACCAGGGACTGGTGGGCTCGCTTGTGTTCGGTGATATTGCGAAGAACCGTTAACGCCCCGCGTATGGCGCCGGTTTCGTCTTTCAGCGGCCGTGCGTTCGCGACGACATATTCCGGAAGGCGGGGAGCTTCCGGCACCACGATGAGTTCCTGATCGTCAACGCTTTCGCCGCCCAGCGCTCGCACCAGCGCCAAACTCGAACCCGGCATGGGCGTCACGCCGTCAGGATAGAAATAGCTGAACTTTCTTCTCATGCCGGCGCCGGGAACGATCTGAAGCAGTCGTTTGGCAGCCGCATTGGCGACGACGATTTGCCCGCGTTCGTCCGCTACCAGGACCGAGTCGCCGATACTTTCGATGGTATTTTCGAGCAGTGACTGCTTTGCCCTGATCTGTGTTGCCATCTCGGCAAATGTCGCGGAAAGAGCGTTGATCTCCCGGCCGCCGTTTGACGGCATGGCCATCAATTCTCCCCGTGACAAGCCTTCAGCGGCACGGGTTATTTGCACCAACGGTTTGGACAGCGACCTTGCAATGGCGATCGCGAGGCAAATCGCCAGCAGAATAGCGACCGCGCCGCCTGTCAGCGCCGAACTGTTGACGGCCGCCAGGCCAACGGTGAGGTTTGAATAGGTGGCGGCCACCAGGATCGTCACTCCGGCCCCGCCCGCGAGGGGCACCCTCGCCCAACCCACCCCGAACCGTACGCCGCTCCGATCCATCCAGATTCCGCTATCGTTGGCGGCTCCGCCCGCCATCGCCTCATCGAATCCCGGAAAATCGTGTTGAATGCGAACCGGCGCTCCGCTCTCAAACGCGAATTCGCGACTTGGGTCTGGATGCAGCAGATAGTCGCCGGTTGCGTTCGTCACAAAGACCTGATTCTCCTTGCCACCCTCGACACGAATCCCATCGAATTTCGGTCCCATGTCGAAATCGATCACGCTGATTCCCCATGGTCGTCCGGAAGGGATCAACAGAGGTACGCCGACATGCAGCAGCGGAACCGCAGGACCTTCGGTAGCGCCTTCTTTTTGCAGCTCGATGGGAGATACGAAAACGTCGGGCTTTGACTGGCCGATTGTATGCTTGAAATAGTCGCGTTCGCCCGTCTGAACGAGCTCGGCTTGGGGAACGATGCGGGGTGCGCCGTTCGGACCCCTGCGGTCGACGCGCAGCAGTTCGCGCCCACCATCGGCGACGCCGATAATGCGCAACTGCGAATATCCCGGTTTCGCCGCCAGCGCTGCCAAAAGCCGCGCGGCGATGCTTTCTCGTAATGGCAAATCCGACACTGGCTCAAGCGGGTTTGCGGCCCGCGCCAGGCCCATTTGTATCACTCCGGTTGAGCCTTGAACGACCATGACGTCCTGGCGCGCAACGTTCAGCGCCGACTCCAGTTTGCTCGCGCACAACACGGCCTTGGTGGCAAGCCGATCAAGCGCTCTCGGAACCGCGGCCTGGGTAATGGAATGATACGTGATGAAACTTAGCACGCTCGTCGTCACCACGACCAGCGAGACCATCGCCAGCGTCAGCCGGGTCGACAGTTTGATGCCGCTAACCGCCTGTTTCGGCTTATGCTCGATGTTTTGCGCTTGGCGGCCCAATAGTAAAGACATTCCAATGCGAAGCTTCGTCCAACATTGAGTGTTCAGTCAAACTCAAACCAGCGCAATCAGCATAACCGATCCGCTGCGTGCAATTGCGGCGATTGCCCCCCGCGCACAAGAATCGTGTGCAAAAACATCCGCGGGCGCGGGCAGAGAGCTCAGGCTGAAGCGAGCGCGGCGCAGACGGCTCGAACAAGATCGCGAAAAGCAAGCCCTCGGGCCACTAACGGTTTTCGGAAAAGGTCGTGCTCAACCAGAGGAAAAACGGCGGTTCCCGATCCATCCATGTTGGATCAAAAACCTAGCTGCGGTGCTTGCGTACCAATAAGGCGTCACCGAACGCTTGGAACAATGCGCGGTTGATCGGATTCCGTTGCGGATCGTACTCCGCATGCCATTGGACGCCGAGCGCAAAACCCGGTGCGTCGGCAATCCGGATCGCTTCGATGGTTCCGTCTTCCGCCACGCCCTCGACGATGACCCGCCTGCCCGGTTCGAGGACGCCCTGCCCGTGAAGCGAATTGACGCGGATGGTCTCGCAACCGAGCAGCGTAGCAAAGGCGCCGCCGGGAACCAGACTGACTTCATGCCGGTCGGCAAAGATCACGTTGGGATCGGGGTGGATTTCGCCATTCTCCAGCCTCGGCATCCGATGGTTGATGCGCCCGGGCAACTCCCGAATTTCCGGATGCAACGAGCCGCCAAAGGCGACGTTCATCTCCTGCAGGCCACGGCAGATACCGAACAGGGGTATGCCGCGGTCGACGCATGCTTCCGATAAAGCCAGCGCCAGATCGTCACGATGGAGATCGTAGGGTTCGTGCCGGGAATCCGGCTCGGTGCGAAAGCGTGTCGGGTGAACATTGGCGCGGGCGCCGGTCAGCACCACGCCGTCGACCGCATCCAGCAATGCGCCGATATCCGTAATGTCGGGGGACCCGGCAAACATCAGCGGCAGCGCGCCCGACACTTCCGCCACCGCGCGAAGATTTCGCTCTCCGACCAGCTGCGTCGCGAATCGATCTTCGATGCGATAGGCGTTCCCGATCACACCAACCACCGGCCTCCTCATCGCCCGTTATCCAATCTCACATCGCAAATCCCGGGCAGATCATGCCTCGCGGCCGACGCCGGATCAACATATTGCCTGCCCCAAGCGTTCGCCTGCATAGGTCGGATGCAGAAGCAGCGATGACTTGATCAAGCGGTAGACGCCGCCAGTTTGGCGTCGAGATACGCGGCAAGGACGGTTTTCAGTTCTTCGAGCACTTTGCCGCGCTCTCCCGGCTTGCTTCGATCGAGGTTGGCGATCATGGCGCCTGTGATATCCGACCACGCGGCAAGCATCCGGCCGCGGTCGTCTTTGGGCAGCCGTGGAAACGCTTCGGCAAAGACGCGGTCGAGGTGACCGGTCAGCGTGCGGCGAAGGTCCCGCGCCAGGCCATCGAATCGCGCGTGCGACTGGCTGCCGGAGAACACGCACACGAACGCCGACGCCTCCGCCTGAATGCCGGCGATGCCATCGACCAGCCTCGCTATGAACGCCCGGTGGTCGCGCATGGCGCTGGCCGCGTCGAGCTGCTCGCCCACCAGCTTGAGGATCCGCTCCTGAAACTGCTCGACCAGCGCCGCGACGATATCATCCTTGCCCTCGAAGAATTGATAGATCGAGCCGACCGGGACATCGGCGCGTTCCGCGATCAGGTTGGTCGAGAGGCCGTCGTAACCGACTTCGCCCAGTAACACCCCGGCCGCCTTGAGAATATCAGCCACACGGGCCCGGCTGCGCGCCTGCGTGGGCATCCTGCGCGGGCTGGTCCGCTTGTCTGTCGCTGGCTTTGCCATCACGCCTCCGTGTGCCCGGTTGACAATATGAATAACTGCTCATATTGTCAACATCATGAATATATACTCATATTCATGATTCTACTGCGAGCGTTGTGGCATATCCGGAGGGTCTTGCAATGGGTGTTCTCCACAGCCTTGGATTGCGACGACCTGGAGCTCCCCAGTGCTCCGCCGATGGCCGCTTCCAAATAGCCGGCGTCACCGTGGTCAACCCGATGCACGACCGGCGCGCGCACGCGACGATTGAGGTCGCCGGCGACTCGATTGCGGGAATTTCCGACACCCAGGCCGCGCCACCATCCGAGTTTGCCGGATGTTTTGCGCTGCCCGGACTTGTCGACATGCATGTCCATTTGCCGCCGGACAACGCCTTGAAGCTCACCCAAGGCGCAGCGCTTCTCTACATGCGCCACGGCGTGACCAGCGTTCGCGAAGCCGGCGACCTCGATGGAACGGCCGTCGCCGCGGCACGAAGATTGAGCAACGAGGGAGTTCATCCGGTGCCCCGGGTGTTCTCGTGCGGTCCCTTTGTCGGCGCCGGCAGGGCAACTTTTAAAAACACGATTCTGCTCGAGGACGCGAGCCAGGGAGCGGCCGATGCCGCCGCACGCCGGGTCCAGGCGGCCGGCGCGAGCTTCATGAAACTCTACGAAGGTTTGACGGTGCCGATGATCCGCGCGTTGGAGCGCTCCTGCGCCAAGCACGGGCTCAAGATGATGGGCCATGTCCCCGCCGGGATAACCTACGAAGACGCGCGCATTGCCGAGGTGCAGCATTTCTTCGGCGTACCGGAGCCGCAGACCTTGGAACGCGACACGCTCGTTAATCGCTCCTGCGACTGGCACGCGGTCGACGAGCGGCGGATGGACGCAATCGTCGACACAACGTTGAAGCATGGTATCGCCAACACTCCGACCATCGTCACCAATCAAAGGATGCTTTGCTATCGGGATTTCGACGCGGCGCGCCGACAACCGGATATGCTGAAGGTCCCCCCGTTCTATCCCGACGTGATCTGGCATCCCGAGCATGGCCGCCCGAGTAACCGCATGCAGCGTGACTATCTGGAGCGTCAGGTGGTTCCGGCGATCGCAAAAAAGCAGCAACTGACAAAAAAACTCTTCGATGCCGGCGCGCAACTGTTTCTGGGAACCGATGTCGCGCAACCCTTCGTCATTCCCGGAGCCAGCCTGCTTGAGGAAATGGCGCTGTTTGTCGAAGCCGGGATCGGCGTCGAGCAAGTCTGGAAGCTCGCGACGCGCGATGCGGGCGACCGGCTCGGTATCGGCGGGCTGGGACGGGTCGAAACCGATGCGCCGGCCGATATTCTATTGTTTCGGCACGATCCGACCGAAGCGATCGGCAACATTTCGAGCCTTGAAGCCGTGGTCGCGGCGGGCAAATTATACCGCATCGCCGATCTCCATCGCGCGCTTCAATCGAACCAGGCGTATTTCACCTCGCCGCTGATCAGGCCGCTCGCGCGTCGCGGAGCCGAGCGCGCGCTGGCGCGGGCACTCGGGCGGAGTCGGGGATAATTTGCGGTCATTGCTTGCGCGTGAAGGCTTCTTTCGGATCGATCGCTTCGCCAGTCTGCAATCCCGCCGCCCGAAGGGCCTTCCCCGCCGGATTATCCGCACCATTCCACCACAGCAGTTTTGCCTCGATCCCACGGGTCACCGGCTCGCCGAGCGGACCGCCGAAATCAAGCGGCCACAAACCGTTCGGCACCACCTCGGCTGAAATCGAGCCGACACGAAAGCCCTTGCCCAACGCCCCTTCCGCTTCGTCCGGCAGCACCACACGTCCGGTCCCGGGATCGCCCGGATCGGTAAAAGTGACCAGAACCGGCACCAGCGCGCCTTTCACAGGCACCACGCCGGTGGTCCGGCTCATCTCGTTGAACGAGACCTTGCGGCCGGCCGCGTTGTAGGCGCGCAGCGCCAGATAATTCATTCCGTCGAAATCGACCGAGTTGTTGTCGATATGCGCCAGCAGCGCGAGAAGATTTTTCCCGCCGCCGAGGTCAATGAACACGGCATCGCCCCTGGTGAGGGTATGTCCGCCACGGCTATAACTTCTGTCGGGATGAACGGCCATGACGCCGGAGGCCGATTTGATGCCTTCGGGCGTTTCCACCTCGACCATCAGCCGATATTTGTGACCGGGCCGATTGATGCGAATCTGATCGCCGATCACCAGGGCTGCCAGCAATGCAAGCGGCCCGACCCATTTGAAATTCATGCTTTCAGCCTCTCGCCATGCCGCGATCCCATTCCATTCATCGCTTTGCACAATCAATATGCCAGCGTCAAACCGGCACGCCTTCTGCGCTTGATCCCGGACGCGTTTGGCTAAAGAGTGCGGTCGGATATGGCTGGAAAAGGAATCAACGTGGCAGTCTCGGCTAAGGATCGTCTTGCGGCCCGCAACGACCTGGCATGGGCGATATCGGTTGGCGGCATCGGTGTCGTCGGATTTGCTGCTTTGTTGCTTTTCAGCTGGCATTTCGCCGCGACGCTGTTTCTGATCTTTGCCGGAATGCTGCTCGGTGTCGCGCTCAACGCCATGACCAACATGCTCGGCCGTGTTGTCAGCCTGACTCATTCCCTGCGGCTGACAATTGTCTGTCTGGTGCTTGCCGGCCTGCTGTCGGGCGTGGTGTTCCTCGGCGGCGCTACCATCGCGCAACAAGCCACGGTGCTGAGCGGCACGATCAAGTCGCAACTGGTCGGCGTCAAAGCCTTCCTTGACAGACACGGCATCGATACCAGCTATTTCGAGCTCGGCAGTGCGGCCGCGCCCCCCACGGACTCATCGACACCGGCGACATCAGCCGCACCGACGCACAATCTTCCCAGCCCCGGCGCGATCGCTTCAGGCGGCGGCGCGATCGTGAGCCAAACCCTGAAATTGCTTCTGGGTACGGTGAGCGCGGTCGGAAACTTCTTTATTGTATTCTTCCTCGGATTGACGTTCGCAGCTCAGCCGAGCGTCTACCGAACGGGGCTGTTGTTCATGGCGCCAGTTCGGCACCGCGCACGCGCGACCGTGATTGTCGACCGCATCGGCGAAACGCTGGAGCGCTGGCTGATTGCGCAAATCATCACCATGTTCGCGATTTTTCTCGTAACCTGGATAGGCCTCGCGATCATCGGCATCCAGAGTTCCTTCATTCTGGGCATCCAGGCAGGACTGCTTGGCTTCATTCCGACGGTCGGCGCGCTGATCGGTGGGTTGATCGTGGTGCTTGCGAGCCTGGCGTCCGGGTGGGTCGCCGCGGCCAGCGCTTTCGTGCTTTTCCTCGGCGTTCACGCGATGGAAAGCTACATTCTGACGCCGATCATCCAGCGCCATGCGCTCGACATTCCCCCAGCCACGTTGTTCGCGTTCCAGATCCTGCTGGGCATCGTGTTCGGCATCTGGGGTTTGGCGCTGGCCCTGCCGCTGATGGCGATCGTGAAAGTCATGATCGATTATTTCAAGGCCGATGAAATCGCAGCCGATGCGGTGGCGGCCTGAGACCGCCCACCGCCCGTCCTTCAACCCGCCGAGGTGAGCACCGTCTCGGTATGTTCGACCTCGGGCGGCGACGCGAAATACTGCCCGACCAGCCCGCGCCATGCCGCAAAATCTTCAGATCCCCTGAAATCGACGGTGTGATTTTCCAGCGTGTCCCACTTGGCCATCAGCCGGTAGCGTGACGGCTTCTCGATCGACTTGTGCAGTTCAAAGCCCTTGCCGCCCTTGGCGCGCAGGAATAACGGGCGCGCCTTGGCGACCGCGGCTTCGAAGTCTTTCTCGGTGCCCGGCTTGACGTCGATTTGTGCGATTTCGGTGATCATGGGTTGCGGCCTCTGGTTGAGAATTCCTAGGTCTCTAACCCAGACAGTCGCCAAGAAAAAGGCGCCTCGCGGCGCCCCGACGTCCCCTGCTCCAATGGCAATTCAGTTCAAGAGCAGCGCTGCGCCCGCAACCATCAGCGCGCAGCCCGCGAACACGAGCAGCGGCCATCGGCTGCGCGGTGGAGCGTAGCGGCCCTGCGCGCGCCGCTCCGTGATCAGCGCGGTCTCATATTCGTCCGACGTCGAGAACATGCAGGCAAACCCGCCTCGCGCCGATACGGCTGCGGCTTCGAGCGAGTTCAGGGCGGCGTGAGGGCTTTGGTTGCGGGTCGTATCCATCCTCACGATGATATGGACCGAACGGTAAACGGCAGGTTACCGCCGCGGCATGCTTCTATGTGGGACTGACAACGCCAGGTGGCTGTCGCAGGTGACCCGGGAGGCCCGCGGTCTTTCGCCGCCATTTTTCCAGCGACAGCGGCAGCTCCTCGGCGGTCTCGACGCGATTGCGGCCATTGCGCTTGGCCTGATAAAGCGCGCTATCGGCGGCCGCGAGCAACACCTCAAGCTCCGTGCCGGCCGGCCCGCCCGCCACACCGATGCTGACGGTGGTATCGACCGGCCCGTCCTCGACCACGATCCCGGAATCCGCAAATGCCTCGCGTACGCGCTCGGCTGCGATCACCCCTTCTTCCAGCGGACAAGGCAGCAATGCCGCGAACTCCTCGCCGCCTACCCGTCCCGAAAGGTCGGTGATCCGCAACGTGCTGAGCACCACGGTGGCGAATAGTTTGAGAATCTCATCGCCCGCGGAATGGCCGAAACGGTCGTTGATCGACTTGAAATGGTCGAGGTCGAAGATCAGCACCGTCACCGGACGGCCGGCGTTCGCTTCGCGCTCGATCACCCGCGACGTCGCCTCCGCAAAACCACGGCGATTGAACATGCCGGTCAGCGGGTCCGTCGACGCCGCCGTCTTGTGCGCGGTTACCACGCGCTCCGACACCAGCATGAAGATGACGAACACGGTGGCGACCGCATAAAGCACGAGCTCGATGGAGAACACCGTCACCCAGATGCTGCTGGCGAAAGCATCGTCGTGCGGCCGCAGCAGGCCGCCAAGCAGGATCGGCAGCATCAGGACGAAACCGTGCAGCACCGGCACCACGATCGCCGGCCAGCGCCTCTGCAGTGTCTTGCGACGTTCGGACCACAATTGCGCCGCCGTCAATGCCGCATAAACTGCAACGATGGCGGCGCCGATCATGAAGCGTATCGCCGACGCCTCCGGCTTCAGCATCATGACGGCAGCCACCCAGACCATGGCTCCGAGAAGCAGCCCCGGCAGATTGGGTTTGCGGCCGTGGAACACGCGTGCGGCATTCCAGACCATGCCGCAGGCCGCGAACCCGACCGCATTCAGCGCCAGCGAAAGCATCGCACCAAGCATGTTGCTGGCGAGCGTCGAGAGCGCGACCGACACGGCGCCGAGCAGATAGGCGGTTCCCCACCATCTCAACGCGGGGAAATTCTCCTGGGTGCCGAAAAACAGCAGCATGGCCCCCAGCGTCGCCGCAACCATCGTTGCAACGAGATAAAGCGTCGAGGTATCGAGCGACATGGACCACCGATTGTGATGCAGCGAAGCCGGCGCAGCTGAAAATGCAACGCATGCTTTGGTCTGTGTAAATCTACGTTGACCGTGTTTGAAATCTGTTTGCGCGGTTGGGCAAGTTTTCCGGAAAAACTGCGTCAACTCGTCGGAAAATGCCCAACAAAAAAGGGCGCTGGAGGGCGCCCTTTTCGTAGTTCCCGATCCGTAATATTCGCTGAAAATTTTAACGCTTCGAGAACTGGAACGACTTGCGCGCCTTGGCACGGCCGTACTTCTTGCGCTCGACCACGCGCGAGTCACGCGTGAGAAAGCCGCCCTTTTTCAGAAGGCCGCGCAGATCCGGTTCGAAATAGGTCAGCGCCTTCGAGATGCCGTGACGCACGGCGCCTGCCTGGCCCGACAGACCGCCACCGGCCACGGTGCAGATCACGTCGTACTGGCCCGCCCGTGCGGCTGCGACCAGCGGCTGCTGGATCATCATCCGCAACACCGGACGTGCGAAATAGACTTCGACCTCACGGGTGTTGACAGTGACCTTGCCGGCCCCCGGCTTGATCCAGACGCGGGCAACCGCGTCCTTGCGCTTGCCGGTGGCGTAGGCACGGCCCAGCTTGTCGACCTTCTTGACGTATTTCGGCGCTTCCGGCGAGGCCGGCTTCAACGCCGCCAACTGATCGAGAGACTGCATGGTATCGGACATCTTATGCGGCCCTCATGTTCTTGCGATTCATCGAAGCGACGTCCACGATCTCGGGTTGCTGGGCCTCGTGCGGATGTTCCGGCCCGGGGTAAACGCGTAAGTTACCGAATTGCACACGGCCAAGCGGCCCGCGCGGAATCATGCGCTCGACAGCCTTCTCGACCACGCGCTCGGGAAAGCGGCCCTCGAGGATCGACTTGGCGGTACGTTCCTTGATGCCGCCGATGAAGCCGGTGTGATTGTGGTAAACCTTGTTGTCGCGCTTGCGCCCGGTGAGCACGACATGGGCCGCGTTGATGATGATGACGTGGTCACCGCAATCGACATGGGGCGTATAGATCGGGAGGTGTTTGCCGCGAAGGCGCATCGCGACCAGTGAGGCGAGCCGGCCGACCACCAGACCTTTGGCGTCGATCAGCACCCACTTCTTC
>Ga0137412_10002402_pt1 | contig 14827 bp, 10 predicted proteins | sample CZODoug2_1_16fun_FD_122160 | JGI IMG/M metagenome (GOLD analysis project Ga0137412, IMG submission 122160) | Vadose zone soil fungal communities from Angelo Coast Range Reserve, California, USA - CZODoug2_1_16fungal (Hybrid Assembly) | ecosystem: Environmental > Terrestrial > Soil > Vadose zone...
GGTTAGGGACGCCCTCCATGACCACGTTCTTGATCGTCCACTGGTTTAGCACCCAGTCCGGCCCCTTGATGATGACGTCGGCGTACATCTTAGACTTGCCCGTCTTCTCGTCCGCCGCGACCCGATGTTGGAGCCCTCGATCCTGATGGTCTTGCTGCCCATGTTCTTGGTTATGTCGCCGACCACGGTCCCGGCCGTGTTCGTGCTGGTGCCGGGGGTCGGGGTGGGGTTCGTGGCCCTCTTCTGGTTCAGGGCGGCGAGTCGAGCAACATTCTTGGCCCTGATCGAGGCCATGACCTTGCTCGGCGTCCCGTCCTTGTCGTCCAGCTCGGAGTCAGACTCGTTGTTGGACCAGGCGTTGTTGAGCGGGCCAGCCGCGGCGGCGAAGTACACCAGCTTCCTCGCCGCCGGCATGCTGCTGCCCGTCTCGTTCCAAGCGGCGCCGCTTGCCGTGCAGGCGTTCTTCGTCGGCAACTGGGTGTGGATGACGGCGACGGTGGGCCTGCTCTATCAAAATACACCGCAACAGCTGTGCGTGAACTATCTCATCGGCACGCAATTGAACGCCGGCGAGGGGCTGGTCGCGGCTGCGCTCGCCATCGCCGGTCTCTGGTGTGTGTATGCGGTGCCGGTGTATCGCGACTCGTGATCGCCAACAGGCGATCCGCTGCGGTTACACATGTAACAATTTGACGGCCGACTGGAACCGATTCGTAACTATGTGCGCATAGGGTATTGAAAGGCCTCTCCCATTTGCGGCGAAATCCCGCCTCGCGAGCCATCCCTCTCGCGACCCATCCCTAGGCTTTCGTCGGGAGAGGCCTTTTTTTCGGGTACCGCGCCAGCGACCCGACGCCGCTACGTTCAAGATCATGATCCGCGTCGCGAGCCTGGTATCTTTCAATCAACCGCCATCTACCTCCCCCGCGCGCACGAGGCAGTCCTGCACGCCGCTCAGTAGACGATGTCGACCCGCGCGTTGAACACGTATCCCGCGCCGCGCTCGGTACAGATGTAGCGCGGCGTCCCCGGATCGCTCTCCAGCTTGCGCCGCAGCCGCAGGATCTGCGTGTTGACCGAGCGGTTGTAGACGTCATCGCCGTGCAGGCGCGACATGTCCAGCAGCTGATCGCGCGTCAGAGTGCGATTGGCCGCTCCGAGCAGAACCACGAGCAAACTGAACTCCCCGTTGCTCAAGCGCACCACTTGCCCACCCGGCGCCTTCAGGCGCCGCGTGTTGAGGTTCAGCTCCCAGCCGTCGAAGCGATAGGCGCGAATGCCTTCCGGCCGCCCCTGCTGCACCTCCGGCCGGCGCCGGCGCAGCACCGCGCGAATGCGGGCCAGCAACTCACGCGGACTGAACGGTTTGGTCAGATAGTCATCCGCCGCCAACTCCAGCCCCATCACCCGATCCGCCTCTTCGCGCCGGCCGGTCAGCATGATGATCGGAATCGCCGACTCCTCGCGCAGCCGGCTCGCCAGCGCCATCCCATCCTCGTCCCGCAGCTTGAGGTCCAGCACCACCAGGTCGACCACGTCGTCAGCCAGCACCGTCTGCATCGAGCGCCCGTCGGCAACCGTCGTCACGCGAAAGTCGTGCTGGCTCAGATAGTCGCTGATCGCCTCGCGAATCACCGGATCATCGTCCACGGCCAGGACGTGCGACCGGACACTCGGAGGGGCGTGAAGTTGCCTAGTCATGACCGCCTGAACGTTCGTCATGCGAGCGAGTCTAGCCACGCTCGCGCCCCGTTGGTCACAGATGTGACCTGCCGGACCATAGCGCCGTACCATACTCGCAATCTGCGCCAGGTGAACATGACCACGACCCCAGATATCCTCGTCATCGAAGACGACCCTATCATGCGCGAAGCCTTGGCGGACTGGCTGCGGGCCGCGGGCTACGGCGTGCGCACGGCCGCGGACGGCAGTGCAGGACTCGCGGCCGTGAAATTCGCGCCTCCCGCGCTGGTGATCACCGACATCCACATGCCCGGCAAGAACGGCGCCACGGTCCTCTCGGAATTGAAGCAGCATCATCCCCGGATTGCGGTCATCGCGATCTCCGGTCTATTCAATTCCGGTCACGGCATGGACGCCGACGCCGCCCTCGCGCTCGGCGCCGCTCGGGCGCTCGCCAAACCGTTCAAGCGCGCCGAGTTGCTGCGCGCGCTGGCCGATCTGCTCGGGCCTCCTGCCCCTTAGCAAAACCGCCCCATGACAGAGTTTTCCGGATATGTGCTGGAGACGCTGCGGGAAGGCACGGAGTTCACCCACTATCGCGGGCGGCAACACGGTCGCCCCTACCCGGTCCTGGTGGTGGCGCTTTCTGCAGTGCAACCCTCTGCTCAGAGCCTGCGGCGGCTCGAGCACGAATGCTCGCTCGCCGCCGAACTGGATCCCGCCTGGGCAAGCCGGCCTCTCGCACTCGCTCGCCACGAAGGGCGGACGATGCTGGTACTCGCAGACCCTGGCGGCGTACCCCTGGATCGCATCCTTGACCGGCTCCAGGGCCAGCCCATGGAGCCGCCTCGCTTCCTGCGCATCGCCATTGGCATGGCGGGGGCACTCGGCCAAGTTCACCGGCGCGGCCTCATCCATAAGGACATCAAGCCGGCAAATATCCTGGTCGATGTGACGACGGGCGCCGCCTGGCTCACCGGCTTCGGCATCGCGTCCCGTCTGCCTCGCGAACGCCAAGCTCCCGAGACGCCGGAGGTCATCGCCGGAACGCTGGCCTACATTGCGCCGGAACAGACGGGACGCATGAACCGCTCGATCGATTCCCGCAGCGATCTTTATGCCCTCGGCGTCACCTTCTACGAAATGCTCACCGGCACCCTGCCCTTCAAGGCGACGGATCCGATGGGATGGGTGCATTGCCATATCGCGAGGCAGGCTGACCCGCCTAATGAACGGGCGAAGCAAATCCCTGATGCACTCTCGTCTCTAGTCATGAAGCTGCTCACCAAAACCGCCGAAGAGCGCTACCAGACAGCAGCAGGCCTCGAAGCCGACCTCAGACGCTGCCAGACGGAATGGCAGGCGCACCACCGCATCGCCGCGTTTCCGCTCGGCATGCACGACTTGCCGGACCGGCTCCTGATCCCAGAAAGACTGTACGGCCGAGAGCGCGAGGTCAGCGTCCTGATGGCGGCCTACGATCGTGTGGTGGCCCATGGCAGCACGGAGCTCGTGCTGGTGTCCGGATATTCCGGCATTGGCAAGTCCTCCGTGGTGAACGAGCTGCACAAGGTGCTCGTCCCACCCCGTGGCCTATTCGCGTCCGGCAAGTTCGACCAGTATAAGCGCGACATTCCGTATGCCACCTTGGCGCAAGCCTTTCAAAATCTCATCCGTCCGATATTGGGGCAAAGCGAGGCCAAGCTTGCCCGATGGCAGTACAGCCTTCAGGAGGCGTTGGGCGCGAATGGCGCGCTCATCATCAATCTCGTCCCTGAGCTCGAGCTCATCATCGGAAAGCAGCCGCCGGTCGCGGACCTCTCCCCGTTGGAGACGCAGAAACGCTTCCAAATGGTGTTCCGGCAATTCGTCGCTGTGTTCGCGCGGCAGGAACACCCGCTTGCGCTGTTTCTCGACGATTTGCAATGGCTGGATGCGGCGACGCTCGATCTTCTCGAGCATCTCGTTACCCACCCGGAAGTGCGGTACCTGTTATTGGTCGGCGCTTATCGCGACAACGAAGTGCGCCCATTCGACCCGCTCATGCGGACGTTCGATGACATCCGAAGATCTGCAGCCAGAGTCTCCGAGGTCGCGCTTGCACCTCTGGCTCTCCATGATGTTGAGCGCTTGATCGCCGATTCCTTGCGCTGCGAGCGCGAGTACGCCCAGCCCTTGTCGCAACTGGTGCGAGACAAAACCGCCGGCAACCCCTTCTTCGTCATCCAATTCATCTCGGAGCTCGCCGAGGGGGGACTCGTCGCGTTTGATCGCAGCAGAAAGGCGTGGAAGTGGGACCTGGCAAGCATTCAGGGCAAGGGATTCACCGACAACGTGGTCGACCTCATGGTCGGTAAGTTGAGGCGCCTGCCGGATCCGACGGTCAACGCCTTGAAATTGCTTGCCTGTCTGGGCAACGCTGCTGAGATCGCGACCTTGAGCCTGATTGGCGGCGAAACACAGAGCTCGATCGACTCGCACCTGTGGGAGGCCGTTCGCGCGGGGCTGGTCCTGCGCCAGGAGGGCAGCTACGCATTTCTGCACGATCGGGTCCAAGAGGCCGCCTATTCATTGATCAGCGCCGAGCAGCGCGTCGCCGATCACTTGCGCATTGGCCGCTGCCTCGCGGCGGCGATGAGCGACGAAGCGCTCACGCAGCAAATTTTCGACGTGGTCAACCAGTTCAACCACGGAGTCGCCCTCATCTCCGACTCCGACGAAATCGAACTGGTAGCGGATCTCAATCGGCGCGCAGGAAGCAAGGCCAAGGCGTCGACCGCCTACGCCGCGGCATGCCGTTATTTCGCCGCGGGCACGGCGCTGCTGGGACCGTCGGGCTGGGCCGCACGCTACGATCTGGCGCTCGAACTGGCACTCGGACTCGCCGAGTGTACCTATCTTTCCAGCCGGTTCGATCAAGCCGAAGATCTCACTGCAGAGCTGCTTCGTAGAGCGGCCTCGGCCATCGACAAAGCGGCTGCATATGGGCTGAAGATCAATCTGCATGTCGTCAAGTCGGAGTATCCGCAGGCGGTCGATGGCGCGCTCGAATGCCTGCGCTTATTCGGCATCGATATGCCGGCTCACCCAAGTGCAGACGAGGTTCACGCCGAATACCGGAGGGTCTGGCGGAATCTGGGCGGGCGGCAGATCGAGAATCTGATCGATCTGCCCAGAACGAATTCTCCGGAAGTTCACGCCGCAATGCGGGTGCTGACAGCTCTCACCTCTCCGGCGTTCAGCACCGATCAAAATTTGTTTTACCTGCAAACCTTCCAGATGGTGAACTTGAGCCTGACCCGAGGCATGACGAATGCGTCACCCCACGGCTATGGCTGGCTCGGATGGATCCTATGCTATGAGTACCGCCGTTACGACGACGGTTATCGGTTCGGCCAGCTCGCTGTCGATCTCGTTGAAAAACGCGGCTTCGACGTCGATCCCGCGAAGGTGCAATACGCCATGGGATTGATCGTGTCATGGATGAAGCCCCTTGCCATTTCCATCGACTTCTTCCGGGCAGCATTTCGTTCGGGTATGGAGACAGGCGATCTCATCTACGCAACTTACGCTGCCAGCGAAGTCGTCATTCGCCTCATTCTCACCGGGGTCGCTCTGGACGAGGTATGGCGTGAGTCCGAGAGGCTCATGGACTTCGCCGGCAAGATCGGGTTTCGCGATGCCACAGACCTGATAGTGACCCAGCAGATCTTCATTGCGGCCATGCGCGGCCGGACCGCGAGCCTGTCCACATTCAGCGACGCGTCGTCCGACGAACGGGCTTTCGAGGCGGAATTGACCGCAGATAGGATGCCCGTGATGGTTGCCCGGTACTGGATCCTCAAGATCGGAGCGCGCTTTTTATCGGGCGATTACGTAGTGGCTTTCGACGCAATGGAGAAGGCAACGCCGTTGTTATGGGCAACGCCCGGAGAGATCCATCTCTTGGACTATTATTTCTATTCGGCGCTCACGCTCGCCTCTCTCATCGCCACCCAGCCGGAGCGGCGCGACGAATGGCTTGCACGCATCAAGGAGCACTGGGAGCAGATTCGACAGTGGGTGCGAGGCGTCCCCGAGAGCTTCGCGAGTGCGGCAGCTTTGGTCGAGGCCGAAATCGCGCGGATTGAAAATCGAGATCTCGACGCCATGGGCTCGTACGAGCGCGCCATTCACGAGGCGCGTGCGCACGGTCCCATCCAGAACGAGGGCCTCGCCAATGAGCTGGCGGCACAGTTCTATGCGGCGCGCGGCTTCGAGAAGATTGCGCACCTTTATCTGCGGGACGCCCGCTACTGCTATCTCCGCTGGGGCGCCGAAGGCAAGGTGCGGCAGCTCGAGCAGGTCCATCCGCACCTGCGTGAAAAGCCGATCCCGGCGTCCGCAACCATTGGCGCACCTCTCGAACACTTGGAGGTAGGCACGGTCGTCAGCGCCTCGCAGGCGGTGTCGGGCGAGATCGTCCTCGGCAAGCTCATCGAGACGCTCATGAGGATCGCGGTCGAGCACGCGGGCGCCGAGCGAGGCCTGCTGGTTCTTCCGCGAGGCAACGAACAGCGGATCGAGGCGGAAGCCACCATCGGCCCCGACGCGGTCACGGTTCGTCTTCTCGGAACGCCTCTGACGCCTTCCGAGCTGCCATACTCGATCCTGCAGTACGCGGCCCGAACGCAAGATGGCGTCATCCTGGATGACGCGTCGGCCCCGAATCCATTCTCGGCGGATCAGTATGTGCGTCGCAAGCGCGCTCGGTCCGTGCTCTGCCTGCCCCTGGTAAAGCAGGCGAAGCTGATCGGCTTGCTCTATCTCGAGAATAATTTGGCGCCGGGTATTTTTACCCCGCAGCGCATCGTCCTTCTCGAGCTATTGGCGTCACAGGCGGCGATCTCGCTCGAGAACGCTCATCTCTATAGCGAACTGACCGTCGAAAATCGGATACGCAGGCAGGCTGAAGAAGATCTGCGACGCAGCGAGGTCTATCTGGCCGAGGCCCAGAGACTCAGTCAGACGGGGAGTTTTGGATGGACTCCTTCCAGCGGAACAATCTACTGGTCGGACGAGACCTATCGGATCTTCGAGTACGAGCGGTCGATCACCCCCACTGCGGAACTCCTCGTGGACCAACGAGTTCACCCCGACGATGTTGCCCGCGTCCGGCAGGTCGTGGAGCGCGCAGCGCGCGACGGGCAGGACTATGCTCACGAGCATCGATTGCAGATGCCGGATGGCACCGTCAAACATATCCACGTGGTGGCCCACGCCACGCGAAATGAAACCGGCGAAGTCGACTTCGTTGGAGCGGTGATGGATGTCACCAAGACAAAGGAGACGGAGGACAGGGTTCGACTGGCGCAGGCCGAGCGCGAGCGGCTCGAGCAGCGGCTGCGGCAGGCGGAGAAAATGGAAGCGGTCGGACGGCTCGCCGGCGGCATCGCGCATGACTTCAACAATGTTCTGGCCGGCGTGTTCGCCTACGGCGAAATGCTCTTCGACGAAACGCCCGAGAACTCTCCGCTCAAGCGCTACGCGAAGAACGTGCTCACCGCCGCGACTCGCGGCCGCGCGCTGGTCGAGCAGATTCTCGCGTATAGCCGCAGCCAGCTCGGCAAGCGCGCACCGGTGGATGTCACGCATGTCATGGCCGAGACGCTCGAGCTGCTGCGCGGCTCGCTGCCCGCCGACATCCGTCTCGAGGTAAGCGCGCCGAAGTTGCCGCTCATCGTGATCGGCGATGCCACCCAGCTGCACCAAGTGCTGATGAACCTGTGCAGCAACGCGATCCAAGCCATGAGCGAAGCGGGCACCTTGCGCGTGGTGCTCGAGGCCGCAGACCTGGTCGCCGAGCGAGCACTATCGCACGGCTCGCTGGCGCCGGGCCGCTACGTGCGTCTGACCATCCAGGATAGCGGATCGGGCATGGACGAGGCGACGCTCGCGCGCATCTTCGAGCCGTTTTTCACCACCAAGGAGATCGGCCGGGGCACCGGTCTCGGTCTGTCGCTGGTGTATGCGATCGTCACCGATGCCGGAGGCGCGATCGACGTCAAGAGCGCCCTCGAGCACGGCAGCACCTTTATCATCTACCTGGCCCGCACCGAGGCCGCGCTGGTCACCGCCGGCCAGGCGGCGGCACCGCTGCCCCGCGGCAACGGCGAGCGGGTACTGCTCGTCGAGGACGAGGCAAGTTTGCTCGCCCTCACTGCGGAGGTGCTCGCACGGCTGGGGTACGAACCGGTATCATTCTCCGATAGCCACGCTGCACTCGCCGCCTTCGAGGCTGCACCACGCTCGTTCGACGCGGTCATCACCGATGATGTCATGCCCGGACTGTCCGGGACGGGGCTTGCAACGGAGTTACGTCGCCTGCGCCTCGACATACCGATCGTCCTGGTGAGCGGCTGTACGGGTCCAACCCTGACCCAGCAAGCGCTCGTCGCGGGCGTGAGCGAGATGCTCGTCAAGCCGCTGCAGTCGCGCCAGATCGCCACCATCCTCGACCGCGTCCTGCATCATCACCAGACGGTCAGATGACGGTTTTGCGCGGGACGCCGCTTCAAGGACTGGTGAAGTGGTTGACGGCGCTTTTCAGCCCATCACTCCTGCCATTGCCCTGCATCGAGTCGACCGCGTAGTAATAGATCGTCTGCGGTCTAAGGCCGTCTACGCGGACGCGAAAAACCGTCAATGCGTGGTTTTGATTCAGCCTGACAGGAGATTGCGCAGTCTGACTCAGGTGTCCGGGATCGGTGCCGTAGTGCACAACGCCGAAATGCTCGTCCGTGCCCCCTGGATTGTTGCTTGTCCACTTGATGATGATCAAATTGCCTTTCGCTGATTCAATCGCCGGTCCTTCCGTGACACGCACGCGTTCGGCCTGCTTGGCAGGAGGAAGTATCCTGGCGTCGGGAACCAGCGGTGAAGCAATGGAACTCGAGCACAATAAGCTTCCGCCCAGAGTCATGATCATCAGCGACGAAAGGATTCTAGCTACGTGTAAACCGCTCATACCCAAACCTCACTAAGAGCTTTAAATATCACTGATGATTGACGACCTCGATTGCAGGGCGCATGGAGGGATTCCATGCGCCCTGCCCTGTCGACTACGACATCCTTTTGCAATCGGCTCTTTAGTGCCGTGTTAGTACAGCCGGAATGATCGAAGAATTCCCTTGAGTCGACGCATCGCCTCCGGTCATGCAAGCCCCCGCATACACATCGGCGTCGGGGAAAGGTGTCGTGTATCCATCGCTGAGTGTTTCGAGAAATTTCACGATCTGATTCTCCTCCTGATCCGTCAAATGAAGCTGACCGATCGTCATGTCCATGTTTTGCGGCACCTCCGGACGCGGCCAGCAGGTTACTTTTTCAACGGTTCCTTTCGGACAATTTCCGGATTCCACGTCGAACGGATACACGTCGCGCGTGTTGTAGAAGTGCACGAGCTGCTTCAGGCTCTTGATGTAGCCGTTATGAAAGAACTCCTTCTGGAAGTACGGTCCCGGAGCCTCGGTGGTGGGACACTTGCGCGGTGTAAGGGCGACATTGCGCGCCGTTGACGTCTGCATTTTTCCGTCGGAAACGGACGCATATTTTGTCCACGTCGAGTTCGGATTGGGCGCCGACCCGAAGCCGCTGCGCAGGAAAGTTCCGAGACCATAATCCGTGTAATCATAGCCTTCCGGATTGGGAGTCAAACCAACGGCATCCGGAGTGGTTTCATAATAGAAGGCCACGGCGGCATTCTTCGGCAGACCGAGATTGGCCGAACCGAAGCAAGTGAACAGCGGCGCCGTGCTCGCGGCTACACCGGTGTCTTCGCTGTTGGGGGAGGTCCCGTCGGGCGGCGGGGGCGTAGGGGCGGTTGACCTGCCGTCCAGATGGCAGGAGTTGCAGTTCCCCTTGCCACGGAACAGGTTGTAACCGGCCATCTCGTCGGCAGTCATCACATAATTCCCTTTCAAATAGGCATCGAACTTCGACGAGAATGCGCTGACCGCCGCTGATTGCTCGAATGCGTCGATGGATAGCCCCCACTCGTTATAAGCCGTGTTGGAGCGGGTGCGATCCTCCGGCGATAGATGAACAGGCGTGGCGCTGCCGCCGAACTGCGAAGCCCCGTTGGGAGTGGAGCAGATCTGTTCCGTATTGGCGGGCCAGTTGATGTCGAGTGATCCGGCGCCCCATACCTGCTCGAACAGAGGCCGGTACTTTGCCTTGGACAGCCGGTACACGATGCAGGCAGTGTCAGGCATGCCCATTTCCAACGGATCAACGGGAGGAAATTGCGCTTGCTCGGCATCGGCGCTGCGAATCAAATAGCCGGTGGCACGCGAATCCCAGAAGTTTCCGCCAAAGAAGGCGCCCTGGACGGCGTTGTACTGAAGTACGGGGAAAAAAGGCGCGTACGTGTATCTCTGCGCCGTCCGCTTGCCCGCACGATAGTGAACGGATCCGGGGTACGCCACCATCGACAGATTGACCGACGGAATCGGTCCGCTATATCCGGCGTACGGCATGTGACAGAAACTGCAGGCAATATTCTGTTTGACCGAAATGTGTTCGTCGAAATTCAGCAGCTTGCCGAGCGTTTCGACGGCAGCAGTCCCGGTGTTCTGCTGTATTGGCGGGTTACCTGTCACGGTGGGTGGCGTCAAGGCGTTCCATTCGTCGATGGCTTTCTCTTCGACTTTGTTCTCCTCTCGCCTGACCCTTTGGATCTCTGAAGCAATGTCCGACGGAAGAACTCCTGGGGGGTATGGGTTATAGATCGGCGTAGATGCGGGCACGGCCTCACTTTGTCCGTATACATTGCGATTGTAGATGAATGTAACGACCGCAATAGCGGCACAGGTCGCTGCCAGTGCCGTCAGTCTAAATTGCCTCATGGGTACTGCCTCGGGGTAGCTGGGGATCGGGGTTCTGGAGCACGAGACTCTCGTCAGATTGAGTCTAGCGATTCGGTTTTCGGGCGATAATTGATTTCTTTAATGAGGGTCGCTGTGACGCCGGTCTCCGGCTGTGTTGGTTTCACGTCATGGGCGAACTCGTTGCGCATGCGCGCGCGCCGGATGCGGAGAATCTCATCCGCCGCACCGACGGCAATGCGCGCGAGACGTAGAACTCTCTCGCCGTCGTCGGTAAGTGCGACGCGCGCGCGATTCCGCTCGAATAGCGTCATGCCGAGATAGTCCTCGAGCTTGCGCACTTGAATACTCAGGGTTGGCTGGGTGACGGCACAGCGATTGGCTGCCCGTGAAAAATTTAGGCACTCAGCGAGCGCGATCAAATAGTGTAAGACCTTGATATTCACTTGCGTCGCGAAGTCACCCGCTTCGGCTCCCTATGTTTCCGCCTCTGCCCCCGGGACGGAGATTGACCGCCGTCCATTGCTCCGCGGTCACAGAGACGGCCCCTTTGGTCACGAATGCAACCAACGGGTTCCGGCAACACACCGCGCGAGTGGATCCGCAATCAATGAAGGGACGGTGCCCTACACTTAATCACCGTAAGGCTGCTGCAAATTCTCAATTCGAAGGCGCATTCCGTCCAACGCTGACTCGTGGCGAGGGACGTCCCTAAGGAGAGAAAGGTCGAACCAACTTTCTCATGTGCCCGGCGACGGAGCGCTCGGATGGTTCCGGACGGCATCAAGCACGCGCGTTGAGTAAACGAGCGCAGCACCGGCGTTGATTGCAACGGCGACGCCCAGCGCCTCTGCAATCTCTTCTTCCGTCGCGCCATGGCGGAGTGCCGCTTCGGTATGAACCGTGATGCAGCCGTCGCAACGCAGGGTGACGGCGACCGCGAGTGATATCAACTCGCGGATCTTGGGTCCCAGCAGGTTCTTTTTGCTTCCGGCCGAACTGAGTTCGATATATCCCTTGACGGTGTCCGGACTGAGCTGTCCCACCTGCTTCACGCCGGCCGCCAGCTGTTTACGATATTCATTCCAGTCGAGCATCATGTTCATTATGTACTCCAAGAATCGTTCGGCCAGCGCCAGTTGGCGCCGGGGCTATAGCGCGACCGCTAGGGCGTCGCCTCAGCAGGCGTCCACGTACCGTCAATACGGTACCCGGTCATCGTTCCGGCGACCTTCCCCGTGTTCGGGCCGAGATCCTTTTCGTACGCGCCGCCATCCGGGTCGACGATGAATGTCATGACGCCCGACGACCGGTACGCAGCGGGATAGGCGACGGCGGCGAAACGGTTGCCGGATGCCGCTAGCCTGCGGAAGTAGTAGCCGTGAAACGCAATGGGTCTGTCACCGCTCTTTACGGCGACGGTGATGCCATCGGTCGGGTCGGCCGCGCCCGGGTGACTTTGCGCAACCAGATTCTGGCAGAGCGCAATCGCCACCACTTCGTTCTCACCGATTCGCCGGTATCGGATTTCATTCATGCCGGCGTCTGAATCGAATCGCCAAACGCCATTCCGTGACACCAGCGGGATCGGGAACGGCCAGTTCTCGGCGCCGATGTAGAGAACCATGTCTCCATGGGCCTCGCGGACAAAGCGGTGCATCTCCTCATATTTCTGAACGAACCGCTCGCGGTCGAGTCGGTCCTGGAGTTCTTCATCCGCGCTGACAGGCGAGTTAGCTTCTTGCAGGATCTCCGTCACGGCTCGCTCGTCATGATTTCGGACCGCCAAAAAGAGAGCGTTGCTCGCCGCCTCGGCTGAGGTGAACGTCGCCTGGCTCGATTGCGCCGCGACACAGGGTGAAGCGTACGCCGTCAGGAACAGTGCGACTGTCGCGAAGCCAAGGCTTGCGATGGCTGTGGGCTTCGTGTTCATCGGTGACCTCCGCCGCCATGGAAGCCGCCACCGCCGCCACCGGCGTGGGCAGCGCCGCCGGGATGGGAACCGCCGCCGAAGCTAGCCCGGCCGCGGGACGAATAGGCGCCCGCGACGCCGCCATGATTGAAACCGCTGAAGGCGCCGGAATGAACGCCGACGGGTGCGTGGCCGGCAAATCCGCCGTTGTGGCCGAAACCAGCATGGTCGAGACCCGAGGGTCCGCGATCGAAATGACCGTGATCGCCAAAGGTTCGGCTGTGGGAGATGTAGGGGCTGTGGTTGTATTCCACCCCGCGGCCGTGCCAGTCGGCGCCCCAGTGGTGCCATCCCCAGCCAAAGCCGCCGAAAACTCCGACGCCTATGCCTAAGCCGAACGCAATCCCAGGCCCGTCGAAGATTCCCGGACCCTCGACCCAATCCGGGTAGTAGTCGAGAGGTTCTCCGTAGACATCCCACGGATCGTATTCCGGTACGTAAACCACGTCTGGGTCTGCTGGTTGAATCACGATCGTCTGTCCTTCGGTTGTCACCGCCTCTTGTGGCGTGCTCTTCAAGTTCCCTGCTTGCTGTGCTCGCTCACGCATCACCTGAACCGCATCAAGGATGCTCTGCGGCTGGTTTACGTACGCCTCCCCAAGCGCTGAGGTCCAGGAAAGGTTCTTGTCCATCATCGCAAGCGCCAAAGGAAACTGCGTGAGAGCCTTCACGCTGGGATCCCAGGATTGCGAATCTGCCGCTTTGGCGAGTTCCTCTCCCTTCAGACCCGAGTTTTGCTGGATCCACCGGTCGGCTTCCACAACTTGGCTGGGATAGCTTGCGGCCGCGACGATCTGCGCGACCAGCGCGTCCGGGTACAACGCGATGGGTGCTACCAGCTGGTTCAGCTCGTCGGGCGACTGTGGGGCCTGGGCTGCTTCTGAGGAAGACGGCGGCACAACCTCGGCCGCCGGCTCTGTATAGGCTTCAGATGCTTGGGATGCACACCCGACTTGCAAGCAAGCCAATACGAGTGAGCCGGAAATCAATAACGCCGGCAGTGCCATTTCCCGAATTCGATGAGTCATGTCGCTTCTCCTGATGGAGCCGCCAGCTAGGATTACTGAGGCTCGAGACCAGGGTCATGCTCGGGTGTTACTCCTTGGTTTCGCCGCGCCTCATCCGAATTTCATCTGCAATGGCGAGCCCGCTTTCGGGATTTGCAGGTATTTGACAGATGGCCGCACGGCGCTGGGGCGGCTCGGGTCTCTTGAGTTGTCGCTCGATATTGCTGACAGCCAAGTCCAAAAGCTTGCTCTGAGTTAGAGTCTTTACCGGTCCCGCGCGAACCCCGCGCAAACTCGAGCCGCAATGAAGATCACCGGTCGTTTGAGTGAATTCCTGGAATTTCTGGACAGGGCACAAAGCATGGAGGAGTTGGGAGTCGGGACATTGACCGTGATCGGGCATTTTCGGCTCTCGGTGGCGGCAAGCGGCATTATTGCGGGATCAAAAGCCGCGACGCCCGAGCGTTTTCATTTCGCTCATTGGCCACCCGGACTGCTCGAACGCTATATGAGCGAGGATCTCCAGGCACTCGATCCAATTCCGCGCTGGGCACGCGGCACCGGGTCTCCGGCAACATTCAGCCAGATATTCCAGCTACTCAGACCGAAGGATCCGGGGCAGAGAGTGATTCAGATCGCCAAGGAATATGGCTGCGTCGAGGGAATCTGTGTTCCGATGCGCGCGGCCGATGGCGCGATCGGGGTCGTATCGATGGTGGGAGACCGCTCGGAGTTCACCGCGGAGGAGTTTCGCGATTTGGTGGCCATCGGGTCACTGGTCTTCAGACGGGCGGAATTCATCAATCATTCCGTGGATAGAGCGCAAGGCGCGCCGATTCTCACGCTTCGCGAAATCGAATTGCTGCCATTTTTGGTCCATGGGCACTCCGACCGAGAGATCGCGGCACTCAACAGTATTTCGGAAGCGACGGTCCGCTTTCACCTGAAAAACGTGCGTATCAAGATCGGCGCGGTCTCGCGCACTCACCTCGCGGCCAAGGTTGTGGCATTGGGATTTGCTTCGCTTTGACTCCCGGAGGTGCTCGCCCCTATCACTTTCGATAGTTGCGGGATACCTGTCCGTTCGATACGTTTGCGGATCGCGCAGCGAACTGTACTCGGAGACGTGAACGCTCAACGTTTTCGCCGATTGCCGACCGGGTCAGCATCCGACACGAACCCACACGCCGCGGATGGCGCCTTTTATTGATTGCAGATCGTCGCAATGAATCATGATGAACGCTCATCGAGAAAGGACCGCTGGCACGCAGTGTCGATAGCGGCGAATCCGACGGGCTGTG
>Ga0137412_10002404_pt1 | contig 14824 bp, 13 predicted proteins | sample CZODoug2_1_16fun_FD_122160 | JGI IMG/M metagenome (GOLD analysis project Ga0137412, IMG submission 122160) | Vadose zone soil fungal communities from Angelo Coast Range Reserve, California, USA - CZODoug2_1_16fungal (Hybrid Assembly) | ecosystem: Environmental > Terrestrial > Soil > Vadose zone...
TGCTTGCGGACGATGGTGGCAATCTCGCGCTCGAGATTACGCACGCCTGCTTCCCGCGTGAAGCTGTGGATGATTTCCCGCAGCCCTTCTTCGGTGAACTCCAGCTGGTCGCCTTCCTTGATGCCGTGTTCGGCGGCCTGCTTGGGGATCAGGTATTTGCGCGCGATGTGGATCTTCTCCTCACCGGTGTAGCCGGGGAGTTCGATGATCTCCATGCGGTCGCGCAAGGGTTCCGGGATGGGATCCATCCAGTTGGCCGTGGCGATGAAGGTGACCTTCGAGAGGTCGAACGGCACATCGAGATAGTGATCGCGGAAGGTGGAATTCTGCTCCGGGTCGAGGACTTCCATCAACGCGGAGGACGGGTCGCCGCGGAAATCGCGGCCGAGCTTGTCGACTTCGTCGAGCATCATGACGGGGTCGTTGGTTTCGCCGCGTTTCAAGCCCTGAATGATCTGACCGGGCAGAGCGCCGATGTACGTCCGGCGGTGTCCGCGGATTTCGGCTTCATCGTGCATGCCGCCGAGGGCGATGCGCACGAATTTGCGGCCGAGCGCACGGGCGATGGATTTGCCGAGCGAGGTCTTGCCCACGCCTGGAGGCCCAACAAAGCAGAGAATGGGTCCTTTCATACCGGGCTGTAGTTTCTTGACCGCCAGGTAATCGAGGATGCGCTCCTTCACCTTTTGAAGATCGTAATGATCTTCGTTGAGGATGTCCTGGGCCTTCGGAATGTCGATGTCCGCGCTGCCGGAGGATTTCGACCAAGGCAGCGAGGTCATCCATTCGAGATAGGTCCGCGACACCATGTACTCGGCCGAGGCCGGAGTCATTTTGGCGAGGCGCTTCAGTTCGCGGTCGCATTCCTTCTTGGCTTCCGCGGTCATGCCGGCTTCGTCGACTTTCTTGCGCAGTTCGTCAATTTCAGCTTGCGCGTCGTCGATTTCGCCGAGTTCCTTCTGAATGGCCTTCATCTGCTCGCGCAGCAGGTACTCGCGCTGGTTCTGGCTGACCTGCTCCTGAACCTGCTCGTTGATCTTGCTGCGAAGCTCCAGAACTTCGAGTTCCTTGGAGAGTTCGCGAATGAGCATTTCGAGGCGTTTGCGAACGTTGGAGGTTTCGATCAGCTCCTGACGGAGCAAGGTCGAAAGGCTCGGCAGTGTTCCGGCGATGAAGTCGGCGAGACGTCCGGGATCGTCGATGTTCATTGCCGCGTTTTGCAGATCGTCGGAAAGTTGCGGCGAGTGGCTCACAACGTCGCGGAAAAGGTCTTGCGAGTTGCGTTGCAGGGCCTCGAGTTCGGCGTCTTTTTCACCGGTGAAATCGGGCTCGGAAGCCACCGCGGCGCGAAGAAACGGACGGAGGCTCAACAGTTCGTTGATGCGAATGCGCTGCAGGCCTTCCAGGAACACGACGACGTTGCCGTTGGGCATTTTTACGGTCTTGTGCACTTTGGCAAGCGTGCCTACTTTGTGGAGGTCCGCTGCAGCAGGATCTTCGATCCGCGGATCCAATTGGGCAACAACGCCCAAAAGCTTATCGTCGCCCGAGAGCGAGTTTACGAGGGCGAGCGAGCTCTCACGGCCTACGGTGAGAGGCAAAACCGCTCCCGGGAAGAGAACGGTATCCCGGACGGGCAGGATTGCGAGAGTATCTGGAACGAAATGTTTTTTATCAGCCATGTTTTCCCCTAACGCGAAGCGGGAGAAAGAACCGCTTTGGAAGGATTAGATGCAAAAGGTCGGGAAAAGGTGCCCGACAATGCAAGAGCCTTCAGCAGAAAATATTAGTCAGCAACACTCAAATCCTAGCATAGGTCGTCTCAGTCTGCAACATTCCCTCAAAGTAATGATATAAAGCAGCTTACGATTAACCCCAAAAACCTATCCTAAGGCGTTTTATCGGCCGACTTGACGGAGAGGATAGTGTCTCCGAACAAATTCGAGGGCTTGGTCCCGGGTCTGGATGGCCTCCTCGAGTTGGGCATCTTCGAGGGTGGACAGAATCTTCTGAAATTCTGGCCCTGGTGTATAGCCTAAATCTTTGAGGTCGTCACCCGAAAGTAATCGGGGGGGACGAACTTGGGCGGGCGGGGTCTGGGCCAGGAAAGCGCGAACGGCGTCGTAGGCGTCGAGTTTGCCGTGGCTGGACTGGCAATCGAGGCGGTGAAGTTCGAGGTGCTCCTCGAACCGGGGGAGGCGGACAAAGCGTTTGAGGGTGGATTGGCGCATCTGGGCGACGTCTTTGAACTTCATGTGATTGGCGACGAGGGCCTTGATCTGTTCGGTGTCGTCGTTTGAGAATCGCAGACGGCGGCAGAGGTCATCGGCCATGCGGATGCCGACGTCGACGTGGCCGTCGAAGCGAATGCGGTCGCCAGTTTCGGAGGAAGAGCGAAAGGTGGGGGGCTTGCCGATATCGTGCAGCAGGACGCCCCAGGCAAGTGTGGGTGAGGCTCCGGCTGGTAGACCCTCGAGCATTAGGAGGGTGTGAACCCAGACGTCGCCTTCGGGATGGAATTGCGGAGGTTGCGGGACGCCTTTCATAGCGGCGATCTCGGGGAGCAGTTGGGAGAGGAGGCCGAGTTCGTCGAGGAGTTCGAAGCCACGGCGGGCAGCGCCCTCGGTGAGGAGCTTGGTGAGCTCTTCGCGGATGCGTTCCGCGGAAACGATGTTGATTTCGCTCGCGTGAGTGCGGATGGCGGCGAAAGTTGCGGGTTCGATGGTGTAGCCGAAACGCGCAGCGAAGCGGACGGCGCGCAGCATGCGGAGTTTGTCTTCGGCGAAACGGCGGGATGGGTCGCCGATGGCGCGGATGATTCCGGCGGCAAGATCGGCCCGGCCGCCGACGAAGTCGAGGACTTCGCCGGTGTCATGGCGCATCAGCAGGCCGTTGATAGTGAAATCGCGGCGCTGCACGTCTTCTTCAGGCGTTTGGGAATAGACGACCTGGTCGGGATGGCGGCCGTCGGAATAGCCGACATCGGAGCGGAAGGTGGCGACTTCCACCTTGAGGGAATCGTGGCGGACGAGGACGACACCGAATTGCGCGCCGACATCGAGGCCGTGGGGGAAAAGCTGCAGAACCTCTTGCGGAGTGGCGTTTGTGGCGACGTCGAAATCGGTGGGATTGCGACGGAGAAGAATGTCGCGCACGCAGCCGCCGACGAGGAAAGCCTGGTGGCCGTGACGCTGAAGCTTGTCGCACACCGAGTTGGCGAGTTCCCGAGAGTTCACGGAATGATTATGCGACAGAAAGCCGGAAGCGACGAAGCAAAGAAGTAACGAAGTAGAGAGAAAGATAGCCAGATTTGACGCGGAGGACCGCAGGGAAGAGAGGAAATAAAACCAGAAAGAAATAATGTGAAGAGTGATTAGATGCAGCGGAGAACGAGGCAGGTGATGTCGTCGGACTGGCGGGTGGCGCCGACAAAATCCTCGACGCTTTTCATTAGGAATTGGAGAGTTTGCTGGGCGTTGAGATTGGGAAGGCCGCGGATGATGTTGAGCCAGCGGTTGTCGGAAAATTCTTCGCCGGCGGAGTTGAAAGCTTCGACTACTCCGTCGGTGAAGAGGACCAACGTGTCGCCGGCTTGGAGAGTGACTTCGGCGGACGGAAATGTGGCTTCAGGCGTGATGCCGAGGGGGAGGCTGCCGGATTCGAGGCGATCAGTGGAAGAATTTGCGCGACGAATCACGGGGGAGTTGTGCCCCGCGTTGACGTAGGCGAGGCGACGGGTGGTGGGATCGTATTCAGCGAGGACAGCGGTGGTGAAGCGCTGGCCGCCGAGGCTGTGGGCGCAGGCGTAATGATTGAGGCGGATGGCAAGCTCGCTGAGAGGGAGGCCTTCGGAGGCGATGGTGCGCAGGCTGGCTTGGAGTGTGGCCATGAGGAGAGCGGCGGGGACACTTTTGCCTGCGACATCGGCCATGACGAGCATCAGCTGGCCGCCAGCGGCAGCGTCGTCGGTGGGATAGAAGGCGTCGTAATAATCGCCGGCGACGGAATTTTGCGCACGGGTGTAGAAGGCGACCTCCGCGTTGGGAATCATTGGCGGAGTGGAGGGAACGAGCCAGGCCTGGATTTCGCGGGCGATTTCAAGATCGCGCTTCATCGTGATCTTGTCGGCGAGTTCGAGGGAGAGAAGAAGGAGGAAGAGAAGCGCGGCGAAAAATTCGTATTTGATTTCGACGGTGTTGTTGTGACTGACCTCCCAGTGGAATCCAGAAATGAAAAGCAGGCCCACGGCGGCGAGGAACAGGACTCGGCGGGCAGGAGTGAGCTTGTTCATCATGGCCCAGAAAAGTTGCTTGGCAACGCGGAAGGGGCGCTTCCACCGAGAGAGTTGGTTGACTTCGTCCCAGTCGACGTCCTTGCCATAGAAGCCATAGCTGGAGCGGGCGTCTGCGGCGAATTGCGACCAAAGGTCGTCGATGCGGCGGCCTTCGCTGACGCGTTGCCAGAAGTTGCCGAGACGAGTGGTGGGAGCCGGGCGCGGTTCGGAAGCGCTGGCCGGAGGTGTCGCGGAAGATGCCATGAGGAGAGTATAGGCGAAAGAGGGATTGCTGAGCAGCGCTGGTTATCCGAGCTCACATTTGCTGGAAGCTAGGCCGCACCGCCGCAACTCCCTGGAACGGAAGTTCAGGACACGAACCGCTCGCGAGTGTGCAGTCAGGTCCTCTGCCATCGCCAGAAGAAGCCGGTGCAATAGGCGATTTATTTTCTGTGCAGCGCCTGGATTTGCCGGACCAGCGTGTCAATCTCTTCCGCTGTCAGTTTGCCGTCAAATTTGGGCATGTGGCCTTTGCCGTTGGCGATGACGTTGCGCAGATCTTGCGTGGAGGCGGCCGCGGCTTTGTCGGAGATAAGCGACGGCCCGCCAAAATGGCGGCCCTCGCCCGTTTTCCCATGACATTTCGCGCAGTCTTTGACGTAGACGGGGTTTGCAAGCAGACCCGGGTCAGTGGGCGGAGTTTGGGTAAAGGTTGTGATGAATGCAAGAAGTGAAAAAGCGATGGCGAAGGTAAGCAGGAAAATCTTCAAGACGAGCCTCACGGAGACGAATTGGGCCAGACAGTATAGATGCGTTCAAGCGCGAAAAAGTCTCCTACTCATCGCGGCGCAGGGAGCCACCGAACTGGACGGAGGAGAAGCCGAATTTGTCGCGGAGGTGGTCGGCGGCTTTTGTGAGCTTTTCGAGTTTTTCGCGGCGGTCGGATTCCAGGAGGTCGAGCTGCCGCGCGCCGTGGGAGAGGGCGGAGAGGGCGACGCCGAGGAGGCGGACTTTGCGTTTGACGTCGCGGTGGTGCCGGAAGAGATTGAGGAAGACGGCGAAGATATCGGTGTCGAGTTGCGCGGGCTCGGTAAGCGTTTTGGAACGGGTGTAGGTTTCGAAGCCGGCGTAACGGATGGTGAGCGTTAGGGTACGCGTGGAGAGGCCCGCTTCGCGGAGACGTTTGCAGACTTTCTGGGATAAGTGGCTGAGCATGGTTTCCATTTCGGCGACGTCAGATGTGTCTTCGCCGAAGGTGTGATTGTGGGAGATGGATTTGGGCTCTGCGTCGATCAGGAATTCGTAGGCGTCGCCGCCGCGGGCTTTGCGGTAAAGGGCGGTACCCCACTGGCCGAAGATCTTTTCGAGTTTTTCCTGGGAGTGAGAGGCTAACTGCTCGACGGTCTCGATGCCGAGGGCGCGGAGGGCGCGTTCGGTGACTTCGCCGATGCCGGGAATTTTGCGGATGGGAAGCGGAGCGAGGAAACGGGCTTCCATACCGGGTGCGACCCAGACGAGGCCGCGAGGCTTGCCTTGATCGGAGGCGACTTTGGCGGTGAGGCGGGTGGTGGCGAGTCCGCCGGAGCAGGGAAGACCGGTTTGGCGCGTGATGGTACGAAGAAGTTTGTCGGCGGCGGCGAACGGCGGGCCGTGGAGGCGTTCGGTGCCGGAAAGGTCCAGATAGGCTTCGTCGACGGAAACCATTTCGACGATGGGAGAGAATTTTGCAAGGATGGAGGCGATGCGATCGCTCCATTCGGAATATTTCTCGTGATGGCCGTCGAGGAAGACGGCATGGGGGCAGAGGCGGCCCGCGGTGCGCAGGGGCATGGCGGAATGGATGCCGAACTTGCGAGCTTCGTAGCTGGCGGCGGAGACGACGCCGCGCTGGTCGGGGCGGCCGCCGACAACAACGGGCTTGCCGCGGAGGTCGGGGCGCTCGAGGAGTTCGACGGAGACGAAGAAGGCGTCCATGTCGACGTGGAGGATGGAGGACACCGACGGGGATTCGGCGCCGTCGGGGGCGTCGTGTTTGGCGCGGAAGCGAGCCAGGTCCGGCATGGGATAAGCGTACGACTCTGGAGAGATGGAGGCAATGAGAGCGGGGCGGGTGGCAGCGTGGTCTCAAGACGCGAATTTGGTCCCGTTGCCTACTGTGTAAAAGCGGAAGAAGAGCTTCCACAATTCAAAGCTACAGCTACGAATACTAGAGCGGGACCACTTGAAAGTGACCGCTACGCTACTCGGCTTGCAGGGCGCTGCTGGCTTGCGGTAGACACCGAAATCAGATAATCTGATAATCGGATTTATGAAGAAGACCAAAATCAGCGTGACCGATGCGGCGCGCAATTTTGCCGATTGCGTGAACCGGACCCATTATCAAAGGCTTTCCTTTGTGTTGGTGAAGAACGGCAAGCCGGTGGCACAACTTGTGCCCGACGACGAGAAGGTTTGTTTGGGCCGGGATGCGGCTAAAGCTCTGGCGAAAGTGAAATTGTCGCCGGAAGAGGCCAAGGCCTGGCGTCGCGATCTGAAGGCAGGCCGTAAAGTTCTGAATCCTCCAACCGACAAATGGCGATAATTCTAGACACGGACGTTATTGTGCAGGGAGAGCGGGCCACGTTCGAATTGGAGGATTGGCTGGCTTCCCGTCCGAACGATCAATTTGAGGTGGCAGGCATTACGGTGGCGGAACTCTGGCACGGAGTGGAACGGGCAACGCGGCCGCACCGTGCTGCGCGGGAACGCTATGTGAGAGCTATTCTGGACACGTTTCCGATCATTCCTTATACCGAGCAGACAGCGTATGTGCACGCACAGATATGGGCGGAACTGGAAGCTGCCGGAAAGATGATCGGTTACTACGATCTGATTGTGGGAGCGACCGCGCTGGAGCGGGGCAGTCAGGTGGCCACTTTCAACAAGCGGCACTTCGCTCAGATAAAAGATCTTGGCATCATCGAACCAAAGTAGTTCCCACCAGATCTCCCTGTCGCAGATCTATCGAGTGCGCAATCTGCGTGCCGAGGTGGTGGCTCCTATCATCCGAAGCGGGGACATTCTTATGGGTCTCGTTGAAGGAAGCAGGTGGAATGATGGTGCGGCATGGCGCAGGAGAGAGATGAAGAATACTTGGGGGAATACACATGTGAGGCTCCGCCGCATCGGCTGGCTGAGCCTGATGTTGTTGCCGGGAATCGGGGTAAGAACCTCGCAAGCACAGGAGATTTCGTTGCAGGCGGTGGTTATGCCTTCGACGGTGATTGTGAAGGACGGCGAAACGGTCAAGTTTGCGATTCATGGATTTATTGAGTTCAAGTCGCTGGCAGAGGTGTTTCCGTATATCGAGGCGCAAACATCTCGGTGGAACGGGAAGATCACGGAGGCGGAAAAACGAGAACTTGCGCGTCAGCTACTGCGCGAGGGGATTGAAAGTCGAGTTGTATCGATGCAGGACGAGCGGCCGTTACAGGCCTTGGTGACGCACACGAACGGAGAGTTGCGGGAGGCGATTGCGAAAGTAAAGGAGCCGGTGCCGCCTGCCTATGCGGAGGCGTTTTTGGCCGTGCAGGAAAAGTGGAAACATTCGGTGAATTGCTGGAGCGCTTCGCCCTTGATTGCCGGGCGGGTGCTTTCGAACTGGTACCCGATCGAGGAGGGAATCCGGCTGCATGGAGCGGTTTATGACTCGACGGAGCACTTCTGGCAGGCGATGAAGTATCACCCGGATACGACGATCGGCGAGCTGAAGGAACTGATCGCTTTGCTTCAGGGCAAGGACTGGAGCCTCTGGCTGAAGCGGGTCGAGGACGATCCGAAGATTTATTTGCCGAACGCTTATGCGGTTGAATTTCTGCGCTTCAACCTGAGAGCCGAGCGATTGAAATGGTTTGACGAGGAGCTCGGGAAGCATGGGTTGAGGGACGTGGATCACGCGCGACTGGTGCAGCAACGCGGGGAAAATGCGTTCCGATTTAGCGCTATCGAAGAAAAGATTTTGTGGGGAGACCTGGCGGATCTGTTGCACCTGGTTTATGTGTTATCGCCTACGGACGATCCTATTCGAAAGATTCTGGCAGAGCATCATTTTGACGGGATTTATCTTGACGGGCGGAAGATGGGGTTCATCAGCGAAGAGTTTCGATCGGAGATGCTGGAGATCTGGAAGGTTAAATTTCTGGAGATGCCGAGGTTTCGCGAAATGATTGCGGGGATACCGGTGGAGATTCGGCTGGAGCATTTTTTGAATGACGGGGATTCGCCGGATATTCCGATTCCGGTTTATGTCGGGTATTTGAACCGGATTCGGGAAATGGCGAAGCGTACGAGAGGGATATAAGCGGGGTCGGGGAACTATTGAAGCTCGAGAGAGGTACCCCCACAGCTGCCACCACCTGCTTCCCTCCGAACCAGACGAAGGGTATCCAGTTTTGCTTTATCTGCAAGCACGATGAGTATGTCGGTCGAATCGTACTCGCGACCACCCGGGGCAGTGCCACTATCGATGTGTAGGACATAAGTTCCTTTTGAAATTCCGGTGAAAGAAAATTGGCCGGAATCGTCGGTGGAAGCTGCGAAGGCTGACCTCTTGAATGGATCCTGGAGGGTGAGTTTTGCGTTTGGGATCGGCACGTCTACTCGGTGGACTAATCTTTCGATTGGGTTGCCCGTCTGTCCAGGCTGAGAATCCACCAGAATTCCCCGCATGCTCTTGGTCGCCGGCGCCAGGTCGCCCCACTCGTACTTTAGCGATTTCAATGCTTTGGAAGTGCTGTGGCCCGAAACATGAAAGCAATTCGTACCAGCACTGATCCCAAGAAGATCCGTATAGATCCAGTAATGTCCCTGAGGAAGATTGGTTATACGAAGCAAGCCGTCGGGACCGGTAGTTCCTAGGAGGAATTTTTCGTCGCCTCCTTCTCCGGTTCGGGCGATCCGAACGGTCACACCAGTTAGTGGCCTGCCATCACGAACGATCTTCACTGTAAAGTTATGACGCATTTCCTCGCCATCGCCAGTGCAGCCAATCATTGAGCAGGACACTGCCCGACGCGGCAGGAACGAAAGGACAATCAAGGCAAAGAAGATAGTTGGTCCCCGCAAAGTTAGCTCTCCAGCGATGCCACCCATTTAAGCTCTATTCAGAAGAACCTGGCAAGACAGAAAGCGTTGGTTTAAAAGCCAGCGGTACATTGAAAAATGACGGATGAAGAGAACGGACGCGGCGACTTGAAAGTCGCCGCTACGCGGGAGTGCGTTCGGCGGAGAGGACGCGGGGGATGGCGGCTAGGTCGTTGGTTACGAGGAGGTTCTTCCATTCGGGAGATTCGAAGAGGGGGCGGACGGCGGGGAGGGAATCGTGGCCGAGTTCGAGGACGAGTAAGCCGGTGGGTTTGAGATGGCGCGCCGCTTCCGGAACCAGCAGGCCGTAGAGTTCGTAGCCTTCTTCGCCGCCGTACAGGGCGTGGGCTGGTTCGTGGTCGCGGACTTCGACGGGGAGGGTGGTGGATTCTTTGCGGCCGATGTAGGGGGGATTGGAAATTATGAGATCGAATGCGAGTGACTGGTTGGGAGAAGATGCGAATGCCACGAGCAGGTTGGATTCGAGGAAGGTGATGCGGTTGGAGAAGCCGAGTCGGGTGGCGTTGCGCTGGGCGACTTTGAGGGCGGCTGGGGAGACGTCGGTTGCGTAGATTTTGGCGGCGGGGAGTTCCTTAGCTAAGGCGATTGCGATGCAACCGGAACCGGTGCCGATGTCGACGATGGTGAGGCCTTCGCCGGTTAGCTTGGGATCGCGGCCGGAGCGGAGTTCGCGGACGGCTAGGCGATCGAGTGCTACTTCGATGAGGTGTTCGGTTTCGGGGCGCGGGATGAGGACGTCAGCATTGACTTCGAATTCGAGGCCCCAGAATTCCTGCTTACCGGTGAGGTGTTGCGTAGGTTCGCCGGTGGCGCGACGGCGTAGGAGTGAGAAATAAGACTCGATGGTTTGGGGATCCAAGATTTCTTCGGGGTGGGCGTAGAGCCAGGTGCGGTCGCGGAGGGTGATGTGAAGGAGGAGGAGTTCGGCGGCGAGAGTGTCGGAGGGGACTTGGGCCTCCCGGAGGAGATGGATGCCTTGTTTCAGGGCGGTGCGGACGTTGAGGGATTGGGATTGTGGTGAAGGCATCGGAATAGATTTAAGAAGAGAGTTTAACGCAGAGGCACTGAGGACGCAGAGGGATCGCAGAAAAGAAAGACCCAAGAGCACAGGCAAGAGTGCCTGTGCCACAGGAAGGCCCGGAGCGGAGGATGTTTGAGATCACGCCTCGGCTAGTTCTTGCTTTAGGCGGGCGGCTTCGTAGTGTTCGACGAGGCCATCGACTAGAGGGGCGAGTTTGCCGTCCATTACTTCGGTTAGCTGGTGGATGGTCAGGCCGATGCGATGGTCGGTGACGCGGTTTTGGGGATAGTTATAGGTGCGGATTTTTTCGGAGCGGTCGCCGGTTTTGATCTGGCCCCGGCGTTCGGCGCCGATGGCGGCTTGCTGCTTTTCGAGTTCCATTTCGTAGAGGCGAGAACGCAGAACGCGCATGGCCTTTGCGCGGTTTTTGATCTGGGATTTTTCGTCCTGTTGAGAGACGACGAGGCCCGTGGGCAAGTGGGTGATGCGCACGGCGGAATATGTTGTGTTCACAGACTGACCGCCGGGGCCGGAAGAGCAGAAGGTATCGATGCGGAGATCCTTGGCTTCGATTTTGATGTCGATTTCGTCGGCTTCGGGAAGGACGGCGACGGTGGCGGCTGACGTATGGATGCGGCCCTGCGTTTCCGTGGCGGGGACGCGCTGCACACGATGGACACCGCTTTCATATTTCAGCTTGGAATAAACTTTCTTGCCCTGAATAGCCGCGACAATTTCTTTTACTCCACCCATCTGCGCAGGAGAGCTTTCCATCACTTCGACTTTCCAGCCTTGGGATTCGGCGTAACGCGAGTACATGCGGAAGAGGTCGCCTGCGAAGATGCCGGCTTCGTCGCCGCCAGTGCCGGCGCGGATTTCAAGGATAATGTTTTTGTCGTCGATGGGATCGTGGGGGAGGAGAAGAAGTTTCAGCTCGCGCTCGGTTTGTTCTTTGCGGATGGTAAGGAGCTTTTCTTCTTCCTGGGCCATGTGGCGCATTTCAGCGTCATCGGATTCGACCACCATCTGGTGAGTGGCGGCGAGGTCTTTTTCGATTTGCTTGAACTCGCGATGCTTGTTGACGATCGTTTCGAGATCGGAGTGCTGCTTGGCGAGTTTCTGGAAACGCGTGGAATCAGTGACGACCTCGGGAGTGGAGAGTTCCTGGGTCATTTCCTGGTAGCGGGCGTCGAGCTGATCGAGTTTTTCAGAAAGCGTGAGAGCTGCCATTGGGATTCCTTCTCTCCATGAGATTTGTGTCACCGGAGAGGGGTGACTGGTGATTGGTGGCTTGTGACCCTTCGCGAATACCTCAGGGCAAGCTGGCGAAAAGGGGAGCGGCGCCCTAAGGGGCGCGAGACTGAGGGCAGCTAATGAAAGAAGGAGTACATATTCTGCGAATAGTATAGCAAAAGTGCCAACTAATTGGATGCAGAAGGATGCGTGGGGTTTTGGCGGGTCTTGGCGCAAACTCATTGATTAGAGTTAGGGTTATAACCGCAAAAGCGGCAGCTTCGCTGTCGCACTCCAAAGTGGATTGCCCGGGGTGAGCGGGTGTACTACGATGCGATTTGGCGCTAGGGCCAGAGACTGAGGGTGGCGGGAATGAGCGAAGCGGTTCGAGCGGCGTTGGAGAATTCGGTGGAGGGGCTGGCGGAGAACACGCCGAAGACGGATGCGGGATTTTTGTGGGACTTCTGGTATCCGGCGATGCGGAGCGAGGAGATTTACGGGAAGAATCTGGCGAAGGCGATGTTGTTGGAGGTGCCGCTGGTGCTTGGACGAACGACCGAGGGGAAGGCGTTTGCGATGCGGGACGCTTGTCCGCACCGTGGGATTCCACTTTCTTACGGGCATTTTGACGGGAAGAACTTGCAATGCAGCTATCACGGGTGGGAATTCGAAGCGTGCAGCGGGCAGTGCGTCGAGATTCCGTCGCTTACGAGCCACGACAAGCTGAAGGTGGAGCGAATCAATGCGGCGCATTATCCATGCGAAGAGCGCGACGGGTACGTTTGGGTGTACATGAGCGCACCGGGAACGCGGCTGCCGGAAAAACTGCCGAGCGCTCCGGAGCTGGAAAAATTCAGTACAAAATTCAAGATCACCCGGTTGGAGTGCGAGCTGCCGTCGCACATTGATCATGGGATTATCGGATTGATGGATCCGGCGCACGGGCCGTTTGTGCACCAGTCATGGTTCTGGCGCAGCAAGACTAGTATTCACGAAAAGGCGAAACAGTTTGAGCCGATTCCGAACGGGTTCCGGATGAGCCCGCACCAGCCGAGTGCGAACAGCGCACCGTACAAATTGCTGGCGAAGATGACCGGTGAGACGGTGACGACAACGATTGATTTTGTGCTGCCGAATATACGGACGGAGATCGACCGCAGCGGAAAGCTGTGGTTTTCGAGCCGGGCCACGGTGACGCCGGTGCGGCGAGATCTGTGCCGGATTGATTTTGTCGCGGCATGGAATTTGCCGTTTCCGGTTTCGATTTTCCGCATCTTCGCGAAGATCTTCTTGCGGCAGGACCAGGAGACGATGATTCGGCAGTCAGAAGGATTGAAGCACAATCCGCGATTGATGCTGATTGATGATGCGGACCGCCCGGCGAAGTGGTATTTCGCGTTGAAGCAGAATCTGATCGAGTCCAGGCGCAGCGGTTTGCCGATGGAGCACCCAATGGATGGGCCGGTAACACTGCACTGGAGAAGCTGAGAGAGTCTCCCGCCAGTCGTACAACAACCTATCTAAAAGAAGAGAGATCGAAGTCGACGACGACAGGATCGCCTTCGGGCGGATCGATCTGGATGGTGGCGGAAGTATCCGTGAAGGCAGCGGCAGGATATTCAAAGGTTAGAGTTGCACCCGAAAGGACGCAAGCATCTTCCGTGCACTGATAATGGGGATCGCCGTTCGCGATGGTGGGAATGACCATCTGATCCTTTTGAAAAACGCGGACGCGGAAATCGCGCCAGAAGTCCGAAGGGCGCATGATGATCCCCTTGAGCGAATGGGGATCGGGTCCCGTGGGAGCCGAGATGTAGGGGCCGTAGGAATCCGTGAGTGAAATTTGCGCCGTCACTCGGACTACTTCTGGATTTTTGAGGTGATCGAGTTGGGCTTGCTGTGCGCTATAGATGCTGACCTGCTGGCTGGAATAGAGCGCCGTAAGCGCATATGGGGTAAGAAAACTGACGGACTGAATGTAGGGGCCGGTCCTGGGAGGCTGCAAGTAGAGGACGTACTTGTCCAGGAGCTTGCCAAGAGAGTCGTCGTGACGCTGGCCGAGGAAATAAGCCTCGCGCACGGCGGTGTCGGAGAGAGGCGAATCGAAGGCGGACAGGGGCTGAATGAGCAGTAGAGAAGCGCAGACAAACGACACGGCCAAGCGAAAGAGGGAGCGCATGCGTTCCTCCTTGGAAACAAGCGCCAACGAGCGGCGGCACCAATTTACTTTTTAGCACGGGACGTGCTGAAAGCATACTTACTCATGAGGAGCTGGGCTTCGTCGGGATCCAGCGTGTGCAACTTCATTCCGGCCGGTATCCGCTCTTGCGTCGCGTGATTTCGCACCACGAAAAAATAGATGCCGCCGGGGTCAGCATTAAACTGGGCTGCTGCGGATTTCTGCCCGGTCGTGAAGCCGACAAATGATTGCCACCCTGCGCAGAGATGATGCTCGCCGGGGTCCACAGAGGCATAGAAATAGGAGTTGCTGTGGGTAGCGCCTATCCACCCGCCATCGAGACTGAAGCGGGTGGTGGGTCTTGGGCTGGAGAGAAAATCCGTGTCGTCCTGAAGGAGATAGACGAGAGCCTTACCCGGATCGGGTTTGGCGAAGGGATGTTGGGACTTCTCGGTCTTCACATCAAATTTGACATCGTCCTTGCCGCACCCGGGAGCGGCAGCTTGCTCAACGGGTGCCGTTTGGGCAAAAGACGTAGTGGCAAAGCTGAGGAGAAAAAACGCCAAGACGGTTTTCATCTTCAGGGCTCCGAAACGTAGAATACTCGGTCGCCTGCCGCGATGGGGATACGCGGCGCTGATTCCTTATCGGCGACGTGCACATTCTGATAAATGGACGTTGTTTATGGTAAGGGCGTTTCAGAATAAATTACCGGGCAAGGTACTCAGCACCGCCCGAATCGGTATTAGATGCGGCGGGGGGTGTTGGGGAAGTCGAGCCAGACTTTTACGCCGCAGAAGTGGGAGCCTTCGGTGCAGATGGGAGTGGTGATGCCGGCGCGGAGATGGCAGGGCGGGCCGATGTAGCGGGAGAGTTGGGGGTGGACTTCGCGGAGTTGTGCGATTTCGTCCATGGAGGCCGCGTAGATTTCTTCCTGAGCGTTGAAGCAGGTGCGCATGGTCCATTTGTGGAGGAG
>Ga0137412_10002405_pt1 | contig 14821 bp, 14 predicted proteins | sample CZODoug2_1_16fun_FD_122160 | JGI IMG/M metagenome (GOLD analysis project Ga0137412, IMG submission 122160) | Vadose zone soil fungal communities from Angelo Coast Range Reserve, California, USA - CZODoug2_1_16fungal (Hybrid Assembly) | ecosystem: Environmental > Terrestrial > Soil > Vadose zone...
CATGGAAGTTCGCCTTTACGCCGAAGATCCTGAGAACAATTTCTTTCCCTCGCCCGGAAAAATTCTTTCGCGCCACGTCCCCTCCGGCCCGGGGATTCGCATTGATGAAGGCGTCTACGAGGGCTGGACCGTGCCCAACGATTACGACCCCCTTCTCAGCAAGCTCATTGCCTGGGGCAATAGCCGTGAGGAAGCGATTGCCCGCCTTCGCCGCGCCCTCGACGAATACACCATCACTGGCATCAAGACCAACGTCGGGCTTTTCCGCCGCATTTTGGTTGAACCCGATTTTCTCCGTGGTGAGGTCCATACCAAGTGGCTGGACGAATTGCTGCGCCGTCCGCTTTCCCCCGGATCTTCTCCCAGCGAGATTCACACCGCAAGCCCAGCCTCCGATGCGGCCGCCATCGCCGCTGCCATCTGGCAAGCAAACCAGTCGGACAGACATTCCTCTATGTCCGTTTCCTCCACCGAACAGTCTTCCCGCTGGAAGCAGGAAGGCCGTCGCGAACAACTGGACCGCCTGCCATGAGGTACGAAGTCAAACTCTCGTCTTCCACCTCCGGGGAAAAAAAGCACGTTGTTGAACTCGATCGGCTTGCTTCAGGCTGGCGCGTCACGCTGGATGGCCAGCCCGTGGCAGTCGACGCCGCCGAGATCTCTCCCAACACGCTCTCCATCTTGCTTGACGGCCAATCCTTCGAAATCACTGTGACGCCTTCCCCGGACGGCAAATTGCAGCTTCACACTGGAACGCGCGAATTCATCGCCGAAGTCATTGATCCACGCGCATGGAGCGGACGCCGCCACAGTAGTGTTGAAGCCGAAGGCCGCCAGCAAATCGTTGCACCCATGCCGGGTAAAGTCGTGCGTCTACTCGTCAAGGCCGGAGAGCACGTCGAGGCCGGCCAAGGCTTGCTCGTTGTCGAAGCCATGAAAATGCAAAACGAAATCCGCTCGCCCAAGAGCGGCACCGTCGAGCGCATCCTGGCCCAGGAAGGCCAGCCGGTAAACGCTGGCGAAGTTCTCTGCGTAGTCGCTTAGACCGACTGCTCCTCCCTGAACAAAACGTAATGGAGTTAACGGATAAAGGAAGGGCGACAAATATAGGGCTGGATTCGCACCGCCCACGAATCACCAATCACCAACAATATGGGGCTCGATATCTTAAGATCCAGGATTAATGCCCGATGGACTTTTGCGGCATGGTGGTTTTCGCCGCGTCTGGTAACTTGCCCGCCGCTTCGATCACCCGCTCGGCCAGGAAATTTGTCACGCGCGCCCCGTCACGCGCGATAGCCAAATACGCGAGGCGCAGCAATTGTTCCTTGCGGTTGCGCAGCGTATCGCGAATCGTTTGTTGCACCTGCGGGTCACTGATGCCGCGCAACCCGGGTGACTCGCGCGTGATCAGCTTGAGGATTCGGTAGCCTTCTTTCAATTGAATCGGTGGGCTGACCTGTCCCGGTTTCATTCCAACCACAGTCTTCTTCAGCGCTGGGTCGGACTGGTTCAGCGCCGATTCCGGAACGTAGCCCAGATCTCCGCCCGTTCCCGCGGTATTCAAGTCTTCGGAATAATCCATCGCCAATTGCGCAAAGTCCGCGCCGCTATTCAGGCGGTCCATCAGCATCTTTACCTTGCGCTGGGCTTCGGCTTCGTTGGTGGCGTCGTCGTTCTTGCGGTTGCGGATCTGTTGTTCTTTTCTGGGTGTAACTACGATCTGCGCAATATGATACTGAGGTTCTGCGACGTTGAATTGTGCTTTGTTGGCGTTGTAGAAATCCGTGACGTCCTGGTCGGTGATGGTAATTTTCGCCACCACTTCGCGGTTGAGCAACTTTTGAATCGAAAGCTGGCGCCGCAACTGAAACTTTAGATCTTCCACCGTCATTGCTTGATCGCTCAGCCGCCGCTGAAATTCGTCTTCGGTGTACGGGCTCTTCATCTCCGTGAATTTGTCTTCGACTTCGCCGTCGCTGGCCTCGAGGTTCAACTTCTTGGCCTTTTCGAGCAGAATCTCGTTGTAGATCAGTTCGTCGAGTACGTTCAACTTCTTGGACAGCGATTCTTCGAGTGCAGGCTCTTGCCCCTCCGGGTTTACCTGCGTCCGATAGTACTTGTCGACTTCTTCCCGCTTGATCTCTTTCCCATTTACCACCGCCCACACATCGGGCGCATGCTGCACTTGCTTGTTGCAGCCCGCGGCGGCGGCGAACGCCATCGCCGCCAAAGGCAGCCACGCTGCAGCGCGCTTCGCTCCCTTTGAGTATTTCATCGGGTGCCCCACGGATCGCAGGTTTGCAACGGTCAGATTCAAGGTTGGAAGCTCAGGCGGCTTTCTTTACTTTGCCGGCGCGGATGCACGCCGTGCAAACGCGGACTTGCTTCCGCACGCCCGCCACCACCGCTCGCAAGCGCTTCAAGTTAGGATTCCACCGGCGCCGCCGCGTGTTGTTCGCGTGGCTCACCACGTTTCCGTAATGCGGCCCTTTGCCGCAGAATTCACACTTCATTGCCATATTCTTCCCGCTTCAGTTTTATTTGGGCTTGGGATTTCCGCTCGAAATGCCGCTAAACCAAGCTCCTTATTCTAGCAGACCCTCCACCTCCGGCAAAGTACGCCTTTTCTATCCCCGATGGTTCTACGGGGCGCGGCGTTTGCGCTCCGGGTGCATCTCCAGGACACCCCTTTTTACGCCACGAATGATTTTATGAGCCACAGTGTCTGTCTAGGGATGATTCTGCGGGTCAACTGCGTCATTCGAGACCCAACATCGCCACCTGCACGCCTGTTCTTCCGTACGGGATTCGCTCGCCCGTCGCGTACCAGTAAATGCTCCAATCGCATTGAAATTACAAGGGTTGCCCGCAAAAAGAAGGCTCGCTGGCCGCGCGTACCATTGTTGGCGTAGTTCCTCCAACTTAACTTGCCCATTAGCGTACGCCGAAGACGGCGCGACCCATGAACGACACGAGCAAAGACATCTCAGCCAGCCCACTTATGGAGCGGGCCGTTCTTCGTAAATCGGTTGCTCCGAAACGCCTGCCCCGTTACGTCTCAGTCCTTGCCGTGCTCGCTGCTCTTTCCACCGTAGCCGGTTACGAAGTCGCGCGCCTCAACACTTCCGGGCCGAATTGGTTGAGCGACACGCAATTGTTGGCATCCATCGGACAAAAGCCACCTGCCCTGGTTCCTGCTTCCAACCCCGGCGCCACTGACGCCGACGTCGAAGCCATCAGCCACTTGGCGCCCCAACAGCAAGCCGAGCGCCTTCTCAAACTAGCCATAGAACACCCCGACCAGTCTCTCGGTTTGATCCACAAAAATCTGGATTCTTGGCGCGGCCACCTGGAAGACACCGAACAGCTTTTCCATCTCGTGCTCGCGGCGCTGGACTCCAACGATCCTCGCGTTCGCATCGCCGCTGTCGAAATCGATCTCGTCGCCAACAACCTGATGAAGTCGCCGCAGAGCCTTTCAAGACTTCTCAATCAAATTCACAACGATCCCGACACCCGCTATCTTGCGCTCTGGAGACTCGGAGCTCTCGGCAATCGCGGCGTCGAGCCGGCCACGGTATTGGCCACGCTGCTGCGCTATTCTCGTGATTCAAATCTGCAAACGCGCTTTTGGGCTGTCGAAGGATTGGCCATGCTGGGTACTGCGGAGTCCATCGACCCGCTTCTCTCCATCCTGGCTCACGATCCGGCGAAACAGGTTCGCGAACGCGCTGCCGTTAACATTGCGCGTTCGGGCATGCTCACCGGAGAGCAGCGCCTCACCGCCGTTCCACAACTCCTGAATCTTCTCGATGACGATTCTCTCGACGCCGAGACCCAAAACTTGGTCTATGCCTCATTGCAGGTCATCACCGGCGCCTCGTTCGGCAGACATCCAGACGCCTGGCGCGACTGGTGGGCCCATCACGACCGCCCCGAAAAAACTCGCCACATTCCCAAAAATCTCCTCTTCGCCTGATTGCTGCTCGGCTATAGCTCCCAACCCTTGCGGCGTTCTGGAGCCACCAGTTTCTGTGCAGCTTCTGAGTTGAGCACCTTCAGATTGGGGCGATCCCAATGCAGTTTTTGTCCGGCGCGCACTGCGACGTTGCCCAAAAGCAGCGTTTCCGTGACCATTCCGGAAAACTCAAAGTTTCCTCCTGGCTTGACCTTGCCTCCCTTGCAGGCATCCAGCCATTCCCGTTCATTGCCCGGCGAACGCGGCAAAGTCTGCGGCGGCGGTTTGTATGCCTCCATCTTTGTCTGCGGAAGGAGTTTCGCGTGCGACCCGTTGAATCCGCACAAAATCTTGCCGCGGTCTCCCACGAACAACAGCCCTTCGTCCTCTTCTTCTTCCACAATCTTCATAGGCCGATTCTCTTCCAACTCCTCCGGGCGTGGCGGTTTCAAGCCGCCGTCATACCACGTGAATTTCACCGCGGGCATGTCGCCGCGCGCGGCGAAGTTGTATCGCACAAGCGAAGCCAGCGGGTAGGTTTCCTCGTAGCGCTCGCTCGAACTGGCCTCCAAGCTCACCGGCGCCTCCAGCTTTAGCACGCGGAAAATCGTATCGTAACTGTACGAACCCATGTCCCCCAGCGCACCGCACCCAAAGTCGCCCCATCCCCGCCATACAAATGGCACGTAGGCATGGTGGAAAGGACGTTCCGCCGCGGGACCGAGCCATAGGTCCCAATCCAATCCATCCGGCACAGGTTGTGCTTCCTTCGGCCGTTCAATGCCTTGCGGCCAGTATGGTCGGCTCGACCAGTTGTGCACTTCACGCACCGGCCCGATGGCCCCGTCCCAAATCCATTCGCACAATAAGCGTGTCGCTTCCGACGCTTGGTTGCCCACGGCAATTTGCGTTGCTACTCCCGTCGAGCGCGCGATTTCCGCCAGCCGCCTGGCCTCATAAATGGTGTGCGTCAGCGGTTTTTGGCAGAAAACATGTTTGCCCTTCTTCATCGACGCCGCGGACACCGCCGCGTGCAGATTGTCCGTCGTGCACACCACTACCGCATCCACGCCTTTTTGTTTCTCGAGCAGTTCGCGGTAATCGCTATACGCCGCGCAACCGCTGTATTTCCCTGACGTCTTCTGCGCTCCGTAATACGCGTTCACAATCTGCTGGCACGGCTCGCGTCCCGCTACGCCGCTGGTCACTCGCAACGAATGCGTCAGCTGAATCGGCTGATCCGGGCTCAGCCAATCCCACCCCGCGTCCACCCCAAGCAGGCTCCGCACCGACTTGCAGAATTCGTGAGTATCCCATTGCGGGTGATCCGCGCTGCTCTTGTTTGCGTCGCAGACCGCCACTCCTTGCACGTCCGGCTCCTTCAAGAAGTGCAGCATCACGCGCAAGCCTTGCGAGCCCACGCCGATAAACGCAATGTTTACTTTGTCACTCGGGGGCACAAATCCCGGCCCGCCCAGAACATGGCGCGGCACGATCGAAAAAGTCATGGCCATCGCCGCACCCTGGCCGACAAACTTGCGCCGGCTCAAACGCTTTTCGAATGACCCATCGGCATGATTTTCTATTTTCATTTTGCACCTCGGCGGCGGAGTTTTAGAGGCATTGCGGTAACAGGTCGATAAAATGTCAGTCGCCGCGAGGATACCACTCAGCGAATTTGCGGGGAAGCGCTGGCACTGCGCGTAAGCAATGCCCGCCGGCGCGGTTATTCTTCGCGCAAAACTTGCATGGGTTCCGTCCGCGCGGCGCGGATGGCGGGGACGAAGGAGGCGGCTGCGGCGACAGCCAGGACCAGGAGAATAACTGCGGATAGGGTTGGAACGTCCGAGGGGGAGACGCCGTAAAGCAAGCCGGCAAGAAGACGCGTGGACGCGGTTGCGAGGGCCCAACCTGCGAGGCAGCCTGCGATGCACACGACGAGACCTTGCCAGAGGAATTGCGTGACGATTTGACTGCGCCGAGCGCCGAGGGCCAAGCGCAGGCCGACTTCGCGTTGGCGGACGTTGACATTGTAGCTGAGCGTTCCGTACAAGCCGATGCAAGCCAAGGAAAGAGCCGTAACGGCAAAGAACGTCAGCAAGATCGTGCGGAGGCGATTTTCTGCCAGGGCATCTGAGAAGCGCTGCTCGAGGGGAGCGAAGTTGTAGACGGAACGCTGTGGGTCGACGTCGTGGATTTGGTGGCGGATGGTTTCGGCCATGGTCATAGGAGCGTTGCGGGTTCGGACGAGGAAGAAAGTGCCGGGCTCAGCAATGGGAGCGCACCAGTAGGCGGTGGGAACGGGGAGACGGTCGAGACCGGTTTCGCGGGCGTCGCCGGAAATGCCAACGATCTCGGCCGGACCGGAATAGCCCAGATTCAGGGCTTGCAAATGATGGCCGATGGCGGAAGAGCCGGGGAAATAGGCGTCGGCAAAGGATCGATTCACAACGACGGAGGGCGGGCCGTCGGTTTCGCGGCAGACTTCGCCGGCGAGCAGCGGGACGCGCATAGTGGCGAAGTAGCTCGCGGAGACGAAGCGGTTCTCGGCGACGATCTTGCTCTCCGTGTCGGCGCGGCCTTCGATAAGCTTGAGTTCGGTCTGATATCGGAAGGGAACTCCGGGAACGCCGACGGAGATAGCCGCGGCTTCGGCGCCAGGCGTCGCGCGCAGCGTTTCGAGAATGCGGTCGGTGAACTGACGCAATTTTTTCATGTCGCCGGTTTCGCCCCAGTTCATGCTGAGCTCGAAGGTCAGAATGCGGGTGGCTTCAAAGCCGGGGCTGACGCGGCCAAGTTGTTGAAAGCTGCGGAGAAGCAGTCCTGCGCCGGCGAGCAGGGTGACGGCCAGAGCGACCTGGATTCCGACCAGCAGCCACTGCAGCGGATTTCGTCCCGAGACTTGCGAACGGCCGGATTGCGCAAGCGAGGCCGAGAGACTGCGGCGCGTGCCGCGAACGGCGGGAACCAATCCGCAGAGAAGAGTGACCACCACCGAGCACGCCAAAGAATAGAGGACGATGCGAAGGTCGAGATGGATTTCTTCGACGCGGGGAAGCTGCGCGGCCAGGGAGCGGAAGATGTCCGACGCTGCCGCCGCGAGAAACAAACCGAGGCCAGAGCCGATGAGGGCCAGGAAAAAAGTTTCGGTGAGCAGTTGAGCGATGAGTGCGCCGCGAGGAGCACCCAAGGAGAAGCGCACGGAGATTTCGTGCTGACGCTGAGCCGAGCGAGACAGGAGCAGAGCCACGATGTTGGTGCACGCGATGAACAGCAGCAGAGTGACGGACCCAAAGAGCAGCCAGAGGGAGCGGCGCGAATCGCCGATGGTGGTTTCCTTGAGAGGTTCGACGCCGACGGAGAGCTGCGCGTCGGTTTTGGGAAACTGGCGGCCGAGCTGTGCCTGCACCGTGGCGAGATTGGCGCGGGCTTGTGCGACCGTGACGCCAGGTTTGAGCCGCCCGATGACTGTGAACCAGTTGTTTTCCCGGGGCCGACCGTAAGAAAGGCCGGCAGGAATAGGACACCACAAATTGGCCTGGCGATTGGGAAAGAGGAAAGAGGGAGGCATTACGCCGACGATGGGAGTTAGATGACCATCGAGGCGAAGATTTTTCCCGACGATGTTGGGGTCGGCGTTGAAGCGACGGCGCCAGAAGCGATCGCTAATGAGCACAGCGGCAGGTCCGTTGAGAGTCTCCTCGTCGGGCGTAAATTCGCGGCCCAACACGGGGGCAACCGCCCAGACTTGAAAGAAACGGGGGGAGACCCACGCCCGACTTACCCTTTCCGGCAAAGCGCCGGTGGATTCGGAGACGTCTTCAGTGTAGTAGCCGGTGAGCGCCTGAAAGGTGGAATTGAGGCCATTCCAGTCTTCAAGACGAACCGGAGCAACCAAATGGAGGGGGCTAGAAGTTTTCGGATTGTATTGGTCGACGCGCATAAGCTGATCGGCGTCTGGGAATGGGAGGGGCTTGAGGAGGATGGCATCGATAGCGGAGAAGACGGCACTGTTTGCGCCAATGGCAAGGGCCAAGGTGAGGACGACGGTGGCAGAGAAGGTTGGGGATTTACGTATGAAGCGAACGGCGGATTTGATATTGGCCACAGTGGCGTCCAGGAACCGGATGCGGTAGACTTCGCGGACTTCCTCTTTAACTTGTTCACGCCCCCCGAATTCCAGCACCGCCTGCCTGCGCGCCTCTTCGGGTGTCATCCCCTCGGCGATGTAGTCATTCGTCAGCTTTTCGATATGAAAGCGAAGCTCCTTATCGAGTTGCGCGTCGAGAGCGCGTTTGCCAAAAAGTGATTTCCACCAGTTCACGGCAAACTCCTATTCGGCTGTCTGAAGAATGTGGCCCACGGCTCCCGCCAGGCGGTGCCAGTTCGATTCCTCGCTCGCCAGTTGATTGCGGCCCTTCACCGACAGTTTGTAGAACTTGGCCTGCCTGCCGTTGTCGGACTCGCCCCACTCCGCGGCAAGCCACCCGCGTTTTTCCAGCCGATGCAGCGCGGGGTACAGCGACCCTTGCTGGACTTGCAGCACTTCCTTGGAGATTTGCCGGATTCGCTGCGAAATGCCATAACCGTGCAGCGGCCCAAGCTCGACGATTTTCAGGATCAACATGTCCAGCGTGCCCTGCAGCAAATCCGATTTTTCAATCGGCATCCCGCCTCCTAGACATTCGACATATACATACGCTCGCATAGGTAGATTGTCAAGGAGAGACATCGGCATGATGATCGCCGGACCCAACACCTGACCATGCCCTGAATGCTCCACTTGCTAAGGCCAATTCTGCCGTTAGGGGGCGGATTTCCAAGGATAGAAATTACTTGACCCTGCGAGGTCACATTCGTAAAACTAGCTTGCACCCGCCCCAAACTCAACCCCGTTCCCACCTGGGTCCAAAGGATACTAATGTTGGATTCCGAGCGCCGCTCTACCCGCCGTTTGATCATGAAAGTCCCCTTGAAGTTCCACGTCGTAGAGAACAATGGAAATAATGGGGATTCGGAACAGTCGGCCAATGCCATGAACATTTGCAGCCACGGCGTTTATTTCGCGACGGAACAGAAATTGCCCAAGGGAGTCTTGATTCGGGTGCATTTGAAAATGCCTCGGGAAGTGCTGGGAGAAGCGGTGGGAGACGATGTAACGGAGTGGTGTTTCACAGGCCGCGTCGCACATGTCGAGTCCCTGGGCGCCACGAATGACAAATTGGGCGTGGGCGTGCATTTCCTTTACTACGAAGTTCCTCGTCCAGTGCTCTAGACAGGCCGGATAACCCAATCCTGTTTCGTGCGTCCATGACTTATAAGTAGCACGCTCGGAACGCCGCAAACGGGAGGCCCCATGAAGCGCCGTGAATTCCTCCACCGCGTGACTTGCGCCGCTGGCGCCCTTTCACTCCACGGTTCCACCTTCGCGCGCCGCGCCTTTCCTTTTCCTGCGCTTCCGCGGAAATTCAGCGCCTCGGAGGCGGTCACTCTTGGCAAAACCGGCATCCAGACCAGCCGCCTGGCCATGGGTACCGGCACCGTCGGCGTCGGCCATCATTCACACCAGACTGCTCTCGGCCTCAAGGGACTCTCTGAATTGCTCCTCAACGGCTACGACCACGGCCTGCGCTTCTTCGACTCCGCCGATTCTTACGGCAGCCACCCGCACGTTGCGGAAGCCCTCAAGCACGTCCCTCGTGACAAAGTCACCGTCCTTACCAAGACCTGGGCACGCGACGCTGCCTCGGCCCGTGCCGATCTCGATCGTTTCCGCCGCGAACTTGGCACCGATCACATTGATGTCTGCCTGATGCATTGCCTTACAGAGGGTGATTGGACTGAGCGCTTCAAAGGCGTCATGGACGTTCTCTCCGAAGCCAAGGAAAAAGGCATTATTCGCGCTCATGGCTGCTCCTGCCACAGCATCGAAGCCCTTCGCGCCGCCACAAAATCTCCCTGGGTCGAGGTTCATCTCGTTCGCATCAACCCCCTCGGCTCCTATATGGACTCTGACCCAACTACTGTTGTCAGCGTCATGCGCGAGATGCGCGCCGCCGATAAGGGCATCATTGGCATGAAGATTCTCGGCCAGGGCGACCTTCGCCACCGCCAGGACGAAGCCCTCAATTTCGCTCTCGGGCTCAATCTCCTTGACGCCTTCACCATCGGCGCCGAATCCCAATCCGAGCAGGAAGACTTAATCCGGCGCATCGCCGCCGCGTAAGCCTCTTCGGGTCCTTATACGTTTCTGTTTTGGATTGACACGTATCGGTCCGCTGGTCGCGCTGAGATATGAAGAGTTCGCCGCGGCTTTGACAACCGTTCGGATCAAGGCTGGGTATTTTGATGGGCATCCATAAAACGAGTTAGGGTTTGCTTCGTCTAAGCGGGGACAAGGGTGCGCTGAAGCCATAGCGGAACAAAGCCCGTGAGACTGATTCGGCTCGCCGAGCGACGAAAGCAGACTGCGATGCGCACTTCGCGACGCATAAACCCCGTTTCCTGCCCGGTGATGGGGGCGATTTCAGTTACGCGTCGGATGCTGAGCCCCCGGGGCGTTAGGTTCAAACAAATTGAGGGGAGCACTCGAATGAAACGAATGCGAAGCTTCTTGCTATTGGCAGCGCTCATTTTCGCCCTAGCCGGCATGGGACAACGCACCCAAGGCGCCGCGGCCGCGAATACGCTTCCGGCACAACAAGCGCAGCAGTCTTTGCCGACCATAGCTTCCGCCGTGGATCGCGAGATCAGCGCCATCGAAAAGCAGATTGTGGAAGCCGCGGAGGCCATGCCGGAAGATAAGTTCAACTTTTCCCCTGACAGCTTGAACATTCCAGGGAGCGAGTACAAGGGTGTGCGCACGTTTGCCGTGCAGGTCAAGCATGTCGCCTCTTCCAACTATTTTATTTGGTCGCCGCTTACCGGCGATAAGGTGCCCGAGAGCATAAAGGATGGGAATGGCCCTCCGGACTTAAAGAGCAAAGCCGACATCATCAAGTTCCTGAAGGATTCTTTTGCCTTGGGTCACAAAGCCGCTGCTACGTTGACAGCGGAGAACATGCTGCAGACTGCGGGGAACGGCAAGTCGACGCGCCTGCACTTGGCTGAGTTTGGCGTTGCCCATGCCTATGATCACTACGGGCAGATGGTGGAATACCTGCGCATGAACGGAATTGTGCCGCCGGCCAGCCGGGGAAAGTCAGACTGACTACCAATCCAAAGGAGGGATTTACAATGAAGCGATCTTCGAACCGGCTTGGACTTGCGCTAGTAGCAGTCACTTTGCTCGGTCTCGCCGCAACGGCTCTTTGCGGGCAAAGCCAACCGCAGAATGAAGGTCCACGCCCAGCGCGTTCGCGGGCGGAGGAGTTGTTGGACAGATGGAACGACATCGGGAACAAACTAGTCGCCATGGCGCAGGATTTTCCCGAAGAGAAGTACGATTTCAAGGTGCAAAAGGACGAGCGCACCTTTGCCCAGAATCTTCTCCACGCCGCCGCACTGGATTTCGTCCTGATTCGCAGGATTTCCGGATCAAACCTCGGGCCCGACTTCGGCGAGGGCGACAATCCTTCACGGGACGTTTTCAAGACCAAGGCCGACGTCGTCAAGTTCGTGCAGGAGGCAGTCGCCGACGGAGCGAAGGTGATTCAACAGCAGGGCGACGCGGGCCTGGACAAGACAGCAAAATTTTTCGGCAACCGGATGGCCCACAACTCCTCCATCTGGACGTTCGCCATCGAGCACAGCGGCGAGCACTATGGCCAGCTTGTCGTCTACTATCGCGCAAACAACCTAGTGCCACCGGACTCGCGGCGACCCTAGGTCTATGAAAGTTCAAGACTGTGGTTGTTCAACGACCAAGGCTCGGGAGGAAGGAGCCAGACATGATCATCATAGAAGTGGATTATCACCCGAGCTTTCAGCAAATCGCTTTTATGGATCAGGAAACTGGGGAGTACGGGGAACAGGAATTGAATCACAGCGATGGAGAAGCGGAGCGATTCTACAGGGAACTAAAAAGAGCCAGCGAGGAGTCAGCGCGCGCATGGGAGAGGCCGAGATGCGAATTATAGGATGTGATTTGCGCGCTCGCCAGCAAACGTTGGCGATGTTGGACACCACACGGGAGAGGTACTGGAGGCGACTCTCAAGCACGAAGGCGACAACGTGCGGGAGTTTTATCGCTCGCTTCCATGCCCGGTGCGAGTGGGGATGGAAGCCACGGTACCAATGCAGTGGTTTTTGAATCTCATGGAAGAACTGGGAATCGAATGCCTGGTCGGTCATCCGGCACAGATTCGCGCAGCCGCGCCGCGGAAGCAGAAAAATGATCGGCGAGATGCAGAGTTGATTCTGAAGATGCTGGTGGAAGGCCGCTTTCCGGCGATCTGGTTGCCTTCCAAGGAGCTACAGGATCTGCGAGCCTTGTTGCGGCATCGTCATCAGTGGGTACGCATGCGGACGCGAATACAAAATGCGTTGCAGTCCATTGCCCTGGCGAATGGCCTACGACGAGGCACCGCCCTTTGGAGCCACGACGGACAAAGCAGGATCGCATCGTTACCGTTGGCACCCCATACCGCTTATCGACGGAGTGAGCTGCAGGCGATGTACGAGAAGTTCGAAGCGGAGATCGAGAAACTGAACCAACGAGTCGAGGAGCAAGCCTGCAAACGTCCCGGAGCACGGCTGCTGATGAGCCATCCCGGAGTGGGGCCGATCACAGCGTTGGCGACCGAGGTGTTCTTGGGCGATCCCACCCGATTCGCTGACAGCAAGGCCCTGGCTAGTTATGTGGGAATGATTCCACGTGAATATTCTAGTGGAGGGCGGCAGCGGCTCGGTGGGTTGAGTAAACAAGGTAATCCGCTGTTGCGGTTCCTCTGGGGTGAGGCGGGAGCGCATGCTGCACGCAAGGATCCAGAGTTGCAGCGTTTTTACCGCCGCAAATTGGTGCAGAAGGGTCTGGGGAAGGCGAGTGTGGCGGTGGCTCGCAAGCTCGGGATCCGACTGTGGATCATGTTGCGGGATCAGATTGAGTACAACGAGTTCTGTCGTCGTGGACAGAAGCAGCAGAAAAGCAGTGAAGCCTGTGCGGGGATGCCAGAAACGCGGAATGGTGCGAACAGTCACCGGCCGGTTGATTAGGCTACCCGCCTCCCTTTAGGACTGGGGAGTTCGAATAACTCATCATGGTCGATGGTGATCGAAGAGATGTTTGGTGGGCAACACTGAATTGATGATAGTAAACGGGCTGAGCAAGTTAGGGTGACACAGATGAACAGAAGCAGCAGCAAAAGACGCAGCTCGTGCGTTGACGAAGAAGTGTGCTCGAATTCAGTGAGAGGCAAAAGAAAAAACATAAAAAAACTCTTGACACGGCCGGCGTCGTTAGAGATTCCGCGTTTGGACGTAGCCGCCCGGCGGCGGACGCTTCGCGTGAGGCAGTGCGGCGTTGGTTGCTTGATGGCTTAGATGTAAGTGTGGGTCACAGGAGGTGTTCCTGTGACCCATCTTCGCAAAATGATGCTGGAAGAACTCCAGCTTCGTAATTATGCACAAAATACCATACGCCACTACCTTCGTGCAGTAGAAGACTTTGCTCGACATTTCAACTGCTCGCCAGATCGCTTAGGTCCTCGACACATTCGCGAATATCAAGCCGAGTTGTTCAAGAAGCGCAAGTTGTCAGCGAATTCCGTAGGACAACACCTGGCCGCTCTGCGCTTCTTCTACATCAAGACTCTTCGCAAAGCCTGGAGCCTTGCCGACACTCCCTATCCGAAAAAGACCCGTCACTTGCCGACGATTCTGAGCCGGGAAGAGGTTGCGCAACTCCTTCATGCGGCACGCACTCCTGGCGAACGCATCCTGCTCATGGCCCTCTACGCCAGCGGCGCCCGCAACGCCGAACTGACCCACTTGAAAGTCAGCGACATCGACAGTCAGCGAATGGTGGTGCACATCCGCGGCGGCAAGGGCCGCAAAGATCGCGATGTCATGCTCAGTCCCAAGCTACTGGTGGCACTCCGCACCCACTGGCGTTACTACCATCGGAAATCCAGTACCTGGCTGTTTCCCAGCAACTATCGCAAGGATCGGCCGATCGATACGAAAACCGTTTGGTACGCATGTCAGAAAGCCGCCCAGCGCGCCGGCCTCCAGAAACGCGTGTATCCCCATTTGCTTCGCCACTGTTTTGCGACGCATCTATACGAGGCTGGCGCGGATCTCCGCGCCATTCAGGTCCTGCTCGGTCATGAGGATCTGAAAGACACCCTGATTTACGTGCACCTCGCTATTCAGCGCCTCAACGCCACCGCGAGTCCTTTGGACTCGCTATCCATCAACGACCAGGCCATCGGCGAGAAATAGATGCGCCGGCCGCCTCTGGAGGTGGCCGATATCATCCGCGCTGCGGGAGATGCTTTCCTCGAACGAAACCGCCATTGGCTTGGTTGGAAGCATGTCAAAGTGCTGTTAGCCATTGCCAGGTGTCGTACCGCCGCACTCGGCGGTCATCTCGATGAATGTACCCGCTGCGGACATCGCGCCATCTCCTTCAATAGCTGCAGAAATAGGCACTGCCCGAAGTGTCAGACTGCCGCACGGGAACGCTGGATCGCTGCGCGTCAAAGAGAACTGCTCCCCACGCGCTACCTGCACGTGGTCTTCACCCTGCCCCGCCACCTAGCCCCACTGGTGCTGCAAAACAAAAAGGTTCTCTACGATCTTTTGTTCCGTACCAGTGCAGATACCCTTCTCGAAGTCGCTCGCAACCCGGAACACCTCGGTGCGCAGATCGGTTTCTTCAGTGTCTTGCACACTTGGAGCCAACAACTCAATCTTCACCCG
>Ga0137412_10002406_pt1 | contig 14820 bp, 9 predicted proteins | sample CZODoug2_1_16fun_FD_122160 | JGI IMG/M metagenome (GOLD analysis project Ga0137412, IMG submission 122160) | Vadose zone soil fungal communities from Angelo Coast Range Reserve, California, USA - CZODoug2_1_16fungal (Hybrid Assembly) | ecosystem: Environmental > Terrestrial > Soil > Vadose zone...
CGGAAAATCCGGGTTCAACACTAAAAATTCCGCCACGCGCAATGGAAGAATCTCCGCGGTGTAAACCTTGCAATATGCCTCGAAGGCCCCGCAGCCGCGCAGCAAACCGATCCATTCCAGGTACGCCGCCGCTTCCACCGCTTGGTCCGCAGGCTGCGCCAGCCGCTTGAAATGTGCTCCGATGAATGCCGCGAGCGTATCCGCGCGTTCCACGTATCTTCCGAGCTGGATGTATTGCCAGCCTTCGCCGTGGCTCATGGTGCTGTCTGTAATTCCCTGGAAGAGATGCGCGCCTTCCTCCACCATCCAGAAGAATCGGTGAGAGTTTAGAATCCACCCGTCCTCTGGCTTCTTGCCGATGATTTCCAGATAAAGACGGTTGAGTTGTTCCCACATCTCGGAACTGCACTGTTCGCGACCCTGCCGCAGATTCTCTCGCGCCGCGGCGATGCAAGAGACGATGGACGACGGATGTTCGCGGCTGAACACTAATTTGTCTACCAAACTGGTTGGATCCACCGGGCCCTTTTCCGCCCCCGCAGAGAGCGCGTCCAGCAGAAATCTCCACCTTCCCGCACCCGCATCCGGAGATTGATCGAGCCACAGCTGCAATTCGACATCGACAAGCCTGGCCGAGTGTTCCGCGCGTTCCAGGTAGCGGCTCATCCAGTACAGTCCGTCCGCCACGCGCGAGAGCATGCCCGTCTCGCGCTGGAAGGAACGTACGAAATAATTTCTCGGAGGTCTCATGATCTAAACGGCCCACTGCCGGGATGTCCGGTTGGGGGAATCGGGACTCTTCCCGTTCGTTGGTTCCCGCAGCACCCAGGTGTCTTTGCTGCCTCCGCCTTGCGACGAATTCACCACCAATGATCCTCTTCGCAGCGCTACCCGGGTCAGCCCGCCCGGCACCAACGTCACCTTTTCGCCGAATAGAATATAGGGCCGCAAATCGATGTGCCGCGATTCCACATCGCCATCGACAAAACACGGAGCGCACGAGAGAGCCAAAGTAGGTTGCGCGATATAGTTGCGTGGATCGGCAAGAATACGCCCGCGGAATTCCTCGCGCTGCGCGGCTGTGCTCTGCGGTCCGATCAGCATCCCGTACCCGCCGGACTCGCCGACTGCCTTCACTACCATCTCGTCCAGGTGCTGCAACACGTGAGCGCGCTCTTTGTCGCGTGTCAATAGAAACGTCGGAACGTTGGGCAAGATCGCATCTTCGTTCAGGTAATACTTGATGATCTCCGGCACATACGCATAGATCGCTTTGTCATCGGCAACTCCGGTGCCAATCGCGTTGGCCAGCGACACGTTTCCGGCGCGATACGCGTTGAACAAACCCGGTACACCCAGGATGGAATCTCTGCGGAAACACAGCGAATCGAGAAAATCGTCGTCTACTCTACGGTAGATCACGTCCACGCGCCGCAAGCCTGCGGTGGTGCGCATATACACGACGTTGTCGTGGACCAACAGATCGCGCCCCTCCACTAACTCGATGCCCATCTGCTGCGCGAGAAACGTGTGTTCAAAGTAGGCGGAGTTTCCTACGCCCGGCGAGAGCAGAACGATTACCGGATCATTGCGGACCGGAGCATCTGGCGGCACCAGCCCTCGGAGAGTAGCCAGCAGCGCCTGCGGGTAATGATCTATCGGAAAGACGCCATAGTCGTGAAACATCGTCGGGAACACGCGCTTCAGCACTTTGCGGTTGGCCAGCATGTAGGAAACGCCGCTGGGTACGCGCAGGTTGTCCTCTAAGACGGCAAAGCTGCCGTCCGGCAGGCGCACCAGGTCCGTTCCGCAAATGCTTACGTAGATACCTCGCGGCACCTCGAGCCCGCGCATCTCTCGCCGGAAATGCCGGCAACTGCACACCAGTTCGCGCGGCACCACGCCATCATTCAAGATTTTTCCATCGTGGTAAATGTCGTGCAGAAAAAGATTCAGTGCGGTGATTCGCTGGGTGAGTCCCTTCTCGATCTGCGCCCACTCATGCGAGGGAATGATCCTGGGGACCAGGTCGTTGGGGAAAATGCGCTCGGTACCTTCTTTGTTGCCGTACACGGTGAAGGTGATTCCTTCGTGAAGGAACGACAGGTCCGCGGCCTGCTGGCTCCTGCGCAACTCTTCCGGAGGTAGCCGCAGAAGCGTCTGGTAAAGCGCCTGATAATGCGCCCGCGGCAAGCCCGGCGCTTCAAACATCTCGTCGTACGAGTTTTCAAACCGATAGTGCTGAAAAGAAGGCGGAAGATTGCGAAGCGGGATGACCGCCGTGGTCATCGCACCCTGCGTGGGGCGCCGACCGGCACGCGCTTTCCTCGGCATGCCTCTGGCTAACGACATAGCTGTATTCTTACAGTCCTCAAAACCGCTGTTGCTTCCACTGTTTTGTGCGCTGGGCGGCCACTTCTTCGTGGGTACGGTACTGTAGGCAAAACGCCGGGAGGTGTCCAATCGAAACTCTTGATGTGAAGGATAGCTTTATCGCTTGCTAGGCCTCATCGCTATGCTAAATTCACGTACCGGATTAATTGAGGCAGTAGCCCTGCCGAGCGGAATGAGAGGCACGTGATGCAACCTACGATCAAAACAACTTCCCGTAGAACATTTGTGAAAGCAGCGGCTTCAGGTCTCGCTGTTTCCCTGCTGGAGATGCCGTCTATGCACGCCAGTCCTCTGAATCTGCCGATCGGGCTGCAGCTTTACACCGTCGGCCACGAAATGGATACCGATCCAGCTGGAACGTTGAGGGCAGTCGCGGCAGTCGGGTACAAGCAAGTGGAGCTTTCCCCGCTTGCCAAAACATCGGCTAAAGATCTGCGGAAGATGCTGGATGACACGGGCCTGAAAAATCCTGCGGGGCACTACATGCTTCCGGATTTGATCAGCAATCTTCAGGAGAAAGTTGATTTTGCGCACCAGCTTGGGGAGGAGTTCATGGTTGTGACCGTGCCCTGGGTTGCCGATCCGTCGCGCTTCAAACCTGATCCGCAGGCGGGGGAGTTCGGGCTTTTTATTGCGATCATCCAAGGGCTTACGCTGGACGACTGGAAATGGAATGCCGAGCAGTTCAATAAGGTTGGGGAGCAAATCAAAAAGGCCGGACTGCAGCTCGCGTATCACAACCACAACTTTGAGTGGAAATCTTTCGGCGGCGTGACCGGTTACGATGAATTTCTGCGGTTGACGGATGCGGCGCTGGTCAAACTAGAGCTGGACTGCGGTTGGGCGATTGTTGCAGGCCAGGACCCCGCTGCCTACTTGACGAAATATCCGGAGCGCTACAGTTTGCTGCACATTAAAGATTTCCGAAAGGGATTTACGCCGCGGACGACATTGATGGGCAAAGATCCTGGGGCGCCAATAGGAACCGAATTGGGGCGGGGCGCGATTGAGTATGGCCGAATTTTCGCCGCGGCTAAGAAGGCGCGAATTCGCGCGCTATTCGTCGAACAGGAGCCGCCTTTCACGGAGATGCCTGCTCTGGAAGCGATCAAAGTGGATTATGAGTACGTGAAGAATCTGAAGTCGTGAGGCCTGGGAGAAACAGAATGTCCCATCGCTACTTCGGTGCTGTTGCGGTCTTGCTTCTGTTTGCTTCGATGAGTTCGGGGCAGGCCGATCAGGCGGCCAAGGCGGAGAAGCAGAAGACGGCGAATGGGCAAGCGAAGGACGCTCCGCAGAAGGAGAATGCGGGCGATGCAATTGCCGCGCTAATGGGCGGGACGCCTATCGACAAAGAAGCGGCAGAACGCGGGCGGAAGATTTTTGTGCCTGCGTGCGGATTTTGTCACGGCAATGATGCTCACGGGAAGAGTGGGCCAGATCTTGTGCGCTCGGCTTTGGTGCTCCATGACAACAAGGGTGATGTGATCGGCCCCATTATCCGAAACGGGCGGCCGGAGCGGGGGATGCCGCCTTTCTCGGCGCTTTCCGCGGAGCAGATCGCCGATATTTCGACCTTTTTGCATTCGCGAGCGGCTGACGTCACCAATCGCTTTGCCTACAAGATCGGCGATCTAATCACGGGTGACGCGCATAAGGGCGCGGCGTTCTTCAACGGCGACGGGCATTGCGCAAGCTGTCACTCGACGACTGGTGATCTCGCGCATGTGGCGGCCAAGTACGAACCTGTCGAGTTGCAACGCCGAATGTTGTATCCCGCGCCGAGCCTGATTGATGTGTTTCTGGGACGAGCGGTGGCGCCGTCCGCGCCCACCAAAGTTACTGTTCAGCTGGCTTCCGGCGAGCGGGTATCGGGCGTGCTCGATCATCTGGATGAATTTACGGTGTCCATGCACGATGCTGCCGGCTGGTACCGCTCCTTCCCGCGTGAAAACGTGACCGTGGACGTACAGGATCCTCGTGCGGCGCATGAAGGGCTGCTGCCGAAGTACAGCGACCAGGAAATGCATGATGTTTTCGCGTATCTGGAGACCTTGAAATGAGAATCTGGGCCCTCATGTTCGTACTGTTGCTGGCGCCCATCGTTCTTTGTGGGCAGGAACTGACCCCAGAGGCGCTCGTGAAGCCGGGGACCGATAGTTGGCCTACGTACAACGGCGACTATTCGGGGCAGCGGCACAGTCTTTTGGATCAGATCAACACGTCGAATGTGGCTTCGTTGTCGTTGGCCTGGATGTATCGCGCCACCGATTACGGGGCCGCCGGGTTCGGCTCGGTTATCAAGTCGACGCCGATTGAAGTGAATGGCGTGCTTTACTTCACCATGCCGGACAACGTGTGGGCCGTTGATGCGCGTAGCGGGCGGGAAGTCTGGCATTACAAATATCCGCCTAACGAAGGCGGCCACATCGGCCAGCGCGGTGTGGCCATGCTGGGTAATTGGATTTACACCGAAACACCCGATTGCAATCTTGTTTCGTTGAACGCCAAGGACGGCAAGGAGCGCTGGCGAAAGCAAATCGCAGATGCAAAGCTCGAATATTTCTGCACGATGTCGCCGCTGGTGGTTGGCAACCACATCATCACCGGCGTAGGCGGCGATTCGCTGGATAACCCCGGATATCTGGAGTCCCGCGACCCGGAAACCGGCGAAATGCAGTGGCACTGGAATACGGAACCCAATCCAGGCGAACCTGGTTCCGAGAGTTGGCCCGATGCGGAAGCGCGAAACCATGGCGGCGGCATGACGTGGATGACCGGCACCTATGATCCGGACTTACGCCTGATTTATTGGGGAATCGGCAATCCTAATCCTGTGCATGCCGGGGCAGGGCGGAAGGGCGACAACTTGTGGACCTGCTCGATCGTTGCGCTGAATGTGGACACGGGAAAGCTGGTGTGGGGCTATCAGGTCTCGCCGCACGATACGCACGACTGGGACGCTACACAGACACCGATTTTGTTTGACGGGGAGTTCAACGGAAAGCGGCGCAAACTGCTGGCGCAAGCGAGCCGGAATGGATTTTTCTTTGTGCTGGACCGCAGCAGCGGCGAGCATCTGCTGACCACGCCCTTCATTAACACCAATTGGACTCTGGGGATCAATGCTAAGGGCCAACCCATTCCCAATCCGAAGAAAGAGCCTACGCGTGACGGTACGCTCGTCTCGCCCAGCTCGAATGGCGCGGCGAATTGGTTTGCTCCCAGTTTCAATCCGACCGCCGGTCTTTTTTACGTGGTGGCGTCGCAGAGTTACAGCGTCTTTTACTTGACCGCTGAGGGAAAGGCCGAAGGATTTGCCGGGCGCGATGATTTTCTGAATTACCCGGGGACCATCAAGGCGATCGACTATAAATCGGGAGAGATTCGTTGGGCGCATGACCTGGGCGGCATGGGGAGCGGCCTGCTGACCACGGCGGGGAATTTGCTCTTTGCTGGCGACACCTCGAGGCATATCTTGGCCATCGACTCAACGACCGGGAAGACGCTTTGGCACACGACCGTCGCAGCCAATCAGGCAAACGGCGCGATCACCTACGAACTCGACGGCAAACAATACGTGGTTGTGGGAGCGGGTGACTCACTGTTCGCGTTCGCACTTGGCGGCAGCCACTGAACGACTGTCATAGTTTTGGCCTGCGTCCATGCGCTCTTCCGTTGTTTTCAGATAGAATCGCCTTATGGCCGCAACCGCCATCTCCGTCGACACTCTTCCTTCGATAAATCCGGCCACTGGCGAAGCTCTTGGATACTTTGAGAAAACGCCTGCTGCCGCGTTGACGCGCGTAGTTGCACGCGCGCGCGCGGCGCACTCCGCCTGGGCGCATGTTCCCTTACGCGAGCGTTGCGAGCGGCTTCGCAACCTCCGTGACTGCATCATGTCATGCCGAGACCAACTCGCTGACGCCGTCGTTGCGGAATCGGGCAAGCCGCGCGTCGAAGCTTTGTTCGCGGATATTTTCGTGGCCGTCGATACCGCCGCGTACTTTGCGAATAATGGCCAGCGGATGTTGCAACCCGAGCGCGTTCCGCATCACAGCCTTGCGGCCAAAGCAAAATCCGGCAGGCTCACGTACGAACCGCTCGGCGTCATCGGCATCATCAGTTCCTGGAATTACCCCCTCGCGATTCCCTTGAGCCAGATCATTCCCGCCATCTCGGCGGGAAACGCGGTGATTTGCAAGTCCAGCGATTTCACTCCGCACTGCGGCGCCCTGATCGAAAAACTTTTTGTCGACGCCGGTTTCCCAAAAGATTTAGTCACCGTCATCCAAGGTGGCGGGGAAGTGGGGCAGGCGCTCATTGAAGCTGATCCGGACAAGATCTTGTTCACTGGAAGCGTCGCGACTGGACGCCGTGTCGCGGAAGCTTGCGCCAAGCGACTGATTCCGACCGTGCTGGAACTCGGCGGCAAGGACGCCATGTTAGTCCTGGCCGATGCCAATCTTGATGTGGCGGCAAGCGCCGCCGTCTGGGGCAGCTACACAAACTGCGGTCAAGTTTGCCTTTCGGTGGAGCGGATTTTCGTCGAGGAGTCCGTAAGTGATGAATTTGCTGCCCGCTGCGTCGCGAAAACGAAGAAGCTACGCGTAGGTCCCGGCAGTGATCCCAATACCGACGTCGGTCCCATGATTCGCCCGCTCCATGTCCAGCGCATGGTCGATCTCGTCGAAGACGCCGTCAGCCGTGGCGCGCGCGTTCTCTGCGGCGGACATCCGCGTGTTGACCTCGGCACAAATTTCTTCGAGCCCACGGTCATCACCAACGTCGATTCCACCATGAAGCTTTTTCAGGAAGAAACCTTCGGCCCCATACTCGCGATCCAAACAGTAGCTGACGCGGAAGAAGCTATCGTCCGCGCGAACGATTCGCCCTTCGCTCTCTCGGCCAGCGTATGGACACGCGACGCCGCCCGAGGCGAAACCATCGCCAAACGCTTGCGTGCCGGTGCAGTGATGGTCAACGATGCCATCAGTTATTTCGCGATCGCCGAAGCTCCGCACGGCGGCTGCTCCGCCAGCGGCTGGGGCCGCACCCACGGCAAAGCCGGCCTGCTAGAAATGGTGCAAACGAAATATATCGGCGTAGATCGCCTACCCAGCCGCGAAAAACCCTGGTGGTATCGCTACGGAGCCGACCTCGAGCGCGCCGCCGACGCCTTCCTGCAATTCGAGTACAGCCGCAGCCTAGTCGTCCGCCTAAGCAACGCCCGAGCCGCCCTAAAAACAATGTTCCGCAACCACAATCTAAAATGACTTTTATGGAGTGCGGCGGTCTTGCCGCCGCTTTCACAGCGAAAGCACGACTCGGGCGAAGCCATGGACAACATCAAACGACCGTTAGCGCGTTAAAAAATCAATGCAAAATGATCTAATCCACGACTGGAACCAAGCCTCCACTCCGCTAATCCCGCCAGGCACGCGCGTCCTCCTAAACGACGAAACTCTCCGCGACGGCCTGCAAAATCCCTCCGTCCACGATCCCAGCATCGAAGAAAAAATCGAAATCCTCCACCTGATGGAATCGCTAGGCATCGACTCCCTCAACATCGGCCTCCCCGGCGCCGGCCCGCGCGCCGTAGAACACACCGAAGCCCTCGCCCGCGAAATCGCCACCAATCGCATGAAGATTCGCCCCAACGCCGCCGCCCGCACCGTCGAAGCCGACATTCGGCCCATCGCTGAAATTTCGCAACGCGTGGGAATCGCCATCGAAGCCGCCACCTTCCTCGGCTCCAGCCCCATCCGTCGCCTGGTGGAAGACTGGACCGTCGATCACCTCGAGCGCACCACCGAAAAAGCCGTCAAGTTCGCCGTCGACCACAATCTCCCGTCCATGTACGTAACCGAAGACACCATCCGCACCGACGCCGACACGGTCAAGCGCCTCTATTCCACAGCAATCCGCAGCGGCGCCCGCGCCATCGTCCTCTGTGACACCGTCGGCCACGCCACGCCGCAAGGCGCCTACAACCTGATAAAATTCGCCATCGAAGAAGTCGTGAAGCCCAGCGGTGAGAAAATTCGCGTCGACTGGCACGGCCACAACGATCGCGGCCTAGCCATCGCCAACTCCCTCTGGGCCGTAGCCGCCGGCGCCCACTGCGTCCACGCCGCCGCCAATTCTCTCGGCGAGCGCGTCGGCAACACGCCAATGGAACTAATGCTGGTAAATCTCCGCCTGATGGGTCTCCTCAACCAAGATCTTTCCCGCCTCAAGGAATATTGCGAAAAGGTCGCCGCCGCCACGCACACCACCATCCCGCCCAACTATCCAGTAATCGGCCGCGACGCCTTCCGCACCGCCACCGGCGTCCACGCCGCCGCCATCATCAAGGCCTATCACAAACAAGACGCCGCCCTGGCCGACGCCGTCTACAGCGGAGTCCCGTCCCATCTTTTCGGTCTCGACCAAATAATCGAAATCGGCCCCATGAGCGGCAAATCCAACGTCCTCTTCTGGCTCGAGCGCCACGGCATCCCCGCCGATGACGCCCTCGTCACCCGCATCTTCGACGCCGCCAAGCAATCTCCCCGCGTGCTCACCGAATCCGAAGTGCAAGCCCTCTGCGCCGGGGCCGCGCGCAATTGATCTCCTCAAAGTCGCCGTACTTCGTCCGGCACTTCGTTCCGCACTTCGCCCGGAACTCCGCAATGAAACACGCCGCCCTTTGGGTTATTCTCTTGACCATGCCCGTCAGGTCCGCCAGCGTTCCGCACAACAGCAAGCCCGTTTCCACCACGCAGTTCGCTGACACATCCGAAGTCCGGTCCGCGCTAGCGTGGTTCGCGCGCAACATCGCCTGGATCAACGAGCAGCAAGTCCGCCTAACCGAAATCCCCGCCGCACCATTTCAAGAAGCCCAGCGCGCCGCCGCCGTAAAAACTCTCCTCGCTTCCTCCGGCCTCGAAGTGCAAATCGACAAGACCGGCAACGTAATCGGCGAACTCCGCGGCGCCAACGAAAAAGAAATCGTCGTCCTCTCCGCGCATCTTGACACCGTCTTCCCCCCTTCCACCGACGTAAAAGTCCGCCACGAAGGCGCTCGCCTCCTCGGACCCGGCATCTCCGACAATGGCACCGGCCTCGCCGCCCTCATCGCTATCGCACGGGCCTGCCAGGAAGCCCGCATCCATCCGCGCCGCAGCATTCTCTTCGTTGCCGACGTCGGCGAAGAAGGCGAAGGCAATCTCCGCGGCATGCGCGCCCTCATCGACGCCTACAAATCCAAACTCAAAGCCGTGATCGTCCTCGACGGCTCCGGCACCGACCACGTCACCACCAAAGCGCTCGCCTCTCGCCGCGTAGAAGCCATCATCACCGGCCCCGGCGGACACAGTTGGTCCGATTTCGGCATGCCCAACCCGATCAACGCCCTGGTGCGCGCCTCGGTCCGCTTCATTAACACCAGAGTTCCCGTCGCCCCGCGCACCACGTTCAACATTGGCCAGATCGAAGGCGGCACCTCCGTCAATTCCATCCCCTACGAGGCAAAACTCAAGGTCGACATCCGCTCCGAAAGTGAAGACGAATTGACTAAACTTGAATCCGCATTGCGCGACAGCATCGCCGCCGGCGTCCGCGACGAAATGGAGTCCGCACGCGATCGCAGCAAAGGCAAGCTCGAGTGGAAAGTAAATCTTCTAGGCAGCCGCCCCGGCGGGGAATTGCCCGCAAACTCGTCGCTACTCGCCGCGCTGCGAGCTGCCGATGAATTCGTCGGCACCCAGTCCCGCGTCGAGCGTTCCTCCACCGACGCCAACGTGCCTCTCTCCCACGGCATCGAGGCCATTTCCATCGGCGCCGGCGGCACTGGCGGCGGGGCGCACTCTCTTAACGAATGGTACGAACCTGCAGGCCGCGAACTCGGCCTGAAGCGCGCCCTGCTCACTCTTCTCGGTGTTTCCGGACTCGCGGAGGAAAAGTCTCGATGAATGCTCGTGCACGCGCAACCCATCCTGCTCGTGTGATTGCCTCCTCAATCCTGTTAATCGCGCTAACCGCAACCGCCGCGCTCCTCCTCCACGCGCACCCCGCGCAAGACTCCGCCCGCACCGTCCTCTACCTGCACGGCCGCATCTACACCAACGATCCCCAGCATCCCTGGGCCCAAGCCCTGGCTGTGCGCGACGGCAAAATTATTTGTGTCGGCGCAATTTCTCACGTGCTGACGGAATGCGCCGGTGAGGCTCATCCGGAAACGATCAATCTCCGCGGAAAATTCGTGATGCCCGGCTTTAACGATGCTCACGTCCATTTGGGCTGGGCAGGCGAAGGCATGCTCTCCGTGCGTCTCTACGGCGCCGCATCCATCGAAGAATTGAAAAAGCGTCTCGCCGCCGGCATCGCTTCGCACAAGCCCGGTGAATGGATCACCGGCGCCGGTTGGGATCACACACTATGGCCCGCCAAGCAATTTCCCAATCGCTGGGAACTCGACGACGTTTCCCCGCAAAATCCCGTCCTGCTGACGCACGTCTCCGGCCACGTCGCCATAGCCAATTCCATGGCCCTCAAGCTCGCTGAACTCGACAAAAACTCTCCCAATCCTCAAGGCGGTGAACTCGAACACAACGCGAGCGGCGAACTGACCGGCATGCTCAAAGAAGGCCCGGCGATGGAACGCGTTCGCATGCGCATTCCGGACGCCACCGTCGAGCAGCGCCGCCGCGGCATCCTCCTGGTGCTCGCCGATCTCGCCAAAAATGGAGTCACTTCCGCGCAAGATAATTCCGAGTGGGACGATTTCCGCGCCTACAAGCAGTTGAAAGAAGACGGCAAGCTGACCGTGCGTATCACCGAATGGTTGCACTTCACTGAGCCGGTCAACGATTTGCAAAACAAACGCGCCGAAGGCGGCACCACCGACCCCTGGCTCAAAACCGGCGCGCTCAAGTTCGTCACCGATGGCGCCCTCGGTTCGCGCACCGCCGCCATGCTCGAGCCCTATTCCGACGATGCCAAGGCCACCGGCATCCTGATCATGGAGCCTGACAAACTAAGAGCGATGGCCATCGAGCGCGACAAAGCTAGCTTCCAGCTTAATTTTCACGCCATCGGAGACCGCGCCAACCGCATCACCCTCGATATTTTCGAAGCCGTCGCCAAAGCTAATGGCAAGCGCGACCGCCGCGACCGTATCGAGCACGCCCAGGTCGTCGCCTCCGACGATCTTCCGCGATTGGCAAAGCTCAACGTCATCGCTTCCATGCAGCCGTCGCATCAAACCACCGACATGCGCTGGGCTGAATCCCGCGTCGGGCCCGATCGCATCAAAGGCGCTTACGCTTGGGCCACCCTGGAAAAAAGCGGCGCGCGCCTGGCCTTCGGCACCGATTATCCCGTCGAAGTCGTCAGCCCGTTCCGCGGACTCTACGCCTGCGTCACGCGCCAGCTTCCCGACGGCACGCCCGCCGCCGGCTGGCAGCCGCAAGAAAAAATCTCGCTCCAGGATTGCATTCGCGCCTACACCAGCGGTTCCGCCTACGCCGAATTCGAGGAAGGGAAGAAGGGCGAGCTAAAAGCCGGCGAATACGCCGACTTCATCGTTCTCTCCAACGACCTGACCAAAGTCCCGCCATCCGCCTACGTCAACACCGAAGTCCTGCGCACAGTAGCAGGCGGCCGCACCGTCTACGAAAAGCCCTAATCGTTTGCGCAACTAAACGTAGGGGCGCAGCATGCTGCGCCCCAGCTCGGCACGATCAAAGCGCAATCTGAAGTCTGTTTTTTCCTTCCTTTGCGGCTAGTGCTAACGTCGGTCCGTATCGCGCTATCGCCACTATTCAAAAGCCCAATCCGTAATCTCCCCCAAATATTCCTTCCCCTTAATTCCCACAAACCAGATCCTCACCCGCCGCCCCTTCCACCTCTCGCAAGAATCCAAGCTCCTGGTCCCCTCATCCGCGCCAGTGACTCCCATCCCGCCAAAGTCCGCAGCATGAAAAATTAGCGGCCGGGTTCCTCCACCCAGCGTCACCAGAATCGCCGGCTTATGCGAGCAATCGACTCTACGTATCAATCCTTCGACCGCCATTAGCGTCGCCGGATCGATGGGCCCTGTCGTCGGAGAGGAAGCGGCCACGTTTTGCGTCGTCCCCGGCGCGCTCACCACCATAGTCGGCGTTGCTGGATTCGCCGCCGCCTCCTCCGACTCCTTCTTTCTCGCCGCCACCCATCGTTCGTGGTCCTTGATTTGTTCCAGCAGCGCCCGAGCCGTCTCTGCTTCCTCCGGCACTTTCGTTTTCTCCAACAGGTTCTGCGCCAACTTTCGTGCATCGTCGTCGCGATTATCGTTCACCAGCAAATGTATGAGGTTGATGGCGTAGACGTGAGTCGTAGGATCCAGCTTCATCGCCTGAATCCCTGCGTTCACTGCCTCTTTTTGCGTTTCAGGAGCAAGCGAGTACGCTTGCGCCAAGCCTTCAAACGCCGGCGCGAATTGCGGATTGATCTGCGTGGCGCGTTCAAAGCTCTTGGCGGCATCCTGCAACACCTCCGGCGTGCCTAAGTCTCCGCGCAGCAGCATCATCCCGTGGTAATACGGAGCCACAAAGCTCGTCGCTCCCAATTCCATCGCCCGCTTCATCTCACCGTCGGCGCCCTTTTGATCTTCCTTACGATATAGGTAGTAGCCCATCGCCTCATGCCCGATGGCCAGACTAGGCTCAAGTTGCATAGCCTGTTCGATCAGCGGCTGCGCTTGCTCCAACCGATTGCGGTGCGCCGCGCAATCTCCTCGCAGCGCCAGCACTTCTCCCGGTAGCAAATTGCGAACGCTGTATGTTTTTTCTGCGGACTGCTGCCCGTTCTTGTACAACGCCGCGTGAAACATCGTCTGCCGCGAATACGCTTGAATGACTTCGCCGAATTTCTTCAGGTCGCCGAATGCCTGTTGCGCCGCTTCGATCTGGTTCCCGCTTTTATCCCATGCGGCGATGAAGTTCTTCATCAGTTGCCGCTGCCGCGCTTCCGGATCAAGCATCAAGTAATGCACCAGCGCCCAAGACTCCGCATAAAACACCGAGGCCCGGTTTTCTTCGTTGTAGTGCGGCGACGAATGCTCCACATTCAGCAGCACTTCAATCGGCAGCAGCTTGTTTTGGCCCAAAATATATAAGTGCGTGTTGTCGATCGTCCCGATTTTTGTTTCCTTCTCTCCAAGCTGCGAATTTCCGTAGAACTCCGCGATCCCTTCATCCAGCCACAGCGGCAACCCCGTAAAATTCAGGTGCAGCAGCGCGTGCGTATATTCGTGATACAGCGCATGAAAGGGATTGTCGCCGCCAGAGTCCACCCGCAAGATCACATAATGTTTGTCCTCTCCTTGCTGATATAAGCCCGCCGGATGCACGTGCCCCTTTACCTCCCAGTCCTCGGGAAGCAGCATCTTCATCGTATTTTCGTTCTTGGCCGCCAGGATCAACACCGGCTGTGCAGGATCAACCCGTAAGGTCGTAAACGCCGCATGAAACAGCCCGCGAATCTGCTCAAACTGGTCTGCAATGTGCCGCGCCTCTCGTTCCCCCGCATTGCTGTAAACCAAAAAATGCGGACTCCGCACCTCGATCCAACCCACGTTAGGATCGTTAGCCGCAAAGCCAGCACCACACAGCAAAAGCGCAATGATCGCGCTGCTCCACCATCTGTGCCGTGCTCCTCTGGTCATAGAATCTGCATGTAAACCTGTCCGCCGCGCCGTGTCAAGACTCCGTCCATTCAGTCCGCCCGCAGACCTTAAACGAGTTGCCGGTTGATGTCCTCGAGGCCAAATCGATTCAGTATTCTGATCCGCTAGAGCGCTCCAAAGCGACTAAACTGAAAAGCAGAGCGAACCACAGCCATCACAAGTATCTGCGGATCACCGAAGGGCTTGTCTTGGCACATTCCGTGCCAAGTACCGTTACTCCCAATCATCAAGCTAAAGTTTAGCTAAATACTATCTGTCCTTGACAATTCCTCCGCTTAGTTTTATATACCGCTCACGCATTTGAGTGGTGGTTGCTCAGGGGTTTTGAAAAATCTCGTGGTGGGAGAGTGGTCCATGTCAGGTCATCCTCGCTGTCAATCTCTATCCGTGTCTTTTAATTCTTCTTCCAAAATCCAGTTCGTAGCGATGCTCGCAGCATTGCTCTGCCTATTTGCGCTGTACCCAACCTCGCTCCACGCGCAAGCAGCCAGCTCCACCAGCATCTCCGGTGTCGTTAGCGATTCCTCCGGCGCGATCGTCGCCGGCGCCGCTGTCAAACTGACGGAGAAAACAACGAACGCCTCTCGTACAACGAATACAAATGACGCCGGTCGCTACTTCTTCGCCAACGTCCCTTCCGGCGAGTATGAAGTCACCGCCAGCAAGGCGGGCTTCCGTATTACCAAGACGCTCGTGACCGCCACCGTCGGTCTTCC